>Ga0058867_1048695_pt1 | contig 12505 bp, 5 predicted proteins | sample TNRReaAerobicRNA_FD_59632 | JGI IMG/M metagenome (GOLD analysis project Ga0058867, IMG submission 59632) | Wastewater treatment Type I Accumulibacter community from EBPR Bioreactor in Madison, WI, USA - TNR Reactor, Time E -22min-Aerobic_ RNA... | ecosystem: Engineered > Bioreactor > EBPR >... | reverse complement strand
TTTTTTGCCCGCTTCCACCTTTAATGGAGGCATCAGGCGATACCGGCAGGTGTCGTTCTTAATCGGACTGACGTATATTTTTTTAGCAAAAAGGGCTTGTCCCTGCCCGAAAAGGGAGGAATAGCCCCATAAAATTGAAAATATTGTAAGAAGGAAACGGCTTATCATACCAATCTGAAACCGGAAGGTATCCTTTTTCCTTTGATCTGTTCGGCTAAATCCAGCAGTTGTAATGCCCCTACAGCGCATTCTTTGCCTTTGTGTCCGTGTGAACCGCCGGCTCGTTCTCGGGCTTGTTCCAAGTTATTCACCGTCAAAATACCCAACATAATAGGCATTTTCGAGGCAGTGGACAGCATGGAAAGGCTTTGCGTTACGGCGTGAGCGATGAACTCATCGTGTTGGGTTTCTCCTTTTATGATACACCCCAAGGTGATAATCGCCTCAAATTTGCCTGAATCCAATGCCAAACGCACCGCGTAGGGAATCTCAAACGACCCCGGCACGGTAAATCTTTCGACTTTGGTTACGCCGTATTGGTTCAAGGTTTCGACCGCCCCGTCATATAAGGTTTGTATAATTTCCTCATGCCAAGTGCTGGTAATGAGGGCAAAACGCTTATCGGAGTGGTCGTTCGTACCGGAATAGCTGTATTGGGGTGAACCGTTTTGCATGGGTTTATTCGAGTTCTCCGCCCAATTTGGCGATGTATTTTTCGACCTGACTGCCTGCTTCGCTCAAGGGATACTTCTTTTTGATCTCTTTGTAGAGGGAGAGGGCTTTGTCATTGTTCTTGAGTTCTTCATAACAACGGGCGGCGCGCATCAGATACTCGGGCGTAGTAACGGAATTTTCGTTCACTTTGGAGGCACTGAGGTAGGCTTCTGACGCTTTGTCGAACTGTTTAAGTTCCTCATAACCATAGCCGAGGGCTTCATAAGCGGTGGCGGAGACCATGTTGTCGTTATCCTTTTGGTATTCCTCCAGCAGGGCGACCCCTTCTTTGATTTTCCCTTGATTGAGGTAGGACGTAGCCAGCATGTATTTGGCTAAAGCTCCTGTTTTCGTTCCGCTGTATTCATCGGCAAGGGCTTTTGCACCTTTATAGGGTTTGTTGCCGTTGATGGCTTTATCTAAAGAATCTTTTTCGTAGTATTTGAAGGCATAGAGTACGTCATCGGAGGCTTTATCTTCTTGCGTATTGACGTACCATTTATAGCCGAAATAGCCACCCACACCGATCAACACGGCAACGATCCCGCCGGCGATCAGGTTACGGTTACGCTCCCAAGTCTCGTTCAGCTTAATATCGCGGGGCGCGGCTCTTCGGGTGCCGACCTCTTCAAAGTCAATAATCTCTTCTTGCTCCAAGCGCGGATTATCTTGTTCTTTCACCGTCGTCATTCGGGGAAAATAATGGTAAACTAAAACGCAAAATTACACAACTTATTCCCTTTACTCCAAAATTTTTATCGGCTAAGTTATTCGAGTCGTATTTCTAAAGAATTTAAAGGTTTTTGACAATACGGCAGTCGTCAATTATTGCGATACGTTTATCTTTACAAGCGGATACAGTTTTAATTCCTTGGATCATGCCACAGACTTTTGATTACAAATTTGATGATCTATTTAATCCGACGTTACAAGCCATTCATGCCTTAGGCGGGTCTGCATCGGTAGATGAAATTGAAGAACAGGTGATTAAAATCCTTAACTTGACGGATGAGCAGATCAATGACTTACATATTGCTAAAAATTTAAAGACCACGAAATTACTTTATCGTTTAGCATGGGCAAGAACTTACTTAAAATTCTTTGGAATTTTAGAAAATACGGCTCGTGGTATCTGGACGTTGACTGAAGTAGGGCTAAAAACACAGCAGGTAGAAAAAGAGGAGGTAAAAAATAAGTATAAAACCAGAAATCAACATTCGACCGTTGATGTATTGGCGAACAATGAAGAAGAAAATAACGAAGAAATCCAAGCCTTGACTTGGCAGGAGCAAGTCATTGAGACCCTTCAAAATATACCCCCTGCTTCTTTTGAACGTTTATGTCAACGGGTACTGCGGGAGTTGGGCTTTGATAGTGTGGAGGTTACGGGTAAGACGGGTGACGGAGGCATTGACGGTAAAGGCTTATTAAAGATCGGCGAGATACTTTCGTTTCATGTCGTCTTTCAAGCTAAACGTTACCGAAGCAGTGTATCGCCCTCCATTATACGTGATTTCAGAGGCGCAATGGTAGGACGTGCGGATAAAGGACTCATCATAACCACGGGCAATTTTACCCACGAAGCCAAGAAAGAAGCCCAGCGCGATGGTGCTACACCTATTGACTTAATCAACGGGAACGAACTTGCCCAAATATTGAAAAAAACTGGGCTTAGGTATTCGGGTTGAAATGGTAGAGAAGGTAAGCATTGATGAAAATTGGTTTAAGAGTATCTAAGCGATTTATTTTTACCTTTGAAACATGCTTTTCCTCCAATCCATCCTCAAATTCTTCCGCAAAGATGATTCGTTCTTCCGTCCGTCGGGACGATCACCCGTACCCTTCGAGGTGCAGTGGGAAACGCTGATGCGCTTGGGTTTTCGGCTGAATGAGGGGATCACTAAGGAAGATGTGCTGAATCAGTGGCAACTGTCGGAATTTGAAAATAATCCCTATTACGTCTTGTACCTGACGCTGGGTTGTACGACCCAACGCGGTGAACAATTCCTCCCCATCACCAATCAATGCTGGTTTTTTGATGCGGAAGCTATTGATAATGAGGACGGAGACTATACCGCGATTATCCACGAATTAGCCCGTTTAACGGAAGGGGAATTAATTTTCACCGACGTATCCGACAATGTAGATTTTGAAAATAAAGTCGCTTGGGTAACCCTGACCGTCAACGGCGACCGCTATAAATGGGATTTGCGGGTCAATGACGATTGGGTAGATGGTAAACTGTTTACGGAAATCGTAGCCCTAACGCATAAATACAATACAAGAAGGAAATTCACATCATTAATCGATGGGCAATCAACCGCCATTGGTTATCAAACCCCTGAAGAAATGGAAGCCTTACGCCAAGCCACAGGCTTAAATATCGAGTGGTTACGGGGCTGGAGTGATTAATCAGGTGGATAAAAGGAGTAAAAAGCTGGATGCGGGCAAGAAATTCACTAATTTGCGTAGCGAAAAAAATCGCTCGTTTAGAATTGTTGGCATAAGCCGAAATTTGTTCTAAATTTGCGGTTGATTTATTATCAACTAAATCTCTATAACGAGTTTTTGTATGAATCAAAAATCACTACCACGACTCAGTAGAGCCTTCTATGTGATGGTGTCGTGCGCGATGGTAACGGGGATGTGTTATTTAGCACCTCGTCAACAAGCTCCTGCCGTTCAACAAGCATCAGCTTCTACACCTTCCGCTACGATTACTACGGTATCAGAAGCTACTCTGCCCCAAACACCGGCGGTTACAAACCCTACCGCTTCGGTGCAAAACAATGCTACGGATGTGCAAGCTCCGGCTCCGAAATTGCTTCCCAGTGTTTCCCCTTCCAAAGTGGAAGAGGTAAACCAAGTAGGCGGTAAAGGATGGTTTGAGAAAGCAGTAGCGGAAATCGAAAGAAGTGAATACTTCGTTCGCTACCATGACGAGAAGGGCGTATTTACCAGCCCCAACCGTGCGCAAGACCTGCGTTTCTTCTACCAAAATGATGGTTTTGCTATGCAACCTCGCGTCAACGGTGAGGCTTGGAACTTAGCCTTAAACCTCAGCCTGTCGAGCGACTTAAAACCGTCTGCTAAACCTGCGTTTGAGAAAAACGAGAATGAATTGTTGGTACGCCATGCTAACTTCACGATGCAATACGTGAACACGGAAGCGGGTATGCGCCAAAACTTCCTCGTTCACCAAGACCCCAACACTGAAAATGCTAACCTTAACGTTCGTCTCGGTATCACCGGTAACGTTACTGCTTCCTTAATCAACGGTCATGGTGTAGAATTCATCAACGGCGACAAAAACATCGTTGCCCAGTACAAAGACCTCAAAGTATGGGATGCTAACGGACAAACCTTACCGGCGGAAATCAAATTAGAAGGCAATGAGATCGTGTTAGCGGTTAATGATGCACAAGCAACATACCCCATCACGATTGACCCCCTCTCTTGTAATCCCAACTGGACGGCTACCGGCTTCAACCGTGAGCAGGACCGTATGGGTTACAGTGTAGCTATCGCGGGTACTGCCGTTGGTCGCTTAGCGAACCGTACGTTCAACTTAGATGCCAACAACCGCGTGTATGCGGACGTAATCGTAGGTTCTCCCTACTATGACGGTCTCGGTTTTAACCGTGGTGCCGTTTTCGTCTATTACGGTGGTTTCGGCGGATTAAACGCTGCAGCGTCTTGGGTTCGTGAAGGTTATCAAGACCAAGAACTCTTTGGTTACTCGGTAGCCTCCGCAGGCGATTTCTATACCGGTAACGTATTAGGCGGTGCTGCGTCCTTGAACTATGCTGAATTAGTAGTTGGTGCGCCTCAGCACTCATCTGATGACTTCGTAGGTCGTTCGCAAGAAGGTCGCGTTTATTATTTCGCGGGTTCTGCAACGGGCTTACCGACCGTTACGGGTGATAATATGTCGAAAGCCAACGACGTATTGGGTCTCAACTACTTCTATTCTTCTCCGATCAACGATAATGCTGCAGGACACTCTGCGGCAGAAATCGCGGCACGTCGCGGTGCGCAATACGGTTTTGATGTAGCCGGTGCAGGTGATGTAGACAACAGCGGAGTAGGTGATGTCATCATCGGTGCGCCTCGCTGGAGTAATAATGCTGCTAATGGTGGTTCTATCAATGTACTCTTCGGTGGTAATACGTGGGCGAATGGTGGTGGTATCACACCGAATAACCTCGTTACTTCTTTAATCTATCGTGCTACACCGAACGCTGGTTTGGCTGCAACGGGACTCCAATTCGGTTTCTCGGTAGCTTGTGCGGGTGATTTCAATAACGACAACTTCGATGACTTATTAGTCGGTGCGCCGTTCTATGAAACAAACGTTGCACAAACCGATGAAGGTGCTGCATACTATATCCCCGGTTTAGCGGCTGGTGATATTGCTGTTAATGTCAACCGTGCGATCGGTAACGCCGCATTGAATAATGGTATTCGCGTGGTTCAAGGTAACCAAATGGGTGCGCAACTCGGTTTCGATGTAGCGGGTCAAATCTTTGACGGTGCTAACCGTCATGCCGGAACTTATGGTAATGCTCGTTTGGCGGTATCTGCTCCGTATTATGATGGGGTAATGCCTTCCAACGAATTGAATGAAGGTGCTATCTTCGTATCAAATACGCCGACCAATACCTTCCAAAATACGCACGCTGCGGCACACAATGCGGCTTTACCGTTTACCCAAACTATGGTATCCGGTGAGTTCGTTTGTGAATCTAATCAAGTAGGTGCGTTATATGGTTATAGCATCTCTTCTGCCGGTGACTTAAACGAAGATAACTTCGGTGATTTAATCGTAGGCGCGCCCTTCATGGAAGGTCCCGCTTCGCCATTAGATACTGATGAAGGAACGGCAGTCGTTTACTACGGTTCTGCTTCCGGTTTACAAGGGTACACCTGTACAATCAACCGTTGCATTCTCGAAGGCAATCGCATTCGCGGTGAATACGGTACGAGCGTAGCCGGTTCGATCCAAGGTGCGCAAGGCGGTGTTACCGAGTTCTCTACGGGTAACGACACGTATTCTGACATTGTGATTGGTGTTCCGGGCTGGGATGTGAATCCGGGCTTAGCATTTGCGAACAACACCAACGAAGGTCGTGCAGTCGTTTACAACGGGATGATGACACCTACCTTCACGTGGATTACGGCTAATAACTTTAACTTCTGCCCCAACACTAAACCGTTGGTTCAGGTTCAGGTTTCCGGTTTCACGGCTGGTACGCAATTCCGTGCTTACTTACAGCAAGACCTCGAAGTTCCGTTACGTGATACGTTAATCACTTTCACGCCGGACGTTAACGGTAACATGGTATTCAACTTACCAACTACCGTTCGCGCCGGAAATACGACGTTCTGCTTCCCTTACTTCGACGTAGGAACTTGTTGCCGTTTCACACCGAACTTCACGGCTACGGGCTTCTGTCGTAACGGTGTAGTTACACCGTTGGGAGCAACGTTCAGCACACCTGCCAACAACTCGTTACAGTGCGGTGGCTTAACGCTCCCGATCACTGTTAACTTACAAGGCTTCAACGCCGGCGATACTTACGCGATCAACTACACCTTAGTAGGTAGTGGTGTAACGTACACGCAGGCAGGCGTATTTGCAGGTAACCCGATCACGTTAACGCAACACCCGGTACCGGTTAACAATACGACGGCTATCATTACTACGACTTACCAATTATTATCGGTAACACGTGGTAATATCAACGGTTCTTGCAACCAAACGTTGACAAGCGTAACGCGTAACTTCCAAATCAGACCTACCCCATGGGTATCTATCACGCCGCAGGATTTCTGTCCGGGTCAAAACCCATCGGTTGTAGTTGAGTTCAGAAGACGCGACATCGCTAACTGTCCTGACATTACGATCCAGTACAAAATCAACGGCGGTGCAACGCAAACCTTTGGACCGTTAAACGTTGCCTTAATTGATGCTACGCTCATCAGTGCTGACACTGTTCGTTTCGCTTTAGATAACGCAGGTGCCGCTTTAGCTCCGGGCTTCAACATCACTCCGTTAGCTCCGGTTACGTTTGAATTGGTTTCTTTCCAAACGGTTTGCTTTACTGCACCTTTAACTTGTGCTTACACTCCGACGAACTTAGGTATCGCTTCGATGTACACGATCAACCCGACGAACCAACAGCCGGACGTTCAGTTCCGTGATAATCCGATTTGGTTCTGCGACGGTACTGCTCCGCAAGTATGGGTGGACGTGGATAACGTAGGCGTAAATACGACTTGGGAAATCGGTTGGGAAGAGCAAAACGGTCAAACGATGGCTCTCTCCGGCTTACAAATCCAACGTGGTACAGGGCCTGAATTCCATCGCTTAACGAATGCTACTTATCCTTCCGTTCAGTACGGTACAGCTAAGTATTACTTACGTTATATCATCGCAGGTGGTTGTACGACCAACTACGCCGGTCCTTCTTACATCGCTGATGCTATTGCTATTGACGCGAATGCGGCTCCGCAATTCACGTTCAATAACATTCCCCAGTTCTGTCGTGGTACAGCTCCGGCAATCACGTTTGACGTAACGGGTATCCCCGCAAACTATCCTTTCCGTGTAAGAGGTCGCATTTACATTCCAGGTACACAACAAACGGTTCCGTTTGTTTCCAAAATCTATCCGGGTGCAGGCGCAGGCTTAACGGTTGATAATTTAACCATCAATGGTATCTTAGAACCGACCCTCCGTACTCAAACGGCGTTATGGCAATACTTCTTTGATTCGTTCGAGAACGTTCCGAACCCCAACATGGGTAACCTCACTTGTAGTGAGACCTTAACGAACGTTTCCACGAACGCTAACCCCGTAACCTCCGCTACGATTAACTTCCGTAATCCGGCTCCGAGCTACTGTATTGGTGGTATGCCGATGATCGAAGTGAACTTACCGACGACAGGTACTTGGGTAATCAACTACGTAGAAACTCCGTTAGGTGGTATCGCTGTTAACCGTTCTCAAACGATCAACGCAGCTTTCACGGGCTGGTATCAATTAACGACGGGTAACATCAACGCTACGCAGGTAACGTACAGCCTTTCTTCCATCACACCTCCGAATGGTCAGTGCGGTGTAACGTTAGGTAACGCTATCACGGTATTTGCTACGCCTTCCAACGCACTCCCGATGGTTGCTTTCAACAACACGCCGACTGCTTTCTGCCAAGGAGGTTCGCCGTCCGTATCGTTGAATGTATCTAATGTTCCGCCGTCCGGCATGGGTACTTGGAGAATCTACTACCGCGAAGGTGCAAGTGCGCAAATGATGACTGCTCCGATGAGTGGTCCGATGGTTAACTTCATGTTGCCGACGAATGTTTCTTTCACGAACCAAACGATCTTCATTGACCGTATCGAGGTAATCGGCGGTTGCACGAATAACTTGAACCTCAGCAGAACGTACACGGCGAACATCTTACCGGAAGTTCAATTCCAAATGCCGTTGCCGACAACTGCTTGTGGTGGTGTAGTTCCGACTATGTACGCAGTAGTAGCCAACATCCCGCAAGGACAAAGCTACCGCATTGATTGGTCTATTGACGGAGTGGCTCAAACGCCGATCAACCGTTTACAAACCAAAGCAAATGGTCGTGATACGGTTGCTTTAGCTCCGACTCCGAATATCGGTGCTAACACGGCTTACCGCATCACGCAAATCACGAATACTTCTACAGGTTGTACGTTCATTCCGGCTCCGGCTGTTTCTACGATCAACTTACAAGTTGCAGGTGGTTCGCTCCCGAATGCTTTATGGACGCAAGTTCCGTTCAGCTACTGCCCGAACACGATGCCGGTTCTCGGTGTTAACATTTCCGGCGTAGGTGCTAACGAAATGTGGACAATGGAATACGAAGCCCTCAACGCTGATAACTCTGTTCGTTATGTAGATACAAAAGTGGGTATCGGTCCGAATGCGAACTATACGTTCACGCCGGCACAAATGCCTACCTTAGCTTCTACTACTTACCGCATCCGTCGTGTAACGAACAATGCTACGGGTTGTACGCAAGTATTAAGCCAGTCTGTTCAAGCAATCAACGTAGGTGCAGGTGCGCCTGTAACCTTAGCCCAACCGGGTGATGTTTGTGCCGGTAACTTACCGACCCTCACCTTGAGTGTTCCGGGTATCGGCTTAGCTCAACAATACATTATCCAATGGCGTGAAAACGGTGTGTTGAAAGCTGACATCGGCGTAGGTCCGACGTTCAACTTAACAGCAACCGGTAATTACGCGACTCCGGGTACTCGCACGGTTCAACTCGTTAACTTATTCTTCTTCGGTGTAGGAAGCCCTGCTTGCGCACCGACAGTAGATATGACTCCACGTACGTTCAACGTAACGAATACCGGTGTAACGGCTTCCTTCGCAGGTAGCAACCAAGCCGCAGTTTGTATGGGTTCTGTTCCGACTGTTAATGTAATGGTTCCCAACAGTCCGAACGTAACGTTACGTTACCGCATCAACAACGGTGTGATCCAAACCATCCAAGCAAACAACGTTTCGATGATTAACATCGCTCCGATGATGCCGATCATGACGAACACTACGTATAGCTTAGTGGACATCACGGCAGGTAGCTGCTTCGGTGCGTTGAATTCTTCTGTTGAAGTAAAAGTACGTAACTTACCGATGGCGGCTTGGAACGGTGCTAACTTAGCTCCGGTATGTTCTGATCCGCGTTTGAGTGTAAACGTATCTATGATTGATGATGCCAACCACAACTGGACGGTATTCTATCGTCGCGTGGGTGAAGGTATTACGCGTTCCGTTTCCGGTACGGGTAACATCAACGGCTTCTCGTTCGCTCCGAATCCGTTACCGGGTCTCGGCACGTTCCAATACGAATTAATTTCTGTTCAAAACAACACGACGAACTGTACTTCCGTAGCAGGTGGTATCCAAACGATCACGGTAACGCCGGGTACGTTAGGTGCTGTAACCTTAAACTTGAGTGGTACTTCTTTCTGTGCAGGTTCTGTTCCGACGGCTACGGTTACCTTACCGGGTGTAGCTCCGGCACAAGCATGGTCGCTCACTTACGCTGAAAACGGTGGTGCTAACCAAACGGCTAACGGTGTTGGTCCGAACGGTACGTTAACCTTAAACGGTAACTATTCCGCTCCGGGCGTTTATTCTGTTGCTTTAACGGGTGTGAACGTTGCAGGTGCGCCTTGCCAACCTTCTGCCATGGATGTTAAAACATTCACGGTCGTTGACGCTCCGAACGCTACTTTACCGGTTGCTTCGCAAACGGTTTGCCAAGGTTCTAACGCGATGTTACCGATCAACGTAACGATTCCGGGTGGTATTGGTAATGCAGTTCTCGTTTACTCGATCAACGGCGTTAACCAAGCTCCGGTAGCTGTTGTAAACGGTTCTAACACGTTAATGAGTCCGGCGATCAACGGAACGACGTTCGTTCGTTTAGTTTCGATCAGCAATGGAAGCTGTACACGTACTTTCAACCCGCAACCGCTCCACACGATCAACGTTACTGCAGGTCTTGCACCGGTTGTTTCTGCTCAAACCAGCCCCCAAGGCTGTATGACGAACGGTTCGGTAACGGTAACGGGTAACGGTATCCAAACGGGCTTAACTTACCAATTATTTGATGCGAACACGATGATGGCACTCGGTAATCCGATGATGTCTGCCGGTACGTCTCAAATGTTCTCTAACTTAGGTGTTGGTTCTTACTTTGTAAGAGTATCTGATGCTAACGGTTGTGCGGTTAACACCGGTACGATTGTTATCGCCAGCTCGGGTCAAACGATCCCGACGATCACCTCTGTAGTAGACGGCGGTTCTTCCGTAACGGTGAACTGGACGGCTATCATGGGTGGTGCGCCTTATGTATTAGAATATCGTGAGGCTACGCAAGGTACTTGGAACTCCATCACAACGAACAACACGTCCGCAGTCGTTTCCGGTATCCAATCGGGTCGTAACTACGAATTCCGTGTACGTTCTGCTTGTTCCGGTTTCTCTACGATTGCAACATTTGGCAGTGCGTCGCTTTGCGCTACCAACCCTGTATTAGCTACGCCGACGGGCTTCCAATTCCGCGTCGTTTCTGAAACGAACGTAACGAAGAACATCGAAATCTCTTGGGTTGACGTTCCGGGTGCAGTAGGTTATGCGATCCAATGGCGCAGTGCTACCAGTGGTGCTACGGTATGGCAAAACATTCTCCTCTGTACGAACGAAATTCCGTTAGTAGGTGGTCGTCGTGTATATCAATTCCCATTCAGCTTCTCGCGCAGTATTCCTTACGAGGCTCGCGTTCGTACCCAATGCGACGTTTGCCGTGTATCGCCGAATACTTTAGGTAGCTCCTTCTGGACGTTCGCCGTTCAGTTCCGTGGTGATGATGTAACGGTGGTTGATCCGGCTTCGCAGTTCTCTGTGTATCCGAACCCGACCAACGGCTCGTTTAACGTAGAATTCAATTCCTTCCAAACGGAAAAAGTAATCGTTCGCTTACTCGATAACTTAGGTCGTCAAGTGTTTGAAACCAACCACGAAACGACACAAGGTTACAATAGCATTCCGGTTGACTTAAACAACTCCGTTGCTAAAGGAATCTATCAATTACAACTCATCCAAGGCGATGAGACCAAAACAGTCAAAGTGGTAGTGAACTAATCATAGTTCCTGCTTAGCGATAGAAGCCCTCGCCGATTTGGTGCGAGGGCTTTTTTTATATGTTAAAATAAAAAAAATTAGCGGGCTTTGGCGGCGAAACCCGTATCCGTCAGGGCTTCCAAAAAGGAGATGAGATACTGTTTTTCTTCTTCACTTAAACGAATCTCTTTGATCTGAGGACTCTTATTGGGATGATTTTTACCACCCGAACGATAGTGATTCATCACTTCATCCAACGTTTTTAATGAACCGTCGTGCATATAGGGGGCAGTCAGGGCTACATTACGTAGGGATGGTACACGGAATTTTCCTTTGTCTCGTTCCCGAGCCGTGATCAGGTAACGTCCCTGATCGCGGTATTCGTCATACAAACCATTATTTTGAAAGGTCAAATCCGTAAACAATACGCCTGTATGGCAGTGGAAGCACTCTGCCTTTTCCCCGAAAAATATTTTCATGCCTAACTTTTGCTGGGGCAGGAGTGCATTGGTGTCTTTACCCGTGATGTAGCGATCATAGGCACTGTTACCACTGATGAGTGTCCGTTCAAAAGCGGCAATGGCTCGGGTTAAAGCCAAAACGGTAACGCCCTCACCATAGGCTTTGTCGAAAAGGGCGGGGTATTCGGGGTGGCGTTTCAATCGGGCGATGACGGTATCAATCCGGTTACCCATTTCGTTGGGGTTTTCGATGGGACCCAGCACTTGGCGTTCAAGGGTGGGGATGCCACCGTCCCAAAAAAATGAATTTTGATACGCTAAATTGAATATCGGCATTGAATTTCGCGCCGCCTTGCGTCCTTCGATGCCGGTGGATAGCGGAAGACCGTCAGTCATGGCTTTTTCGGGCAGGTGGCATGACCCGCAACTAATCTTATAGTTAATAGACAATAGCGGATCATAAAATAATCTTTTTCCGAGTGCAACCCGCTCCGCCGTCAATTCATTATCGGGAAAGGGAATTATCGGCGGAAAATGTGCCGGCGTTTCTAAAGTATATTTGGGGGCTTCCCTTTTGGGTTGATCTTCTTTCTTACAGGCAACACTACCTGAAAGAATTATTCCACAAAGGGTAGAAATGATAGTCCGTTTCATC
>Ga0058867_1079080_pt1 | contig 12593 bp, 8 predicted proteins | sample TNRReaAerobicRNA_FD_59632 | JGI IMG/M metagenome (GOLD analysis project Ga0058867, IMG submission 59632) | Wastewater treatment Type I Accumulibacter community from EBPR Bioreactor in Madison, WI, USA - TNR Reactor, Time E -22min-Aerobic_ RNA... | ecosystem: Engineered > Bioreactor > EBPR >... | reverse complement strand
TTTTTTTCAATCCGGCACAAACGACCTATACCGTCAACCTGTCGGTCTGTTCGGGCATCGACCCGCCGCCGCCGCCAGGTTGCAACGCCTACTTCCAGTCGGCCCAATTGTACAATGGCCCTGAGCTGACCGTCAGCTTTTTCGATCTGTCGTTTAGCGCTTTAGGCATCAATAGCTGGGCCTGGTCGTTTGGCGATGGCGCTACCAGCACCGAGAGCAACCCCACCCACGTATACGAGGCGCCGGGCGAGTACTCGGTTGTGCTGGCCGTCACGGGCGAAGACGACTGCCAGTCGACCATCGTCATAACCATAGTTGTGCTGGACATCACCAACTGCGAATGCCCCGACGAGCTCAACCCGGTATGCGTAGCTACGCCTTCCGGCGGCTTCATCCAGTACGACAACCCCTGCCAGGCGCAGTGCGCCGGCATAGAGCCCTGGATGTACTTCCCCTGCGACTCTGCCTCTTTCTGCCAGGCCAACTTCGACTACGCCAACAGCGCCACCAGCGCCCTTACCTTTCAGTTTACCGACTACTCCTTTGGCGGCTTTGGCGGTCTGCTGAGCTGGGCCTGGGATTTCGGCGATGGAACTACTTCCAACGCCCCCAACCCCATTCACACGTATACGCAGGCCGGCGTATATCCCGTGACCCTCGTCATTACGGCCGGCAATGGCTGCACCAGCAGCACTTTGCAATATGTGCTGGCTTATGCCGGCGACTGCCCCTGCCCCGACGTATGGGATCCTGTATGCGCCTTCCTGCCCGACAGCACCCTATTCCAGTTTGGCAACGCCTGCGAAGCTGCCTGCTTCGGCTTTACCAGCGACCAGCTTCAGGATTGCGGCTGGACCTGCGACTGTCCGCAGGAAATCTTTGAACCCGTCTGCGCCATTGGCCCTGCCGGCGACACCCTGCACTTTATTAATCCTTGTTTTGCTCAATGCGAAGGCTACTTCGACTGGTACCACTGCGATGGCGGCGGCACGGGCTGCGACTACCCCTGGCCGGTTTGTGTAGCCTGCGAGGGCAGCGTCATTCAGTTCCCGAACGGCTGCATTGCCCAGGCCCACGGCTATGGCCCTGAGGACTTCACCTTATGCGACAACGGCGGCTGCAACTGCCCTGAATACTACGCTCCCGTTTGCGTATACGGCCCCGGTGGCTTGGTATTGACCTTCGACAACCCCTGCTTTGCCGAGTGTGAAGGTTTTGGCCCCGACCAATATACCAACTGCAACAACGGCGGCTGCGACTGCCCGACCGACGAATACAACCCCGTTTGTGTGCTCATCGACCCTGTGGGTTCCACCATCGAGTTCCCCAGCCCCTGCTATGCCGAGTGCGCCGGCTTTGGCCCCGACAGCTATGTAGCCTGCGACAGCACCCTTGGCTGCCAGTGCCCGGCCATTTACGCTCCGGTATGCGTGGTGAGCGCTGACGGCGACGTACAACTCTTCACCAACGCCTGCTATGCCGAATGTGAAGGCTTTGGCCCCGAAGACTTTGTAGACTGCGGCCCCGCAGGCTGCGTTTGCGATCAGGTTTTTGACCCCGTTTGCGCAGTCGACTCCACGGGCACGACGGTTACCTTCCCCAACGCCTGCTATGCAGCTTGCGCCGGCTTTGGCCCCGACGCCCTTGTCGAATGCGATGACGAAGGCTGCGTTTGCCCGCTGTTCTACGACCCGGTATGCGCCATAGATAGCAATGGCGATACCCTGACCTTCTCCAATGCCTGCTTTGCGGCTTGTGAAGGTTATACGGAAGGCCAGTTTATAGAATGCCCGACTACGGTTGGCGGCGGCTGCGTTTGCCCGCAGATTTACGCACCGGTATGCGTACTTGAGCCCGGCGGCACCACCCTCACCTTCACCAACGCCTGCTATGCAGAGTGTGAAGGCTTTGGCCCCGAAGATTTCATCGAGTGCGACAGTACCCTCAATTGCAACTGCGATCTGGTGTTCGACCCCGTTTGCGTGGCCGACTCGCTGGGCAATGAGCTCCACTTCCCCAATGCCTGCTTCGCTGCCTGCGCCGGCTTTGGCCCCGACGCCTTCATCGAATGCAACAGCACCGTCGATTGCAATTGCGATCTGGTGTTCGACCCCGTTTGCGTGTTGGATGCCTCGGGCGCCGTCATTACCTTCCCCAACGCCTGCTTTGCTGCCTGTGCCGGCTTCGACGACCCGGCGCTGTTTGTGGCTTGCGACAGTACGGAAAGCTGCGACAACTGCGACTGCCCCGACGGTCTCTACGAGCCCGTATGCGTATACACCCTCGTTGGCCCCATCATCTTCCCCAATACCTGCGTAGCCCTCTGCCACGGCTATACCGAAGCGGATCTGACAAACTGCTTTGGCCCGGAAGAATGCCGCGTAGACTTCTTCATGGAGTTCCTCAATGAGAACGGCCTGGAAATTCAATTCACAGGCCTGCTGGGCGGCGATTACCCCAACGCCAGTTGGTTCTGGGAATTTGGCGACGGCGCCACCTCTACCGAGCCTGCGCCCGTGCATACCTATACTGAGCCGGGCTTCTATACCGTCGTACTCAACGTAGCAGCCGACAGCGCCTGCCAGGCTACGGCCGTGTATACCATTGTAGTGGGCGACGGCGGCGTAGTGACCTCCGACTGCCAGGCCATGTTCTTCTTCGAGCAGGACCCCGCTAACTTAGCTACCTTCCAGTTCACAGATATGTCGCTGGGCGATGTGGCTACCTACTACTGGAACTTTGGCGACGGCGCCAGCAGCCAGGAAGCCAACCCCGTGCATACCTACACGCAGCCGGGCATATACTTCGTTACGCTTACCATCATCACTGCCGATGATTGCATCAGCTCGGCTACCATGCTGCTGCATTACGGCGATGGCATCTACTACGACAATACTTGCAGTGCGCTGTTCCTGCCGCTCATCAACTCCGATGCGCTGAGCGTCATGTGCCTCAACCTGTCGTCGGACGACGCCGTGAGCTATGCCTGGGACTTCGGCGACGGCAGCTCCAGCTCCGAGTTTATGCCGATGCACCAATATACCGATGCCGGCACGTACACCATCACCCTTACCATTACCACCGCCGATGGCTGCACCAACACCATCTCGGCAACCATCAACCTGGCTACGGGCGGCTTCACAGCCTCGCCTACCTTCAGCATCATCAACAGCGATGAGGAGGTAGCGCCGGAGACCAATCCGGTAGGCTTATTCCCCAACCCGACCTCCGAAACGGCATGGCTCAGCTTCCGCCTCAGCGCAGGCGCCGCCTATACCGTGGAAGTGCTGGGCCTCGACGGTCGCCGCGTCAGCCGGCTTACAGGCCGCGCTACCGGCGGCGCCGAAAACCTGCCCATTGAGCTGGGCGGCCTCCCCGGCGGGTTGTACTTAGTGCGCCTCGCCGGCCCCGATGGCGCTCAAACCCTCAAACTTGTAAAAGAGTAGGCTATCTCGCCTGAATAAATTGTATAGTTGCCTATGCTGCGCCCGGCGGAGTTCGCTCCGGCCGGGCGCTTTTTTATCTCCCGGATGACAATCATTCTCTTAAAACGACCGCGCCATTCAAATAGGATTATATTTGATGTACACCAAATCACAATACACCATGAAGCACGCTTTACTGCTCTTCCTCAGCCTGGCGGCAGCCGTCACCCTCGGCCGGGCGCAATCTTCGCCTCAGTACGCTTACCGCAAACCCCACATCCTCGTCAATCGGGCAGCGGCAAACCATGGCTTCTTAGCCGTCGTAGGCTCAGAAGGCCGCTGCGAAAAACCCCGGCTCGATTATTTTGGCCCCGACAGCGGGCTGCGCTGGTCGGTTTTATTCCCCCCGGATTCTTTATTTGAAGGTTTTGCCCAGTTTACGGCGGTCAGTTTCACGCCCGACGGCCACATCATCGCCGCCGGTAAATGGGTAGCCACCGACGACGTCTTCTTTGACCCCTCGTTTATCCTGATGAAAGCCGATACCAGCGGGCAAATGCTCTGGGCCAGGCGCTACCCCAACATCGAATTTTATGACGTGGCCGCAACCGTCTTCCCCGACGGCCGCATCGCCCTCGTCAATGCAGGCCACATGCTGCTAACCAACGCAGATGGCGACCCCTTGTTGGAACTCGCCGACCCGTTTATAGGCGGCATCCCCTGCGTACTCAACGACCAGACACTCGGCTTAGCCATCGAAGACAGCCCCTACCTCACCCAAATAGACCTTTCCACCGGCGCCATAACCACCCGTACTGCAGGAGGCTACATCGTACCCCAAACCTCCGTGCCCCTGGGCGAGCAGTTGTTGTTTCGCATCAACAGCCAATGGATCGTCTACGACCCTGTTCTCCAGACCTTCAACCCCCTCAGCCCCGCTCCGGCCGCCAATGGCATACGCCTCCGTCTTGTCGACGGCCTCATCCATTACCTCAAACCCGTCGGCAACAGCGCCTCCTATACCACCGAAACCTTTAACCCCGCCGATGGCAGCATAACGATCAACGGGGTCCTTAATATCGGCGGACGAAACTTAACCGACTGGGCGCCCGACGATACAGGCCACTGGGTCGTCGGGCGGCTGGAGTTGAACGATCCCATCTTCCAGAGTTCTTACATCGCCCGCGGCCTGCCCGGCGAGTTGGCGCTCAATGCTACCTCCGACGCAGGCATCGAAGCGCTCAGCCTCAACATCATCAGCACCGACACCCTCGAACCGCCATTCGGAAGCAGTTCCGCCGCCGTATTCGTCTATGCAGAAGCCACCTTTTCCATCCGCAACTACGGCGACAACCCCATCTACTTCGTCGCAGTGGCTTCCAATCAAAGGGGTGCATTCAATTGCAGCGAGGGCCGCGACACCTTCTATTTCGACTTCCCCGACGGGCTCGCCTCCGGCGAAGCCCTAACGTTCACCCGCAACATCCGCCCCCGAGGCTATCAATTTGCCGATGGCAGCCTCTTCATGATCGGCGGCCCTTACTGCCTGTTTACCTTCGCCCCCAACTTAGAAATCGACCCCAATATCAGCAACAATCAAGATTGCGCCCTGTTTGTGAGCGCAGCCGAGCCGGCGCCCGCCCCCTTAGGCATACAGATTTCACCCAATCCGGGTAGCCATGAGCTCTTCGTCAGGCACAGCTACGCCGCCCTGCACGTTCAGCTCTTCGACGCCACAGGCCGCCTGATCCTCAGCCAGTTGGCGGCGCCCAACGAGCCCATACCCACCAGCGCGCTGCCGCCGGGCCTCTACCATTGCCGCTTCTCCCTGCCCGATGGCAGATGGGAAAGCCTCCGTTGGGTGAAACAATAGACTCGTTCAGCGGGGTCGTAAACGAGCCAACGCGCAGCAAAGTTTGTACTGCGCAAGTCTGATATTTGGGGGGCTGCCGAGCCGGGCCGGAATAGCATACGCCAGTACATGGCATTTTGCACCGGCCCGGCTCGGCACCGCGTCGTCCGCCCACGTCCTCGCTACACTCGGCCGGGTAAATCTTATGCCTTCCTCCTCCACCCCGTGGAATATACGCTTCGCTATTCCACGGGGTAAAGTCGTCAGGCATACCGCCACGCCCTCGCTGTGCTCGGTCGGGTAAACTTCCACCGCTGCCCCGGCCGCGCAAGCCGTATGCCCAATCATGAGCGCATACCTGCGCGGCTATATCAGCGCCGACTCACCGAAACCGCAGCCGTGCGGCCATCAGGAGCCAGCAGGCGCAAAAAGTACAAGCCCGCCGGATAGGGCGCCAGCGAAATTGATTCCTGCGCTTCACCTTCCAGCATCGTCATCGCTAAGGGCTGCCCATTGGCCGCAAATACCGTAACGAAAACGCCCTCAGCAGCCTGCGCCGGCGCAAGCCGCAGGTTCACTTCACCGCTCGTAGGGTTGGGGAATACCTCTACCCAGTTGGCGGCATCGACCATCTCCCCAACGGAGGTAGGCGCGCACTCCGGAACCAGCGAGTGGCCATCCAATGCCCATACAGGATCTATCGGGATGCACAAATGCGTTAGCGCCGTCGCCGCTACATCAATCAGCCGGGGCGTATCCGAAAAGTCATAGCAGATAAGGCTGCCGGGCTGCGCCGTCCAGTTGGCCGCATCGCCCGCCAACTGAGCAGCCGGGCTGCCATTTACAGCATTTGACAGCATATCGCCCTGGCCCTCATCCATTTTCCAATAGGCGACGAGATTTTCGAGGTCGGGGTGTTCTGCATCAATAGGGCCGCAGGTGTAAGCCGCCACGGTAGCCGCCGTCAGGGCCTTATTCCATAAGCGCACCTCGGCAATGGCGCCATTGAAAAAGTAATCGTAGCTCAAGGTGCCATCTTGACCAATGACCACCGGAAGGCCCGAGTCCACATTACCCAAGCCCGCTATGCTCGTTTGTCCTACGGGGTTGCCATCCTGGTAAAGGATCATCATTCCATCCCGATCAAAAGTTACCGCCAAATGACGCCAGTTGCCATCTGCAATAAAACCCCCGTTGACGTCACGGCGAGCATTACCATCCGATACATTCACCTTCCAGCGTGTGAGGTCGCCGGTAGGCGTAGAAATCACCCAGCCCCGATTCAAACCGCTATCCCAGTTTTTGTTGCTGATGAACGCGGCATCCCCGGCCTGCTCCGTGTAGCGCACCCGCATTTCCACCGAAAAGTCCTGGTCGGCGCCAAACTGAAATGGAGCGCTGTCGGCAGGCAGTACGTACTGATTCTGGCCATTGAATTGCAACCCGCTCGACAACGAGAACACGGTACTGTCTTTGACGAGCTCATGGGGCTCCTGCCCTGGTTTCCAGACGATGATAAAAACATTGCGCTCCTCAAAGGTAGCGCCCCCATGCCCAGCCAGATTGCCCCCGTGATCGGTTGTGAGCAGCACCATCCAGTTTTCTTCCTCAAAATGGGGTCTGGCCAGCAGGGTCTCCATTATTTCGCCCACATAACCGTCGGTGAGGGCTATGGTAGCCATGTACTCCGGTATCGTCGGCGAAAAACCATAGCTGTGCCCGGCATGATCCACGTCGTCAAAAGCGACGAACAGCACATCGGGGTCGTTGTTTTCGAGGTAGGCCACGGCCAGATTCTTTACCTCCAAATCGGTAGGCACATTGATTTCTATATCACAATGCGTATTGATCTGGGTATTGATCGGCGACCAGTGTACAATTGAGGCCGTATGCAACGACGCATCATACTCCTCCGTTCGGGCGATGAAGTGAGGGTAAGCCTCAAAATTGGCCCCCGAAAAAGAATTGTCGGTTACGCCGTGTTTATCGGGCCATACGCCCGTACACATGCTGCTCCAGCCCGTGCCGCTCCAGGTGGGCGCTACCGTGAGGGCGTCAAAAGTGTATACCGATTCGGCCAGCAGGCCCTGGATGCTGGGGGCATCGGCCATGCGCAAGGCGTCGGTTCGGCAGCCGTCTATGCCAATAACCAGCACTTTGCCCGGCGCCTGAGCTGCCAGCGCGCCCATAATCCCCAGCCCGAGGGCCAAGCCAATTGCCCGGTTCATGGCCAGGCTACCCCTGATTTTGTAATGATGAAACATAGTCTTTAAGTTGATATTCAAGTTTAGTATTGCTCATCCGCCTCCGGCCTCCAGTTACTGAACCTTAGCCAACTCCCGGCACCTGTCCATCAGCGCCCGCAAATGCGCTTCCTCCGTAAAGGGATTGCTGAGCGTGCTGCGCAGCCATACCCGCCCCCGAATGGTAGTAGACAGCACATAAAAATCGCCCTGCTCCAGCAGCCTGCGGCGCACCTTCAGGTTGAGGGCATCGGTTTCCTCCGGGCTCAGGCCCGGCCCCGACAGCCGGTAGCACACGATGTTGCAGGCCGGAGGCGTCAGCAATTCAAAATCTGGCGCCTCGGCCAACAGCCGGCCAAAGGCGCGCCCAAGGTCGCATACCTGGTCTACGTAGTTTTCAAATAAGCCCGGCCCGTACGCGGCCCACAGGGTATAAGCTTTCAGGCTCAGCATCAACTTGGTACACTCAAACGTGCGGCGCGCCAGGTTGTGCCATTCATCCTTGGCATCCCACTCCAACAAATAATCAGCCCGCTGCTGAAAAGTGCGGTAACTGTCGCGATGATCCCGGTATACCAGAGCCGTCGTCACCGAGGGCGTCAGCAACATCTTGTGAAAATCCATAGCTACGCTGTCTGCCCGTTCTATACCTTTCAATACGGGCCGTTCCCGCGTCGAGAACGCCAGGGCTGCGCCATGCGCCCCGTCTACATGAAACCAAAGGTTATGCCTTGCACAAAAATCGGCAATAGCATCGAGGTCGTCAAAGGCGCCGGCCGCCGTAGAGCAGGCGCTGCCTACCACCGCAATGACGCGCACCCCTCGCTCAGCGGCCTCGCGGTAGGCCGGTTCCAGCAACTCAGTACGCATGCGAAAAGCATCGTCGGAGGGAATCTTGATGAGACCGGCGCTGCCCCAGCCCATAATGCGGGCAGCCCGATCGACGCAATAGTGGGCTTCTTCGCTCACCATCAGGGCCAGCGGCTCGCTGTTGCCGGCCGTCCATACCTCCGTGGGGGCTTTTACGCTGCGAGCCGTCAGCAGGGCCGTAAGGTTAGCCAAAGTGCCCCCCGAAGTGAGGAAGCCGCCGCAGCGATCGCCCAAGCCCAGCACAGCCCCTACCTCCTGAATGAGCGCCTCCTCGGCAGCCGAACCGGCCATACCCATTTCATAAACGCCCATGCCATTGTTGAGCAGATCGCCCACCAAGCCCGCTAAGGCAGCCATTGGCGCCGGCGGGCTAATCTGATGCCCCATGTAGTGCGGATGGTGCAGGCTTACACTCTGGCCCAATACGCTTTGAAAAATGCGCATAGGATCCGGCTCTCCCTCCTTCAGGCGGGAGGCCCACTCCGCCAGTGTCTCGGCCGGAGGCCGGTAGGCAATGGCGGGCTGCCCTGCGGGCTGCTGCATGGCCCTCAGGTAATCGGCCAGCACATCGATCAAGGCGTGACCCTGCCGGCGAAAACCCTCCGGGTCATAAGCTTGCTGCAACAAATCATTCATAGCATTAACTTGAATACGGATGGGAGGAAACGAAAACGGCCCGCCTTACTGCAAGAGAAGACGGGCCGTCAGGGCAGGCTTCGAAGCCCGAAAAAGTTTACCAGTTCAGGAATGGATAATCAGCCTGAAGGTAGTTATCGGTATACAGCTCCGACGGATCGGGATAGGGCGAGTTTTCAGCAAATTCCATTGCCTCGTCCATTTCTGCTTTGATCTTGTCTTTGATGGCCTGAATTTCCTCCTCCGTAGCAATGCCATTGTCGAGGATGGTGCGCTCGGTCACTTTGGTGGGGTCGCGATCCATGTACTCTTGTACTTCCTCTTTGGTGCGGTATTTAGCCGGGTCGGAAACCGAGTGCCCCTTGTAGCGATACGTGCGAATTTCGAGGTAGTACGGGCCATTGCCGGCGCGAATGTGGGCTGCTGCCCGGGTAATGGCCTCGTGCACCGACTCGGGATTCATGCCGTCGACCACTTCGCTGGGCATATCAAAAGCGGCGCCGATTTTGTACATCTCGGTCACGTTTGAAGTGCGCTGTACCGACGTGCCCATGGCGTAGCCATTGTTTTCGCAGATGTACAACACGGGCAACTTCCAGGTCATGGCCATGTTGAAGCTCTCGTAAAGGGCGCCCTGCCGGGCGGCGCCGTCTCCAAACATGGTCACACAAAGGTTGGTGGTGCCCTTATACTTTTCGGCAAAGGCAATACCCGTGCCGATCGGAATTTGAGCGCCTACGATGCCGTTGCCGCCAAAGTAGCGACGCTCAGCGCTGAAGAAGTGCATAGAGCCGCCCTTGCCTTTATTTACCCCCGTGGCCTTGCCAAACAACTCGGCCATAGCTGCGCGGGAGGAAACGCCCCTGCCCAGCGCCGTACCATGCTGCCGATAGGCCGTCACGATGGCGTCGTCCGGAGTAATGGCCGATTCCATACCAGCCGCTACAGCCTCCTGGCCAATGTATACGTGGCAAAAGCCCCGAATTTTTTGCTGGCCATAGGCCATCAATGCTCGTTCCTCAAACCGGCGAATGCGAAGCATGAGCTCGTACCAGCTCAAATATTGCTCCTTGCTGTAAGCCGGCTTAGTCTTGCGCGAAGCGCCCTTTTTCTTCTCAGCAACCATACCGTTTAGCGAATTTTCGCGAAGTTAGTGTAAAATCGTCCATAAAGATACGGACAAAAATGGTGTTTGCAAGACAACAAAGCAAATCTTCGCTGGTTTCGCAAAAACGCACTTCCTTTGATGTAAATTTGCCGCAAAGCCATTTCATCTTGTATCTCGAATCGCTGGCATTGGTCAACTTCCGCAACTACGAACAGGTCCGGCTCGCTTGCTCGGCCCGGCTCAACTGCTTTGTGGGGCGCAACGGCATGGGTAAAACCAACCTGCTGGAGGCCATTTACTACCTTTGCATGGGCAAAAGCCATACCAATCTCAACGATCAGTACTTAGCCCGTCACGACGCCGATTTCTTCCGCTTGGAGGGGGTTTTTCTCGCCAACGAAGAGGCCCGTGAACAGATTGTCGTCAAGATGAAGGCCCGGCAGCGCAAGGAAATCGCCCGGAACGGGGCCCCCTACCCTCGCTTAGCGGATCATGTGGGCCGTTATCCGGTAGTGATCATCACCCCCGATGATACGCTCATTGCCACAGAAGGCAGCGAAGAGCGCCGCCGCCTCCTCGACAATACCCTCTGCCAGATAGACAACCGCTATCTGACCCAACTGCTGCAATACAACCAACTGCTCAAACAGCGCAATGCTCTGCTGAAACAATGGGAAGGCCGCCCCGTGCCCGCCGGCCTCCTCGAAGTCTATGACCTTCAAATGGAATCTCCTGCACAATACATCTATGAGCGGCGGCAACTCTTCATCGCCGACTTTGGCCCTCGCTTAGCTGAAGCCTACAGCGCTATATCCGGCGGACAGGAAGCGGCCGCCCTCGAATATCGATCGGCCTTGCGTCAGACAGGTTGGGCAGAACTCATGGCCCGACAGGCCGAGCAAGACCGCGCCCTTCAGCGCACCACCGCCGGCATCCATCGCGACGACCTTCTCTTTTCTCTGTCAGGCCATCCCCTCAAGCGCATGGCGTCTCAGGGCCAGCTCAAAAGCTATGTGCTCTCGCTCAAACTGGCTCAGTACCAGATCATCCGCGAGCAGAAAGGCGCAGCGCCCATCCTGCTGCTTGACGACATCTTCGACAAACTTGACCGCGGCCGCGTAGAACAGCTCCTCGCCTACCTGCTGGCGTCGGCCTATGGCCAGATATTCATCTCCGACACCGATCCTGAACGCGTTAATCGCCTGCTGCAACCTTTTGGCGCCGATAAAGCCCTCTACCTCATTGATCAGGGAACCGCTGAGCCATACGACCAAACCACCGATCAACAAACGGCAAACAACAGCCTATGAGCGACAACGAACAGACCCTCAAGCAAGCGCTGGAGGCCATGCTCCGGCATTACAAGCTCAAAGACGGCTACAACGAGGCGCGCATCCGCCAGTTGTGGCAGCAGCAAATGGGGCCGCTCATCGCTCAGCACACCAGCGAGTTTAGCCTCCGCGACCGCAAGCTTTACATAGCCGTGCGATCGGCGCCCTTGCGCCAGGAGTTGTCGATGGCCCGCGACACCCTTCGACATCGGCTCAATGAGGCGCTGGGCGAAGCCTACATTGAGGAGGTAGTCATCCGCTAATCAGCCGCCAAAAATGCCGCCGCCCCGACGTTTTTTTTCAAAAAAGTTTATCTTTGCCCATCAACAAACACTCCATTTTCATCACCAGAATGGCCCCGGCCGTAATAAATTCTCCCTTATGTCCTTTTGGGATCGATTGCGAGCATTGGTAGGCGTGCCCGTTGCAGCCAACAACACAGAGGCAAAGCCACTGCCCACCCGGTTTGAGCCATCTGCTAAACAGCCAGTTAAACGCATGATCAACTCGATTACGCTATCTTCTAATATGGATACCCTCTACCTCATCGACAATGGCAGAGCGGTGTCTTTTTCCCTCCTCGACAATCGGGGCATATTGGTAGGCCTGCTCGGCGGCCAGCTCACCGTAGTATCTGCCGCATCTGCCAATGATGAAGCCTCCGCCCCCGGAGGCGCCACCGGCGACGATCTTGTAGCTCCCCGCGCTGCCCCCGGCCGCTTGGTGCTGCCCATTGCTACCCGTAAACAATGGACGGTGTCCTTCAACGAAGACAGCGGCATTTTGGCGATTATCGGCGCTACCGATATCGACAGCGGCATCACCGGCCAACAGGAAACCAAAGCAGAAGCTTATATCTTCAAACTGCAAGGAAAGGCTGTTCAAATCCGCCGTCGGGGCGCTACGCTCGAAGCCGTACTGGTAGATGCATAGCCGGAGGAGAAGCGTATTTTAAAGTTGGCGCCCGGGTGAGGGATGGCAGCGGTATGGGCTGCTGCTTAGCGGCCTCAAAGCCGCCGGCAGCAGCCCATAAGAGCGGACAGCCCGGCCCCCGGCCCCCTTGTACGAACGCGCTAAACCTGAAAGCCGGCGGCCATACAAGGGGGCCGGGGGACACCCCCCAAAAAA
>Ga0058867_1086618_pt1 | contig 12664 bp, 13 predicted proteins | sample TNRReaAerobicRNA_FD_59632 | JGI IMG/M metagenome (GOLD analysis project Ga0058867, IMG submission 59632) | Wastewater treatment Type I Accumulibacter community from EBPR Bioreactor in Madison, WI, USA - TNR Reactor, Time E -22min-Aerobic_ RNA... | ecosystem: Engineered > Bioreactor > EBPR >... | reverse complement strand
TCGAGTTCCATGCGTCTTTCTCCGGGGTGTTCCTTCCCAAGAGAGCATACCCAACAGGTGAACTCTTGTTTAGTCTCCGCCTCCCGCCGCCTTCGCTGTGCACCAACCCGAAACACATAATGACCCAAGAGGAATTTGGGATGAAAGAGCAAGACACTCTGAATACACGTATCGATGTCATCGTGCTGAGTTACGCCAAGACGCCGGACTTGCGCCTGGTGACCGAGAACTGCCTCCAATCCCTGATCGCCTCGGAAAGGGGAGCAGGGATCGAGTTTGACGCCATTGTCATCGAATCAAAAAAGGATGCGCCTCCCTACAGCGGAAAAGGGGTACGCACGCTCTACCCCGAAACGCCCTTCGGCTACCATGCCTACATGAATATCGGCATTCGGCAGAGCGGATCGCCCTATGTCTGCCTGTGCAACAACGATCTGCATTTCCATCCGGGCTGGGCCAGCGCGATGCTGCGCGCCTTCACGGCGCACCCCGAATTGCAGAGCGCGAGCCCACTGTGCACGCGGCACCACCCAGGCATTGGCATCGCGCCGGGGACGCAGGTGTTGTTCGGCTATGAAGTCCGCCGCGAAATTGCCGGTTGGTGTCTGTTCTTCCGGCGCAGCATGCTCGATATCACCGGTCCGCTCGACGAAACCTTCCGCTTCTGGTTCGCCGACAACGACTACGCCCGCACACTGGAAAAGCATGGGCTGCCGCACGCGATGGTGACATCGTCATGGGTCGACCACCTGGAGAGCCGAACGCTGGAAGCGGAGGGCGCTTTTCGTCGCCAACTGCTGACCAGCCGCGCCAAGATCGAATTCAACCGTAAATGGCATGGATTGCGCGGCTTCACGTACTGGCGGAAGGTGGCGCAATGCAATCTGAAATTGGCAAAATGCTACCTCAAGGAACGGCTGCTTCGCCGCGCGAGCACCTAGTCGCCCACCCTGCCCTTGCACATACCCATGCGTATCCTTTTTCTAGTTCAAAAAGAGCAGCGGATCATTCTCGACCGCCTGTACGAGGCCGTCGCAGCGCACAGCGCATGCGATCTGCGCTGGCTCGACAAGGCCGAACAGGTGGACTTGCGCGACTACTTCCGGCAGCATGTTGATATCGGCACGTACGACCGAATCATTCTCTTCCTGCGTTTCAAGCAGGAAATGCGTCAGGTTGCCTTCATCCGCAGTCTGCCCAACCTGGTGATCCTCGAACACGACGCTTACCAGAACTTCATCCCCTGCAAATACACCGGCACGTTCAGTCGTCACTACCGCCGCCTCCCCGGTTGCCGGGTACTCACGTCCGGCGCGGGCGTCACGGTGAAGCTCCAGGCCGAGGGCTTCGACGCGGTTTTCGTGCCCAAGGGCTACGATCAGGCGCTGCTGCGCGATCTCAACCTGCCGCGCGACATCGAACTGGCTTTCGTCGGCAGCCTCAAGAGCGTGGCCTACAGCGGGCGGCACGCGCTGCTCGAACAACTCGCCCGGGAAGAGCCGCTGGTGGTCACACGCACGCGCTCGGGCGAGGAATACCTGAACACGCTCAACCGCATCCGCTTTTTCGTCAGCGCCGACGTCGGCATGGGCGAGTACATGATCAAAAACTTCGAGGCGATGGCGTGCGGTTGCGTCCTGCTCGCCTACCGCCAGGGCAACGGCGAGGAGGAGGCGCTGGGGTTTGCCGACATGGAGAACATTGTCCTGTACGGCAACATTCCCGAGCTGCGCGACAAGCTCGCGCAATTGCGCGCCGACCCCGTGCGCGCCGAGCGGATTGCCCGCGCCGGTCAGCAACTCGTCACCACGCGCTACAGATTCGCGACCATCGGCCAGACCATCGTCGACGAGGCCGCACGCCCGCTCGCGCCGCATCCGCCGCTCTCCGCGCTGGAAAAACTTCGCAGCCGCTGCCGCTATATCCCATGACACGCATCGTTTTTCTGATTCCTTATTTCGGGCGCTGGCCTTTCTGGATGCCGCTCTTCGTCGAGACCTGCCGCCTTAACCCGGATATCGACTGGATCCTGTATTCCGACTGCGGCGCGCTGCCGGACTGTCCGCCGAACGTGCGTCTGCAGCCCATGCGTTTCCCGGACTACTGCGCGCGTGTCACGCAAAAACTCGGTATCGCCTTTGCGCCAGAGAGTCCCTACAAGCTCTGCGACCTAAAGCCCGCCTACGGCGTGCTGCATGAGGAAGATATCGTCGGTTACGATTTCTGGGGCTTCGGCGATATCGATGTGGCCTACGGATCGCTGCGCGCCTATTTCACCGAAGCACGGCTGGCCCGCTACGATTTCTTCTCGACGCATGAACGCCGGGTTTCCGGGCATCTGTGCCTGATCCGCAATACGCCGCCATGGAACCGCCTGTACGAGGCCGTGCCGTGCTGGGCCGTCCGCCTGTCCTCGCCGCGACACGAAGCTTTCGACGAAGGCGCTTTCACCCGCCTGTTCATCAAGCACAAGAACTGGCCGCGCCCCCTGCGCCGACTGGCCGATCGCTGCAACCCGCTGCGCCGACGTGCCGAATTCGTCGAAGCCTTCAGCACGCCGAACGGCACGATTCCGTGGCTGGACGGGCGCAAGGTCTACCCGTCGGCGTGGTACTGGCAGCGCGGCGTGATTACCAACGATCTCGACGGCGCGCGCAGTTTTCCGTATCTGCATTTCATCGGCTTCAAGGGCTTGTGGCGCACCCCAGAACAATGCGCGCCGCTGGGCGCCATGTCGCCGGAGGCGCGCTGGAGCATCGGCCCGGACGGCATTTTCAAGGACTAACCAAGTGATCTTTTCCGCGGACAGCAACACGACGCTAGCAGTCACGAGTTGCGGACGTTTCGATCTCCTGAAACGCACGCTCGCCTCGTTCGATCGCTACAATACCGCTCCCATCCGGCAGGTATTCATCACCGAGGACGCTGGCGACGAGGCCGTGCGCGACTGCCTGCCGCCGGGCTGGGCTGCGCACACGCGTTTCTGGATCAACCGTCCGGCGCTCGGTCAGCTTGCGTCGATCGACGCCGCCTACGCCGAAGTGAAAACGCCCTACATCTTCCATTGCGAGGACGACTGGGCGTTCTATCGCCCGGGCTTCATCGAGGATTCGATGCGCCTGCTCGAACACGAACCGCAGGCCCTGCAAGTCTGGCTGCGTAGCCTGCACCACGATCTCGCGGTGCATAGCCCCTACATTTCCGCCGGAGAGCGCCGGACGCTCGGCCCAATCGCCTACTACCCGGTGGTGTCTGCAAAGGCCGACTGGCATGGGTTCTCGTTCAACCCGGGATTGCGACGGCTGTCCGACTACGCCCTGGCGGCGCCCTACGCGGCAAAAGGCGGGGAAAAGCGCCTCTCGCAGTTTTATGCCGAACGGCAGCGCCACGCGCTGATCCTCGAAAACGACGCCGTGCTGCATACCGGCTGGGGCGAACACGTCACCACCGGGGACGAAACCCGCAAGAAGCGGCAACGGAAGCAGGCCGAAAAGCTGCGCTTGGCGCTCGCCTTCTTCATCGGCATCACCTTGGGATATTTCCTGGAATGACGCTCCAACTACAGTGGCCCCCTGAGTCAAGACAAATTTGCACCGTGTTTAAGCGCTGGTGAAAAAGTCTTCCGACATTGCAGTACCGACACTACGAGGAATTCCGTCGTGAACGTCGCGTATGCGACTCACAAATCTCCCCTTCCCCGCGCGGGGGAGGGGTCGGGGGAGAGGGAAACGGCCATGACTTTCATGATCGAGGGTGCCTGGAAAGGTCATGACCGTTAGCTGGCGCATCCGTGCGAGGGTGCATTCCAGGTGCGGTGTCGGGATGTCCTCCCACCCGAGGCCATGCTTCTCCTCGCTTGCCTGATCGAAAAAGCGGTAGGCCGCCTGGGTCTCAACCCAGCCCGAACAGGCGCCCGGAATGCTGGCCGTGGGTCTCTCGGCAAAAGCGCTCGCTACCTTGATCAGTCGCTTGGTCAGGTGACCATCTCCAAGTTTCGCTCCACCGAATTCTTTCGCCGCCCAGTCGTCCATGCGTGTCGCTCGGCTCAAAGGACGCACACCAGACAGCATCCCCGCCAGAGGGCTTGTGCCCGGAGCAGAAAGCGGTCGCTGCATCATCGCTTCAGGGCAGGCACGAAGCCGGCGAAACATGCTCAATGAGTTGTGCGTAAGGGTATGCATTGAACGACCTGTTTTAACTGCCAGAAGAGCGGACGGACCGCCTCGTCGGAATACGCCTGTTTTAGTTTGGCCAGGCTGCGCTGCTGCCCCTGCGCCAGCTCAACGGCGGAAAGCGCTTGCACTCTCTGCAGGCACTTCGCCAGTGCGTCAGCATCGCCCAGAGCAAACAGCTCGCCAATTCCCTGCACGACCTCGCGGCCTCCCCCGCAATCGGTGCCTATCACCGGCACCCCGGCGGACATGGCTTCGAGCAGCACCATGCCAAAGGGTTCATGGTCGGAAGACAGGGCAAAGACATCGAAGGCCTTGAAATAGCGTCGCCCATTGGGCACCTGGCCGAGAAAGCGTACCCATTCGTTCACTCCGAGTTCGCCGGCCAGTGCCCTGAGTGAGCCTTCCAGCTTACCGCTGCCCATGATCGCCAGCAGGCTGCCCGCCGGAAGTCCTGGCAAAGCCTGGGCGAAGCCGCGCATCAGGGTGGCCTGATCCTTGTCCGGGTGCAGGCGGCCGACATTGCCGACCACCCAGGCCTCCTGCGGCAGGCCCAGATGCGCGCGAGCTGCTTCACGAGGCAGCTGCTCAGCCTGCACCGTCGCAACGTCGATCCGGTTGTACAGGGTCTCTATCTGATCCTGCTCCCAGCCGGACAGATGGTCACGCATCTCGTCACGAACCGCGTTTGACACACCGAGGAGCAGCAAACGCTGCCGAAAGCGGTTGATGAACCAGCGGCGCATTGGGCGCTTGTGGTTACCGAAAGCATGATGCACACCAATCACCGGCAAGGGCGTAGCCAGCAATGCGATGTAGATCGGTTTGAAACGATGAGCGATGCACACTTCGAAATTGCGGGTTGATGCAATACGCCTCAGGCCAAGAATAGGCCTGAGCTTGAGTCCGCGCACTTGTCTGCGTGAGTAGTTTAAAAAGATTACCTCATCCGAGGCCGAGCCCTGCTCGACCTCGATACTCGGAGCACCAGTCAGGTAAACGGTGCAGACCTTGTAAGGTGTACCCTTGAAGAGTGCGGCGTACTGCCGCGCACAATCGAGGAAAGGCCCGTCGTAGCCGTGGCAGAACTGCAAAACCCAAGGCTGCGATGCCGGATCGACTTCACGCATGTTCAAACCAGGTCTCCCCATACTTGACCACCCAGTAAAGTACCACCTGAGTCAAGACAAAATTGCCTCGATTTTAAGCTGCTCGTGCGACTTCACCAGCAGCTGGACGGCGCTGCCCCGGTTTTGCCTTTGTTTGGTTTGCTGTTGCTTTGTGCTGTTGCTCTTGCTTCTGCAGGCGTTTCTCCCCCCGCGCCGGCAAACTGATCCACGATCTTCGCCCCGCCACCAAGCGCGGTGTGATACACCACTTCGGGCGTTTGCTGGCCCAGCGACTGGTGCGGACGCTCGCTATTATAGAAGGCGAAGTACTCGGCCAGGCCGACGCTCAGCTCGTCCATCGTGGCATCGCCCTTGAGAGACATGTCCCTGTCCTTGACGCTGCGCCACATCCGCTTACCGAAGAGGTTGTGGAATACTCGTCCCCGTCCATCGCTGCTGATGACGATCCCTGCACGGGTCAGGACGTTGGTGAAGGCTTCGCTGGTAAACTGCGCGCCTTGATCTCTGCTGAAGATCTCCGGCTTGCCGTGAGTGCGCAGGGCTTCCTCCAGGCACCCGGTACAGAACTCCGCTTCCAGGGTGTTGCTGAGGCGCCAACTGAGGGCTTTGCGGCACTACCTGTCGATGATCGCCACCAGCTAGGCCAAGCCACGCGCCCCCCGAATGTACGTGATGTCGCTGCTCCAGACCTGCTTGGGCCGGACCACCGCCACCCCACGCAGCAGGTAAGGATAGACCCGGTGCTCCGGGTGCCGCCGACGGGTGTGCGGACCCGGCGCTCGGCCGGAGAGTCCCAACAGGCTCATGTGCAGCCGGTCGGCTTGAGCGCCTGTCGGTGGCTTTCGTTGCGCAGGGATCGTGGCCACGGCAGGCCCCCGCCAGGACGCATGGCTGCACCACGGGCACACCCTCTTCAGGCTCGATCCAGGCGCGCCGCGCCAGGACAGGCTGATCCGGGATTTTTTTGCGCCAGTCCAGTTCTATCTTCAGCTTGCCAACCTCGCTGTACCACACTTCCGGCTCCCGATGTGCCGCCACCGGTTTGGGCCCGCGCTTACCTTCGAACAAGGTCTTGGCCTGCTCCTGGATCGCCTTCTTCCACTGCCCCACCTGCACCGGGTGAACTCCGTGCTCCTGGCCCATCTCGTTGATCGTCTTGACCCCCCGCAAGGCCTCCAGACCCACCTTCGCCTTGAACTCGGGGGGGTGCTCCTGCCGCGCCTTCACTTCGCTCACCGCTTCTCGCTCCTCCAGGGCAGGGCACAGCTTAAACCATTGCCTGAAATCCGGGAACCACTATACTCCTGACTGGGTCAGCGCCCCTGATGTTGGCTGGATTCAGGTGCGAGGCTGCCGTGCTGCTGCGCTCCGGCACTGCGCCAGCGAGCGGCCCCCCAGCACAACGTCGCGGCAGCCAGGCAGGAAAGTGATGCGGCGCGCCTACCCATGTGCAGTCGTCCAATGCAGGGCGAACTGGCGTCGACGAACACTGACGGGAAGCCCCCATGCCACAACGCAAGCAGGAGTCCACAATCCGACCACAGCGAACAGGTTACAGCCACGTGGCGCGGATCGCGGTGCAGGAAACCACCCTGCGCGTCAGGGAGATGCACAGCGCGATTGCCGACAAGTCGTTCAACATCCTGCGCCGAGTTCCACTGGTCTCCGGGCCGGCGCGGCTCGTCCAAACGGCTCACGACGCCATTTCGGCCGCAGTCTATGCGGCGATTCGGCACAGCAGCGGCGGTTTGTTCGCGGCGGCGGCAATGGTCGAGAAACAACACACGGGCGGCGCACTGAGCAAACCTCCCGGACGCCTCGCCAGCGGCCTGCGCAGCGCCCTTAACGGCGCTTTCGGCGACCATCTTGCCGCCGACAACAACCTCTTGGCGATCGACATGGCGATCCACGTGCATGGCGCACCTCTACCGCTCGACGCCGGCTCGCTGCGCAGCGCGTTTCCCGACGCTGGCACGGGTCTCTGCATTTTTGTTCATGGACTGGGTTGCGATGAGCATTGCTGGGAAACCAGCCGCAATGCCCCGGATTCCGAGATCCATTTCTGCCATCAACTGCACAACGATTTTGCTTACACACCGCTCTGCCTGCGCTATAACTCGGGCCTGCCGATCGCCGAAAACTGCGCGCAACTGGCAGCTCTTCTCGAAGAGCTGCTGGCAAACTGGCCACAACCCGCCAGCAAACTGCTGCTCGTCGGCCACAGCATGGGTGGGCTGATTGCCCTGGGGGCCTGCGATCAGGCGACTGCAGCCGGAATGCAGTGGCCGCAGGCGACGCGAATGCTGATCTGCCTCGGTTCCCCGCACCTCGGCTCACCACTGGAACGACTTGGCCACTGGACAAACTCAGCTTTGAACCTCTCGAAAGTCACCTTCCCGCTCGGAAAGATTGCCGCCGCGCGTAGCCAGGGCGTCAAGGATCTCCGACATGGCCCTGGGGTACCGCACGCTACCCGCCACCCGCACACCATCGCCTTCCGGTTTCTTGGCGCCAGCCTGGCCGAAGATGTGGACCACCCGATCAGCGAGTTCCTGGGGGATGGCCTGGTCCCGCTGAGCAGCGCCATCGCGCATGCGCTAGAAGGCGACGTCCAGTGCGCGAAGCTCGGCAAGCTGGGCCACATGGCGCTGCTGAATGACGCCCGCGTGTATCGGCAGATCAGAAACTGGATCGCCGCCCTCGATGACGCCGCGGCCTAATGAGACAGCCGGTCGTAGAGGGCGGCGAATTCACTGCTCAGCTTGTGCCGGGGGTCGAGGTAGACCATCGGTAGCGCCTGGTGGTGTGACTCGCGAATCTTGATCGACAGCGACAGGAATGCGTCGAGGATGGGCAGCCCCTCAGCACGTAATTCCTCGACCAGACGCAGCGGCAGGTTGGCCCGCGCCTGATACTGGTTCACCACGATGCCTTCGACGCGCAGGCTGTGATTATGGTCACGCTGCATCTCACGCACGCTGTCGAGCAGCGAATACAGCGCGCGACGCGAGAAATCATCGCAATCGAACGGGATCAGGCAGGTATCGGCAGCGATCAACGCCGAACGGGTGAAAAAGTTCAGGGCCGGCGGGGTATCGATGAAGATCTCGTCGTAGCCCTCCAGTTTGTCGAGTGCCTCGCGCAACTTGTACATCTTGTAGCGTGATTCGAGCTTGAATTGCACTTCCTCGAGTTTGGTGTGCGACGGCAGCACGGCCAGATTGGGGAATTGCGTGGGCACGACATAAGCCTCAAGCGTTTCGGGAAACAGCTTGTAGCCAAGAATATCCTCGAAAAAATTGGCCAGGGTTTTCGTTTGTTCGTCCAGCGCCTTGCCGAGCAGGTAGCGTGATGCGTTGGCCTGCGGGTCCAGATCGATCAGCAAAGTTCGTCGGCCACGGACGGCCGCAATCGCTGCCAGATTGCAGGCGATCGTCGATTTGCCGACGCCTCCCTTCTGATTGAAAACGACGCGGCGCATGACCGTTTCCCCATGAGTGGTAAGGATTTCGTGCAAGTTTAGCCACCTTCGGCGATGGCGTCGAGCGGCGAGCCGCCAGGCGATCGCTGATACCCCGGTGGGCTGTTACGCCAGCTCGCCGATCCTTTGGGCAGCCTGCCAGGCACGGGCACGGCAGAGGTTCAGCAGGCGTCTGCCAGCACCTGATTCAGCCAGGCTTCGATGTCGCGCAATTCCTCCGGGCAGACTGCATGCTCGGTGGCGTAGCCCTTCCACTGCAGGGGGTAGCCCTGCGCCTTGAGCAGTTTCGCCGAGCGTTTGCCAAGATCGTAAGGGATTACCGCATCGGCACGCCCATGCCCCATGAAGATCGGCACGTCCCGGTTGGCCTGCGGCGCCTCCGTGGCAAGGGTTTCCGCGAGCGGCAGATAACACGACAGGGCTAGGATTCCGGCCAGCCGCCGCGGGTGACGCAGACCGGTGTGCAGGGCGATGACGCCGCCCTGCGAGAAGCCGGCGAGCACGATGCGCGCGTCCGGAATGCCGCGCGCATTCTCGCGGGCGAGCAGGGCTTCGATCTGTCGCGCAGATTCACGCACGCCTTCGCTTTCCTCACGGCCGGGCGCAAAATCGGGCGTGACAATGTCGTACCAGGCGCGCATCACGTAGCCGCCGTTGATCGTCACCGCCCGCATCGGCGCATGGGGAAAGACAAAGCGGAGCGCCGGCAACTGGTCAAAGTCGAATTCGTCCACGATCGGCTCGAAATCGTGTCCGTCGGCTCCAAGTCCGTGCAGCCAGATGATCGCGCACTTGGGAGACTCCCCGGTCTGCCGTTCCACGGTGGGAAGCAGCGGGGTATCGGGAGAGGCGGGAGGCTGCGTGACAGTCATCGAAAGCGTCCTTGTGATTGACAGCCGCCATTCTAGCAGCCAGTCCGTCTCGACCGAGCTTCCTGGCGGCGCTGCTCGGCGTCAGTCCTTGCGGATTTGAGCGATTACCGCTCGAGTGATCGCTGCCGTACCGTCCTGGCCACCAAATTCGATCGGGCGGACCAATGTCAGCGCTTTTTCGACCGCGTGCTCGAGGATACGCGCGCCATGCGCCAGGCGGGGCTCGGCATGCTGGTCAGCCAACCAGTCGAGCATCAGTGCCGCCGAGAGAATCTGCGCCACCGGATTGGCGATGCCTTGACCGGCGATGTCCGGTGCGCTGCCATGGGCCGGCTGGAAAACGGCGTGCTGGTCGCCAATGTCGGCCGACGGCACCAGACCGAGGCTGCCAATCAGTCCCGCCGCAAGATCCGAAAGGATGCCGCCAAAAGCGTTCTCGGTCACCAGCACGTCGAAATCCCACGGTGACCTGATCAGGTTCATGGCCGTGGCATCGACGTAGGCACAGTCAGTCCGGACCCCAGGGTGGCTCGCAGCCACCTCGCTGAACACCCGGCGGAAGAAGGCCATCGACAAAAGAACGTTGGCCTTGTCCACGCAGGTGACCTTGCCTGGACGCCGGCGCATCTTGGCGCGTCGCTCGGCGACGCGAAAGGCAAACTCCGACACCCGGCGGCTACCGTCGCGCGAGATCATCATCGTCTCCCAGGCGATCCGGTCCTCTTCCACTGTCCCGCGGCCGCGCGAATACAGCAGGCCTTCGGTCTGCTCGCGCACGATCACCAGGTCGATCGCGGCTGCGCGCTTGTCGGCAAGCACCCGCGGCAAGCTCGGATAGCTACGCACGGGACGAATGCCCGCGTAGAGATCCATTTCGACCCGCAGATCGAACTGGGTCGATATTTCCGTGCCATCCGGGTAGCGCACATCCGGCAGGCCGATGGCACCGAACAGCACGGCATCGGCGCGTTTGCACTCGGCCATGCTCTCCGCCGAAAAAGCAGTACCGGCTTTCTGGTAATGCGCAGCGCCGCCTTCCAGGTGGCGAAAATCGAAGCCGATGCCGCCCAGGCGCTCCTGCAGCACGTCAAGGACCTGCAGGCAGGAGCCCATGATTTCAGGGCCGACACCATCGCCCGCAAGAACGGCGACGTGGAAGCGTGCATCTCGTCTCATCATCATTTTTTCCTTGTTGCGCAAGTGCAGCGGCCAGCCTTGGTGGCAGCTCGGGCCTGCGTCCGTATCAACACGTCCAGAATCGGAGCCGCCAAGCCACCCACAGCAAACCACATGCTCGGTGATCCCCCCACCGGCGAGGCCATCCGGGGCAGGAGCGCTGACCTTGCCAGCGCGGTGCACGACGATGATGCCATCGCGCACCCTTCGCCAAAAATCGGTATGCACAGCCGGCGATACGGAGACACGCCGCAGCAGAGGGTTCTTGGCGACCCGTATCCTGCTTCAGAGCGACAAATTCCCGACTCCCAGCAATTGTCACACGACAATCTCAACCCCTGTTGCCAAAAATCTGGCAAGCGCGGCAAAGTACGGGACCCGCTGGCGAACTGGCAAGCGCGGGGTCACCCACATTACCCGCTGCGAACGGTGATCGCTCTTCCTGACCCAGGCCACGAAATTCATGACCGTGTACCTCTCCTCCGGATTCCCGTTCGAGCAGAGGGCAAGCCCCATCCCCCTACCTGAAGCCAAAAGTATTTCAGATCAGACGGATAAAAGTAAACTGAGAGCCTCATGGCGTTACCGTTCGGGTGTCGAATTCGCTCGAGATAACAGGGAGGATCAGCCCGAATGGATAGTAACAAGGGTCAGCGGCCGGCGGAACAGGTGAAGCGATTGGGGGCAGATTTTGTCCACTCAGTGGGATCGGCGCTCGGGCACGTGATCACTTCGAAGCCGTTGATGCAATCGACGATGGAAGAAGTCGATGGTCGGCGCGTTGGCGGCTGGCGGCTGTCGCCTGTAACCGCGCCACCTCCCCAGCGACTCGTTCGCCAGCAAGCTCGACGGCGGCGCCAATCGGTGGATCGAGGTGCTGGTCATGCTCTGCGGGGTGGCACTGTTTGCCCTGCTGAGGTCTTGCGGGCTCTCCCTGTTTCGCGACGACCAGCAATACGAAGCGACCTCGCACGGCATCGGTGTGGGGCAAGGGATGTGCTCGATCGGGCTGCCGCGGCTCGGCGCGCTGATCACACTGCGCATCGGCGGACGGCTGCTCAGGCTGTTCGCCTGGCCAATGGCCGCGCCGGTAACCGTTCACACCCCCTGCCTTTTCCCCCCTGCTCTATGGCAACGTGTTGATTCGTCACGCAAGAGGGTACTGGTGGCAAGGGGGTGTGAACGGTTACCCCCATGCCGCCGTTGCCTAGCGTTTCGGCGTGGGGTGATCGGTTACCCGAGGGGGTAAGCGGTTACCTCAATGCATTATTGGGGTCTGAAGTGTAAATACGGTGGTCCCATCGACAGTCTTAGCCGACACTAATCCACCATGCGCTTGAATGATTGAGCGTGTGATGGCCAAGCCTAGCCCAATCCCATCGGCAAGACGTTTTCGTGAAGGGTCTGCCCGGTAGAACCGGTCAAAGAGACGCGGCAGATGGTCCGGCTGAATCGTTTCGCCGGAGTTCTCAACCTCGATCGTTGCCATTCGATCACCATTCATGCCGATCCGGATTCGCACGTAACCCCCTCGGGGTGTATGTCCGAAGGCATTCGATAGCAAATTGCCCATCGCCCGGCGCAGCATCAGGCGATCTCCACTGACGGTGGCGCTTCCGTCGATAGTCAAAGTAACACCGTTCTCCTCGGCGACCGCCTCGTAGAATGACGCGAGCCCTTCCGCTTCCGCTCGCAAATCGACGGTTTCGAGATTGGGGACTACCAGATTGTTGTCGGACTTGGCGAGGAAGAGCATGTCGGCGATCATTTTCGCCATACGTTCCAGTTCCTCCGCGTTGGACGCAAGAACATCCTGGTATTCGTCAATCGTCC
>Ga0058867_1091770_pt1 | contig 12973 bp, 10 predicted proteins | sample TNRReaAerobicRNA_FD_59632 | JGI IMG/M metagenome (GOLD analysis project Ga0058867, IMG submission 59632) | Wastewater treatment Type I Accumulibacter community from EBPR Bioreactor in Madison, WI, USA - TNR Reactor, Time E -22min-Aerobic_ RNA... | ecosystem: Engineered > Bioreactor > EBPR >... | reverse complement strand
TTATGCACGATACATCCGTCCCAAAAAAAATAGTAATTTCGGGGTATGGAATCGTTGCAGGCATCGGAACTCCTCAAGAAGGGGTTTGAACATTCTTTCATAACTTATCCGCAAGAAAAACCGCTCAAAATCAACGAGCAGAAGAAAGCCCTTATCATCGGCGTACCTAAAGAGACGCATAACCAAGAAATGCGGGTTGCCCTCAGTCCCAGTGCGGTCGGGGTACTCGTTGCCAATGGGCATCAAGTTGTCGTAGAACACAATGCCGGTATCAATGCCGAATTCAGCGACCAAGATTATAGCAATAAAGGAGCAGTCATTGCTTATACACAGGAAGAAGTTTATCATCGTGCTACGATTTTAACAAAAATTAACCCTTTGGAGTCAGACGAACTGCACTTATTACAACCCAACCAAGTGTTGTTTTCCGCCGTCCACTTAGGAAACGTTAAACCCGATTATCTGAAATTATTAATACAAAAAAATATCAGTGCTATCGGTTTTGAATTTCTGCAAGCCAACGACGGTAGCTTTCCCATCATGCGTTCTATGTCGGAGATTGCAGGAATAACCTCCATCCACATTGCGGCGGAATTGTTATCCCGTCATACGGGGGGAAACGGTCTTTTATTGGGGGGGATCACAGGCATACCGCCTGCTGTTGTAACCATCATCGGTGCAGGAACTGTCGGTTATCATGCCTGTAAGACGGCTTTTGCCTTAGGTGCAACGGTCAAAGTCATAGATGACGAAATCCACCAACTTCAACGATTAGAGGAGATCATGGGTACTAAGATTTATACCGTCATCAGCCAGCAAGACTATATCGAAGAAGCTGTTATCAGTGCCGATGTAGTCATCGGTGCTACGTATAAAGGAGGACATCGCTCACCCTGCGTGGTTACCGAAGATATGGTTACGAAGATGCGGGACGGCTCTGTCATCGTGGACGTTTCGATAGATCAGGGCGGGTGTGTGGAAACCAGTCGCATCACCACCCACGAAAACCCGACTTTTGAGAAACACGGAGTCATTCATTACTGCGTACCGAATATCGCTTCTCGGGTATCGCGGACGGCTTCGGTAGCAATCAGTAACATATTAAGTCCTATCTTATTAAAAATCGGTGATTCGGGAGGTATCCAAAACCTGATCGGCAGAGACCCCTCCTTCAAAACAGGTATCTATGTGTATCAGCGACACATCACCCAGCGTTCGCTTGCCAATATGTTCAACATGGACTTCATGGATATAGACCTACTTTATTCGGCGAACATATATAGTTAGGATTGGGCGATAGATGTAATAAAATCGCTACGATATGCTCAACACCTCCAACGGAAAGGCTTGCTTATTTTGTTGACGGAGCGTATGAACGGCTTCCGTTTCATAACCATGGGTAGCAAAGATATATTCGGCTTCGGTAGCTTCCACCGTTTGGAGTAAGCCCGGATAATCCACATGGTCAGATAAAACAAAGCCTACATCGGCATTGGCACTCTTCCGCCCGCTGCGGGTTTGCATCCATCCTGAAGCATAAGCAATACTCATTTCTTCTCTGCGGATATCGTTTAGCTTATTTAAGGTATGTTGGGGGGTGATGACCAATCCTTGATGTAAGATAGTCGTATTTTTATCTAAAGTGATACAGCCCGGTAGACGCATCCCACTCATCAGGTAGGCGTTATTCATCTCTGCAATGCTGGGATGCACATAGATTGGTCCCGGGCTACCGTCCACTCCTGCCAAGATACGTTGGGCTTTGCCTAATGAATACGCATAAATGACGGACAGAATGTTGTTATCCGCATTCATTTTCCACCACTCATTGATGTCGTGAAACACTTGGTTTTGGGGTTTCCATTTGAAAAAAGGCAGGGCGAAAGTCGTCTCGGTGATGAATGCTTCACATTTCACTACTTCAAATGGCGCGCATGTATCGTCTGCTTCGATTTTGTAATCGCCGGTTATCACCCATTTCCGTCCATGGTGGTTGATGCACACTTGCCCCGAACCCAACACGTGTCCAGCGGGGTGAAAGCTAACCTCAACCGAACCGATGTGGATAGTTTCTCCATATGCTACCGTTTCCAAAATAATATTTTTCCCCAATCGGCTTTTTAATATCCATTCGGAGGCATCGGTAGCCAGATAGGCATGATGTCCTGTACGAGCGTGGTCGGAATGTCCGTGTGTAATGACGGCTTTGGCTACTTTACGATGCGGGTCAATATAAAAGTCGCCCTTCGGACAATACAATCCTGATGGTGTCAACACCACTAAAGGGTCAGGAATAGTTATCATACTTCGATGATAGGTACTTTGATACGGTACTGTTTTGCCAAGAGTTTTTTTAATTGTTCCAACTTTTTGAGGAAAAGGTCGTTGGGATAAAGCCCGGCTTCATCGGCGGAAAGTTCGGGTAAGATACGTTCCACAAAATACATGTCAATATCACCTTTATTTTTGGCGGGAATCTTGCCCCGGTGGGTACAGACGAAAAAGTCCTGTACAAGAATATACGTCATACCGGATATATTAACCTTCATCGGTTCTCCACTGGATTCCATTCGGGAAGCAGTGTTCACGGTATCGCCCCAAATGTCGTAAGCAAACTTTTTCTTACCGACTACCCCCGCTACTAATTCGCCGGTATGGATTCCCAAACGTAATTGCCAGTAGGCTTCGCCTTTGCGGGCTTTTTCTTCTCCCATTCGACGCATAAAGTCCTGTATTTCAAGACCTGCCAAGATGACATCTACGGGATTAGAAGTATTCGGGTCTGGGATACCGCCAGCACACATATACGCATCACCGATGGTTTTAATTTTTTCAATCCCATGCTTACCTATGATTTCATCAAAAGTAGAAAAACAAATGTTCAGTTCATTGATTAAGGCATTCGGTGTGAGTTTTTCCGCAACATTAGTGAAGCCCTTAAAATCGGTGAACAACACCGAAACAAGTGCATATTCTTGGGCTTCTGTAGCATTTTTGACTTTTAACTCTTCGGCAATCTGTTTGGGTAAAATGTTGAGGAGTAGGTCTTCGGATTTTTGTTTTTCTCGGCGAATGTCCTCCGTCGCGGCATCAATAGCGGCTTGGAGTTCAATATTTCGTTTGCGAAGACGTGCTGTTTGATATTTCACCAATCCGAAAACAATGCCTCCCAACGCTATCAAACCCAACATAATGAAGGCAAAACGGGCAGGGGTGGTTTCATACCATTGGGGTTGCACAACAAAGTCATAGTGAGCGGTTTGGCTATTGTTGCCGTAGACGTTGCGTGCTACGACCTCAAAGGAATATTTACCGTTATCTCCAATAGCGTATTCGGCAGTGGTATTGGTCGTCCACGAGGACCACTCCTGACCATAACCGGGACCGATGATTCTATGCCGAAACAGAATACCCGCATCTCCGTCATAAAAAGGGCTGGCGTATTGAAAACGGACGACATTTACATTAGAAATATCGGCACTGAAAGTTTTACTGATCGAATCCTGTTCTAAGGTTGGATTACCGGATGAGTTGCGAAACGTTCCGCCAAATAATAAATTCCATTTATCACTTGATTTGTATTCCGCTTTACGGATGATGGCAGGATAGGGCTTAAAATAGTTTTTATCAATCAACGGATCAAAATGGATGATCCCACGTTCTGAACCAATCCAGTGCGCACCGTCCATACCGTAATAAACGTGGTTAACTAATATTTCCGTAAGACGACGAAATTCCGTCCGATGCCAAGCGAAACTTTTGTTCTGATTATCCCATTTACCGTAAGCAATGCCTGTTCGGGTCGCCAAAAGGACGTTATGTTTAGGGTCTTCAAAGAGGTAGCTGATGGATTCATGATCCCATTCCGCTCCTAACCATGGATAGGGAAGCATCTTTTGTTCTTTGCGGTCATAGTAAAAGATTCCTTTATTCGTTCCGAAAAGAATACCTTTAGAGGTACGAAAGATACGAACTTCACCTTCGGGCAAACCAATTGGAGCATTAATTCGGGAAGTAATGGAATCTTTATTTATGGTAATATATTCTAAATTTTGTTCAGTGAAAATCCACGCCGCGCCCGGACGGTCAAAATGGATTTGCTTTACTACTCCCAAAGTTGTATCAATAATTTGAAAGTTGGCTTCATTGGCGTAACCTACCACTTCAATTTCACCAAAGGGTTGTTTGGTTTTGGCGGTGTCGTTGGGATTTTTGCTATCGGTTTTGCCTACTTTCTTTTTGGTTTTCACCATCTTTTTAGATTCCGTGATGATTCCCATGCCTTTGAAGAGTCCTACGTATATTTTATTATCGTAATAACTCATCTTGGTCAGCGAACGTGCAGGTTGATTCGATACAATTAATGCTGAATCACCTTTAATATTATAAATACCGAAACTGGTAGCGGCGTACAAGCGATTATTCAGCGTTTCCAACGCCCAAGCATTAGAGACGATCCCTACTACCGGCATGAACTTCTGTTTGGTTTTATTCAGGTAATAAAGCCCCATCGTGGTAGCCACATAGAGCGTATTATTCTGAAATAAGATAGACTGGACTGAGCCTTGCAACTCGCTGGTGGCTTCAAATCGCGTAAGTGGTGAGACGATTTCCGCACGTGAAATACCCTCATTGAGTGCAATCCATAATCCTCCCTCCATATCGACGGCGAAACCATTGATCGTTTGTCCGGGCAATCCGCCCACGCGGTCTAAAATCAGTTCCACCTTTCCTTTACGACTCAGCCAAACCAATCCTCCCCGAACAGTGCCTACTACTAACTTTTCATCCGGCAGGACTACAGCATCACTGATCGTATTTCTTTTGAAAAAAGCATCGCCACCGGTTACGAATGGGACGATTTTTTCGCCGTTAAATAGAAACAAACCGTTCTCAACTACAAATAGGACTCGTTTTTCGTCAAAAGGTAAAATTGTACGTATTTTGGTTTTCGACTTTGCGGTGCTTGCCAGTCCGGTAACGGGGTAAGCGATGTCGCCCTCAACGTTTACAACGCCCCAAGCCGGCACATATACCAGATGCTGAATGGTTGAAACTGGATTGGCATCAGGGTTGTAACTGACGGAACTGACTTTATCTTGGTCGTTACGGTGGTAGAGGCGGTTAGATGTGGTGAAATAAATATCCGTTCCAAAAGTGTAAATATCTTCGATTTCGCCGAATTTTTGTTTAAGAGAATTACTTAATGAAAAATATTTTAAGCTACCGACCGAATCTGCTCCTAAATAGCCGAATTGGTTTTTAGAACCGACGAATATTCTACCTTTATCATCTTTTGCCAACACTTTAGCAGGTAAAGAGTCCGGTAAACGCAATAATCGCCAATGCGTTCCATCATATTCTAAAACGCCTTTTTCATTTCCAATATAGACAATGCCTCTTCCATCCAACACACCGGCAAAATTATGAGAACCCGCCAAAGCACTATGTTGCGTGCGGAGATCTTCGTTATAGTCTTTTGCTAAAAAATTTTTTAAGAAAGGCGCACCTTTTTGCCCATACGTTAACGTAATGGTTAAAGAAAGGCTAAATAAAATGAACAGACGGATGACGATCATGCAGGTAATAAATCCATAGCAATATCGTTTTTATCCACCGAATACACAACAAAATTCTGTTCCGTTAATGCTTTTAGTTCCTATCTCATAAGTATATTTACATAAGTAATTGAAAATAGACTCAATGTAAACCATCCAATCAATCCTTCTATTACTCCTAAATATTTACATATACCTCGTAAAGGTAAATGACCGAACCCAAGGGTGGAAAACGCATTGATAGAGATAAATAGACCTTGCGGAATGCGTAGCAGCATCCAATAGAGAAAAAAGATTCCGGCTGATAATGATAACTTTAACGACCAGATATTTTTTAAAGAAGGGGCGATTCCCTTTTTAGAGAGATATAAGCGTCGTTCTTCTCCTAATTGGTCTAAGAGGTGAATTATCTTGACCTGCATCAAAAACGGATACGCATAAAACCATAAGAATAATCGCAATATCTTGCTCTTATTATTATAAGAATTGATAATGGCATCAATATAGATGGCGGAACTGCCCGGTAGATTATTCCGAAATTCGATGAGATTTTCTTTGGTGTGGGACTCTAAAAACTGACGAATGCCTCCATGCGGGTTGTTGGATTTATATTGCTGAAAGGCTCGAAAGAAAGTATCTAAAGGTGCATTCTGTCCCGAATAAAGGCTCAAAATCACATATAAATGCTCAAAATCCCAAGCATCAGACTCTTCTTTCATTCGAGTCGGAAAAATAATATAAAATAAGGCAAATGTGAGGATAATATACACTGAATTATAAATAGAATCTATCGGTAGCGTGCCATACCCGCAAAACCAGCCCATAAAACTATTGAACCGGTAGTATATCCATGATTCCGCTTTTGTTGTAAAGTCTTTTGACCAGCTATTTTTCTCGTCTAAATACTTATAATAGTATGTTTCTAAGTCTTTACTGGTACGGTAGATAGAATCCGCTAATTCAAAATCAAAATAATCGGCGGCATAGCGTTGATACCGACGCAACTTACCCATACATTCCCGATAGAGCATAGTCTTATTTTCTTCGGCAGGAATGTCCATATCATAGTTGGGGGTAAAGCGACTAAAGAGCGTATCCACACGACGAAGGGGGTAATGAAAAAAATCTTTCGGGTAGGCGGCTTTACTGTATTGATCCCAGTTGATTTGAAAGCGCATCTTCTCGGGCCATAGGCAGTTCCGATAATAAAAATGAGCATTGCCGTGATTCCCGACGGTGAAATCATTGATGTTCGTAAAGTTACAACTCTCAAAATATACTTTATCCAAGGAATCGGAATCCACCGAAAAAACAAACTGACCATCAAAACTGCAATTCTGAAACAGGCAACGTTTCTTTACTTTTACATTCGGCAGGTGTAACCGACGGATATTTTTGCAGTCTAAGATGATGAGTTCGTCTATCACCAAGTCGGAGCGGTCCCCATCGTTAGGGGTAAGTAATATTTCAGCATCATTAACTTCCGTTAATATTAGTATCTTAACAGTTCGGATATTATCAGGAAATACCAATTTATCCCCTTTGTACCCTTTGAAAGCAATCCCACCAACCACTTGGTTTTCGTTAACTTCAAATCGGTCAGCATTTCCTCCGAATCTAATATCAATATTTTTCTCCGTATTCAGAATTGCTACAAAACTATCTTGGGTATAGGATACGACGTTGTTGGTAAAATCGTCCGGTTTAACGGATTTGAATATTTTTGTAGATTCGTCATGATAATCATACGGGGTTGTCTTTTCAAATCTGACCAATCCATTCTGCCTTTTGTAAAACTCGTAGTATGAAAATTGACCTTCTTTTTGAGCCATTATATTACTCACAAAGCAGACCATAAAAAACACTACCCCCCAGCTACTGTACTTCAGATTCATTCTTGTTCTCCTTTTTGTTCCAGATCACCGGTAATGCAGGTTGTAATCTAAGACTTTTCACCATACGGATGGATTGTATATAGGTTTGTAGTCCTTTATTAGAACCAAAATTAAATACTAATAAAGGATTCAATCCCTTTTCCAATAAGCCATTACCAACATGGATGGGAATGCTTTTGACTGCATATATAGGGAACTCAGCCATTGATCCTTTTATACTTTGGATTACAAACGTATCAAAAGTAGTATCTACACGGGCTTGTTTACCGTCAATAGTCATCACCGCAATGACATCTAAATACGAGGTAAACTTAGGATGGTACAAGGCTTCCCGTAAACTGTTTACCTTACTATCTGTTATCTTATTGATTGTGCGAATTAACTCCTGCGAAGTTAATTCATTGACTAAGGTATCCGGCGAAAACATTTTATATTTACCGGACAAGATGCCTTCCCGAATGCTCTTTTGGTATTGGGTGATGAAGCCGGCATTTTTTTCGTAATAGTCTTTATAATCAGCATAATTTTTGTTTTTACCGTAATAGCCCTGAAAGATGTAATTCCGCTCGGCATCCGTCTTGAGGTCGGGATAATCGTTAATCAGGTCTAAGACCCGAAAGCGGACTAAAAAATGTCCTTTCTTGCCTTTGATATTGGGTTTCTGTAACCGAAAAGGATTTTCGGGTTGGTTCAACCATTCCAGCATTTCTTTTCGACTTCCAAAGGGCTTGCCGTCTATTTCGGCATATTCGGAAAAAGCGGCTGGGTGGCTATAAGACCGCCAAAAGTTCAGCGGTTCATAAGAAAATTCAGGTGGATATTGACCCAAAAATTCCGTGTTGGGGTTGAATAAATTAGTAGGATTATAGGTGTATCTCCTCAAAAAATCGTATGCTTTTGACTTTCTTCTCTTATCTATTTCCAGAAATGCGGGTATCAATTCCTTAGCTTTTACGCGAGTGATAAACACCGGACGGGAACCGTCCTCTAAATCCGTACCGAAAGAGATCGAAAGCAATTCGCGTTTTTCTATTTGATTGTTCTTGAGGGTTACTTTTTCTTCAATCAAAAAACAAAAGGCAGGATTCTCGTCCTTTCTCCCTAATCTTTTCCTTCCGTAATGTTTGAGCGTATCTTGAAAAAAATCAAGATTAAGATTTTCTTCGTTACTCGGGCTCCAATAAAAATTATCGGAATAATCTTTTATGGTATCTTTCCCATTGATCGTAATATGTTTCGGCTTAAAAAATGAGTCGGGAAAAGCATGAAGTACACGCTCCGAATTAGGGTCATAAAGTTTACGAACAGGTTCGTAGCCGTAATCTAAAATAGCTCCACTCCCAACACTTCGTATTTCCCATAATCCCTTTTCAACTGCCGTAGAAGTGATCGCCATACTGCCGGCATGGGTATTGATGAAACTATCTACGTTGGTAATGAAGGGAAAGAGTTTGCGGATCAGTTCCGCGTTAAAATATTGGGGGCAGGTATCATTATAGCCATACACATAAGTACAGGGGCAGGTCTTGGCAATGACGTTTTGATAATCAGCGAAATAGTTGCGAAGGATGCGTTTGACGATGATGGTACCGTTTTTATGGACGCGATCATCCGCTTGCCACACGCTACTCCTGCATCCCCCGATGAAGATAAATAGTAACATTATGCCTAACCATCTGCCCATCTTATTTAAGATTAATAACAGGTTAATAGAGTCAGGCAAAAATACTAAAAATAGCTAACGGAAAACAAAGTTTTTTTATTTCCCGTTATGAAAGACCATCGGGTAGTCGCTTTCAACATCACCCCGAAGGATGCGTTGGAGCTTCGGTTTGAGGAGCTGTTTTTTGAGCGGGGAAGCATAATCGGTGAAGAGTTTGCCCTCCAAATGATCGTGTTCGTGTTGGATGATGCGCGCTTTGATCCCTGAGTAGGTTTCTATGTGTTCTCTGAAGTCCGCATCAACGTACCTAATAGTAACAAATTCGTGACGCATGACCCCGTTTCGGATACCCGGGATACTCAAGCAGCCTTCTTCAAATGACCATTTTTCGCCTTTTTCTTCGATGATTTGCGGGTTGATAAATACCTTCACAAATCCCTGCATGGATTCGGGTCTGCCTTCCCGCCCTTCCATCGGCTGACCGTCCACCACGAAAATCCGAATCGGCAAGCCAATCTGCGGAGCGGCAAGTCCGACCCCTGAAGCCAGATACATCGTCTTGAACATATTTGCGATCAGTTCGGATAGATTGGGATAATCAGGAGTAATATTTTGGGCAACTTCCCGAAGAACGGGTTGTCCGTAAATGTATATCGGTAAAACTTGGGGTGTATTCATGGTTAAGTCAGCGAGGCTAAATAATTCTGTAATAAGATTGTGGCACTCACACTGTTAATAGTCATTTTGTTTTGGCGTTGCTTTTTCTTAGCACCTGCTTGGATCATCGTATCCTGCGCCATCTTGGAAGTGAAACGTTCATCCCAAAATTTATATTCAACGTTAGGGTAGCGTTTTTGTAATTCCACTGCGAAGGCTTCCACCAATGGCGTTGCATGGGTCGGTTCATTATTCATCCGTAAGGGCATACCGATGAGGATTAGTTCGACAGCTTCGGTAGTCAGCCAACCGTTGAGTATATCCCAGATTTGGTCGGTTTCACAAGGAGGTAGGGCGGTTGCAATCATTTGCAGGGGGTCTGTCCATGCAAAACCCGTGCGTACCGCTCCGTAATCAATTGCTAAGATTCGTGCCACAAATGCTTAAACGGATGAATGAAATAATTAGTTCGATGGTTGGGTTAAACGACTTTTCAAATGGTCAATAACTATTTGAATGCCCTTATCGGGATTGTAGTTGTTGGGAAGAATGATGTCGGCTTCAATTTTATAAGGTTCGATATATTTTCGATACATCGGCACAACATCACGACTATATTGGGCTAAAATTTCATCTAAGGTAAATCCGCGTTCCGAAAAATCGCGTTTGATCCGACGGGTGAGCTTAATATGTTCATCTACTTCAATAAATATGCGCAAATCAAATAACTTACTCAAAGCCGTCTTATAAAATACAAACAAGCCTTCAATAATGATGAGCGGGGCAGGTGCATACGTCAGCATTTCATCAGGTATATTCGGATTATTGAAGGTATATTTCTTAATCTGTATAGTTTCCCCTTTCATGATTTGGCGAACGTGTTGGGCTAACAAATCCAGATGCAGCGCATTAGGGTGGTCAAAATTGATGTTGCCATCCTCGTCCTGCTCTTGATCTTCTAAATTTTTGTAATAGTTATCCTGTGAAATTAGGGTAAGCGTTTGAGCGTCAAAAGCCTCACAGATACGGTCTAAGACATACGTTTTACCGGAGGCACTGCCACCCGTGATTCCTACTAAATAGGGGGTCATATTAAAGTAAGATGTATTTACTATTTATTTTCTGATTCCAAAAAGGCTACAAATTTATCTAAAGCCCGCTTACGATGCGATATTTGGTTCTTTTCTTGTTCCGATAATTCGGCTAAAGTTAAATTTTTTTCGGGAAAGACAAAAACGGGATCGTATCCAAAGCCATTCGCACCGTGTGGTTCATTAGAAATATAACCTTCTAATATGCCTTCAAATAAAATAGGCGTAGCCATCCCTTTCCAACCGGCTAAAGCAATCACAGTCCGAAATCGAGCTTTTCGGTTTTCGATACCTTCCATTACTTGGAGTAGTTTGGTATAATTAGTTACATAGTCAGCATTCGGTCCTGCATAACGAGCCGTATAAACACCAGGGGCACCGTTTAGGGCTTCCACTTCCAAACCGGTATCATCTGCAAAAGCGATTAAGTCGGTTGCTTGGTGATAGGCGATGGCTTTTAATATCGCATTGGCTTCTAAGATTGTACCTGTTTCTTCAGGATCGGGTGGGTTGATAACGTCTTTGGGTGTAAGTAAGCGGAAGGTTGGTGGTAAGATAGCCAGAATCTCATTTACTTTATGCGGATTATTTGAGCCGAAATAGAGGGTGAAAATATCTTTTGCGTCGTCTTGCATGGTTACGTTTAAGTTATGCGTATATTTGGAAATTGTTAACGAATACGGATATGAAAAAATTTCTGCTCTTACTTTGTGTTTTCGTGGGTTGGTTTACTTACACACAAGCACAGCTAACGCGCTACAAAGATGTGGTTTTTGCCAACGTAAAAGTAACTGCTAATGTAAAATATGGCAGTAATATTCCCTTTGCTTCTAATGACTCCAAAGACCTTTTCTTGGACGTTTATGAACCCGAAGGTGATACAGCTACCCGTCGTCCCGTAATCATATTAATACATTCCGGTAGTTTTTTAGCAGAGGCGATGCAAGGGGGGCGTACTCCCGCAGGAACAAAAGAGGATCATTGGTTGAAAGAAGCATGTACCCATTATGCCAAACGGGGTTATGTAGCCATTTCTCTAACCCATCGTATCGGTTGGAATCCTACTTTAACGAATCCTTCCGCACGGGCTAAGTCTATCTTTGAAGCCGTTTGGCGTGCCAGACAAGACCTCAAAGCAGGTGTACGCTTTTTACGAAAAGAAGCCAATACCTATCGCATTGATGTTAATCGGATTGCGGCAGGCGGTTCATCTTCGGGGGGATATGTAGCCCTTCATGCCGAATATTTGGATAAGCCCTCCGAATTAGTTTTACCTAAATTTTTGGATGAGGATGCCAAATCGTTCATTGACACCGTTAAGTTAGGTGGATTTGAGGGTGAAAGCGGTAACTCAGGCTTCAGTTCCAAGATTCATGCAGTAGTTTGTATCGGCGGGGCTGTCGGCGATACTGCGATCATTGAAAGGGGGGATGTACCCGTTATTGCCGCTCACGGCGTAGAAGATAAGACTACTCCCTACAAAACGACGATGGTGGTTACGGCAGTGGGTAATATTCCCATCATTGAAGTGAGTGGTAGCCATGACCTCGTCAAAGTCAATCACCGTTTGGGTAATCAGATCAAATTAGTGGAAGCCGGTTTTAACGATCAGCCGTTTCCGGGATTAAAACCCTTTGAAGGAGAAAATTTTGAATTTTATAACTGGTGGAACGTTACACCCGAAGCTGAAATTCCTGCCCGAAAAACCAAACTGAATTCGGTTTTGGAATTTGTTACGCCACGCCTGTTTGCAGTCTTGGATTTACCTACGATCAATTTCCCGAAAGTGGTTGGTCGCTTGGACGATGAATTAATAGCTTGGTCTGTTTACCCTAATCCAACACAAGGAAGTATCACATTAACTTCAGAACAAGCACAAAAGATTCAAACCATAACCTTAACTGATGTTTACGGACGGTTGATTACCACATCTGTCAAGCATAATGATGGGTCGTTAGAAATTACATGGGATCAGGTATCGCAGGGCGTTTATTTGTTAAAATTCAGTACACATGACCATATCTACTCTGAAAAAATCATGGTAGAATAAACAATAATCATTTATAACGGTATGAGAGAAGGCAGTGAATGGTATTCTCTGCCTTTTTT
>Ga0058867_1001210_pt1 | contig 13006 bp, 1 predicted proteins | sample TNRReaAerobicRNA_FD_59632 | JGI IMG/M metagenome (GOLD analysis project Ga0058867, IMG submission 59632) | Wastewater treatment Type I Accumulibacter community from EBPR Bioreactor in Madison, WI, USA - TNR Reactor, Time E -22min-Aerobic_ RNA... | ecosystem: Engineered > Bioreactor > EBPR >... | reverse complement strand
TCAACGTCCAAAAATTTGGTGCCTATTTGCGCAACAATCTGATTCTGCTCAGTAGAACCGCTGATAGAGCTAACGGAACCTGTAAAACCGAAAAAAGACCTGAAAACGCTCGCTTGAGCAGAAAAAGACCGGTTTCTCAGTTTCGTACTTTGTTGGCTGTTTAGCTCCTTGCCAACGCAGGATGGATCCGATTACTACCGAACCCCCCAAGAACTCGTTCTACTTTGAGATTGAGGAGTATGAAATCCCAGAACCCGAGCCATTTGTCCCTGAGGAAGTGCCTGTCGCAGCAAAAGCGGAAGGAAATGCCGAAATCGAAAACCCGTCTGATGTGCGCGATGTGGAGGAGGTGAAGCCCGAGGTGGTGTCCGAAATCGTTAAGGAGCCCGAGGTGGATGTTTCTGAGGCGTCTAAGGTGAGAGTGACGAAGAAGAAGGAGAAAGCGCCATTAAAACCGGAAATTTCCTTGACCAGCGAAGAACTCGACAATGTGTTGTCCAAGCTGCCCGAAACGATGCAAGAAGCGCTTACTGCGGCGAATGAAGAAGGTCAGTATGTATTCCGTGGTACTGGGAGCGTGGCTGCACCGCCTACGCGCGGCGCTTCGGTTTCACGTAAAATCTTCCCTCCCGCCCCCCCAACCGACGCTGAATTGAAGGCGGCCAAGCTCGCCCGTGAACAACAAGAACAGCAAAAGAACGCCATCCACACCCAAACTCAAGCACCCGCGAAAAGGGCGATGGCACCTCCTTCAGCCCCCCCTGGATTTGGATTCAACGCTCCGGCACCCAGTGGTGGTATTTCGACGAAGCAATCTCAAAAGGATGCGGATAAGCTTGTCAAGGAGGCACAGAAGGCCTCCAAGGAGCTCGCCAAGGAAGAAACGAAAATCGTCGAGGCGACCAAGAAGGCGGAGGAACAAGCCAAGAAGGACGCTGCGGCTGCGCTTAAGGCAGCTGATAAGGCACGCGCGGAAGCTGAGGCACTCGCGGCACAGGAAAAGGCCGAACGCGAAATTTTCCGCGTCGAAAATTTCACACCTGAGGGCAATTTGTCTTCCAAGGCCCTGAAACGCGTCGTCATCACCTTCAATCACCCACTTGAGACGAAGGTAGTCAAAGGCGAGCCCACTGATGAGCCAACGTTCGTGCCCAAAGTTACGCCTGCTTTCCCGGCTGGTCGCTGGTCTGTAGAAGGCAAAGATGAAAATGCTTTGGTGTTTGAAGCTGATAATGAGGTTTCTTGGCCCCTTTCGACCAAGTATACTGTCAAAATCGTGGCTGGAAGTATGGGTGCGAAAAATCGTCCTCTCGCTTCAGAACTCGTCTTCCATTTTACAACACCGACTGTCCTGTTGACGCAAATGTTCCCTGGACAGAATTCGATCGACATATCGCCATCTGCGCCCATTGTCTTGGTTTTTGACCAACCCATCGACACGAAGCTCTTGCTCTCTGGTAAACATCAACAGCTCACTATTTTTGATCCTTCGGCCAATATGGATGTTGACTACGAACGCTGCGAAGACGTGGAAAAGCTGAAGGCGCTACAAAAGGCACATCAAGCCGGTGATTCTTATACCAAGCATATCATCGAAGGACACGCTGATTGTCACTGGATTGCCCTCCTCCCAAAGTCTCCGTTGAAGCGTGGGGCTGTTTATATCATCAACTTGGCCACAGAGCTCACTTCTACGTTGGGTCCTGTGAAGTCTCGCGAACCTGCCCTTGACGTCAATTTCACCACCCGAAGTGCCTTCTGGGTGAACATGGCCAATAACCTAAATCAGAAGAAGGAGATCGAGCTTTTTTTCAGTTGGCCGATCTGTGGACCGAAACAAGATTTGACCGATGTTGCGTGGCTTCCTACCATCACACCGACCCCTCCTGTGGGTGTTTGGACGATAGATGAGAGTCGAAAGAGATTATTGTACCGTGTCGACGACTACTTGGGCTTTGAACCCTCCACTGAGTATGTTGTGACGATCGCGAGCGGTTTGGCCAAATCGTTCTACGATCAGCCTCTGGAGCGCAACCCCGGGCTTGCTCACTGGCATTCGAACACGCCGTTGCCGCAGCTCCTCGTGGACGTGGACCGTCATCGTCCTTCGGAACCTCTTTGGTGGAGTTTTGTCACGACTCTGAACGTCATCTCTCGCACGTATCCAGTAAATGACTCGTATGTTCTTGCAAACCAAGTCTTTTTACTGGAAACGGAGCAACCGTTGGATGAAACGAAATTCGTTGCGAATGTGCATTTCTACTGTCGCAAGCGAGGCGTGGTCGCTGGCCTTACCTCGTTAGTGAAGAAGGAAAAGCCGTTTGGTGTCTGCGAAATGGTACCTTGGGACTCGACTGCCAAATCTTCGGCTGTGCATCGGGAACAACGATACTGGGCGTGGAGTCGTACGTGGTCGAAAACCCCCATATATCAGTATGCCTTCAAGTGCAGCCGAGACTTTTTGGTGGATCATGATATCGAAATGGTGATCGGCCCTCATTTGCATTCTTTGTCGGGTCCTGTGCCTGCCGTTTTGGAATCCAAGACGACCTTCCAAATGCAATCTCCTGCGCTCAATCTGCGTCCTAATTGGATTTTAGCCGATTGTAACAAGAAACTGAGATTGATTTGTCCTGCTGTGGCCGAACTTATGCGCAAGGTCTCTGAGGCGTCGCCCATGATGTTCACAGCCGTCTTCGAAGATAATAGATATCCGAACATTGATGACTTTAAGCCTAATGCTGCTGAGCCATCGGGTCTTGCAGTCGCCCAACCGAAGCTACAAATGATCGAAAAAGCTCAAGTCGCCTTGACCAACTGGCAAACCCAGCGCGATGCGCTCTTCCAAAAGCAAGACGCTGAACAACAACGTCACATTGCTGATGTCCAAGCACAACAAACAGCGCTGGATCAATACAAGCAAGCGCTCGTGAATCACGCGAAGGCGACTCGCGACGCCCTCAAAGCTGGCCAACCTGCACCACCCCCCGTTGCCCCAATCACCCTCCAAGTTTTTTCTGAACCTCCGACGTACATTGAAGCCCCTAGGCCGGGTGATTTGCCAATGCTCACTGCGGAAGAAATGGCCACTCCTTGGGCTCCCAGACACCTTTTCATCGTTCCATTCTCACGTCCGATCGCTAATGATGCTCGCGATGCTCTAGATTGGACGCCAATCATCACACCCGCGCCTCCAGCTGGTAAATGGCTACTTCACGAAAACCGCAACAGCTACGTCTACGTCCCAGACCAAGCCTGGAACTTATCGACCAAGTACACTGTTTCGTTGCCTCCGAATGCTCGTTGTGCCTGGAATGTGCCCATCGAAGAAAATCCCAAAGTCGAGAATTTCATCGCCACACCCACTGGCGCCCCTGAAGCCTTCTGGTGGCCCGCTGGCTCTTCTTCTCAACTTCCTGTGATGCCCACCTTTGTGATTTCATTCAATCAGTGCGTGACTCCGAGTGATCTCAAAGACTACATTCAATTCAACGTGACCCGCGAGTTGGATAAGGAATTGAAGAGTCCCAAGCTGATCAAAGCCACCATTGTGAAGGAAGCTGAATGGAAGCAAGACGAAACAATCGCCAACCGCGTGAAGTGTTACGCTCCCGAAAAGTTTGTCGTGGTTCGTCCCGTCTCTGCCCTCCCCTATCGTTCTGAAATTGAAATTTCAGTCCTCTCTGGCTTCCAATTGAAGGGTGGAAACGTCTTGTCGACGACAAGCAAAGCTTTCACTTTCCACACGGTCCCGACCTTCGAAATCACCTCGTACGCACCTACGACTCGCGCTTTAACTTCAACGGATCCCCTCTTTTTGCGATTCAATCAACCATTGGTGAAAGTAGAAGCTCATTTCGTGGATGGCGATTACAAACTTCCTTGGACGCCTGCGCTCTCGCCCAAACACCCTGGCAAATGGAGTTTGCAACGTGACGCTGCTGGCAAGCTCAATCCATTGGCACTCAAATTCACACCACTGCAACCCTGGAAGAAGGCAACCGAGTACACTGTGACGATCCCCGCCGGCACTGCTTCTTTGGTCGGCGAAGTCCTCCAAAGTGACTTCACTGGCTCGTCTTCCACCCCAGTCGTCGACTTGATTCGCGTGTGGCCTTCTGACGGAGGCTGCATTGCTCGCAAACCTCTCCTTTACTTTGAATTTGATTCGCTCGTCAATGATACTGATGTGCTTGCTTCGGCTATGCTTCACTCCAAATTGCAAACGGATGCCAATGGTTCTCATGGCATTCCCTTGTCTGTGGTGAGCGAACAAGATGCCCTTCAAAACCCAACCATCGCCAAAATGGTCAAAGAGTGCCTCTCGCTTTCCCGTCCCTCGCCTGTCCAAGATACGTCAACTTCGACTGAAAAGCCCTCGAAGGAGCATAGGAAGGACAAGTCGGGAGACAAGAGCAAAAAGACGACCGCGCCTCGTTACTGGGCTGTATTGACTCCTACAAGGCCTCTCATGTACCACGATATCGTCTCATTGGCGTTAGTTAATTTGTTGAGTGCTGAAGGAAGCTTGAAATCGAAATCCTCGTACAAGCTCAAATTCAATGTGGTTGGTCCTCTTGAAGTCCAACTCACGTCACCTGTTGCTTGGCGCCAAGAGCTCCCCTCTAGTGAGATGCGTCTTGCTATTGAATTCAACCAACCTGTTTCCGCAAAGGAAGCTCGCATTGAAGCCTCGTTCCACGTGAAGGAACTTCCTGCCTATGTCACCTCAGAGGAGACAGCTGAGACTTCCTACGCGCATCTGGTTACCACCCCGACTCCCGTTTCTACTGCCACTTCGTCTGCCGCACCCAAGGCGACCAAGCCTAAATCGAAATCGGCTGATGAAACCGCTGAATCGGTTCCTGCGCCCATCTTCGAATTCATGGACTCTGAAGGAAAACCTGTTGGAAAACCCATCAAGTTGGATTGGATTGTTGAGAACGGAGGCAAGAAATTGATCACAACCACATCTGTTTCGATGTTGCCATCTTCGCACTACCGCCTCACCGTACCGATGCCTGCCAACTCAGTGTACGATGAAAAGCTGCCTGAAGCACGTGTGTTCAATTTGCACACCCCCACGGTTCGCGTCACCGAGTGTTTCCCCCGTCCTGGTGGTTTGGTTCGTGACGTGAGCATCGACACACCTGTGCTCCTTCGCTTCTCGCAACCGATCGATCGCGAATCTGTGTTACCTTGCCTGCAATTCTATGTGAAGAAGGAAGCTGGAAAGTCGATCTTGTCTGGTTTGTTTGGAAAAGGCAAAAAGGACGACAAGCCTTACTGCGGCGCCGTTCTGATGCATCCCACTGAGCTTCGCTCCTGTGATGCTAAGGTTAAGCAGATTCTAGCAGAGTGGTCTGAACTCGACTCCCAACATCAAGCCTTGGCGAGCAGCGTTGCTGATGTAGCCTTTTCCATGACTCAAGCTGTTCCTGCGGAGGAGTTATCGAAAAAGAAATCCAAGGATAAATCCTCTAAGACTGAAGAAGGCCCCATGACTCGCATTGAAGCGATAAGAAAGGAATTTGGAAGTCCATACAGCGAAAATTTCTGGATTTTGGTTCGTCCTGCGCGCGCTCTGCCTCACGATTCCAATGCCAAACTCGTCATTGGTCCTCAACTGCCCTCCTTAATTGGTAACGGCCTCTCCCCTGAACGCAAGATGAAACTTCATTTTGCAACTGCCCCTGTTCTTGAGGTCAAGGCGAGTCTCGATTCGGCTGGCGCGAACAAAGCCGTCATTTTCAAATTCAACCAAAACATGTTCCATGACGGCATCAAGTTGATGGAAGCGAAAGATTTGGCTTGGAAACCGCTTTTGAATGTGGAATTGCCTGCTTCATTGTACCCCACTTGGTGGATCGTCAACAGCACCACATTGAAGTTCTGGGTGCGCTCTTGGCCCAAGTCGACCAAGTATGTTTTCATGCTGCCACCGAATGGTGCTGTCTCCATGCTTGGCGAACAACTTCAAGATCGGTTCACATTCGAGTTTGGAGAGGCTCCCTTGAACGTGCTGTCATACCTTCCGATTAATCGTGAAACGGTGTGTGACCCTGTCTTTGCTCTCAAATTCGATCAGTTCGTCGACGCGAAGGATATCGCCGCTAATGTCAACATCTTCTTGAAAGGTGAGAAGTCTCCTTATTGCGGTATGGAGCCAATCCGCTTCGCTGATGCTTTGGCCACCGCCAAATCAGTTCGCTTGTATGGTTCCCACGTTGGTGCTAGCCCCGATCAACTGTTTGAATTCCGTCAGAATTCTGCTGGAAAGGTAGTTTGGCTCCGTCCCAAGAACCCTCTACCCACCGAGAAGCAGTACAAATTGGTTTGTGGACCTGGACTTCCTTCTCTTGAGGGCCCCGTGACTACCCCCAAGCCGCTCAAATTCTCTTATTCGACAGTCTCGAGCTTCAATTTGAATGTGCCTACCAAACTGGTGCTGAGTCGCCTAGAACCGATTCACGTCTACTTTTCAAATAACCTTGCTGCCGGGTTATCTGAGGACGATCCTTCCATCCAATCTCGCTTGATGAGCTCCATCACAGTCCAACCTCCTGTGCCTGTCGAAAAAGTCACGTGCAGTCGCAAATTTTTGCGAGTATTTTTGCGCGCTGATGCACTCGTCACTGCCAAGACTTACAAGGTCACTGTGGCTGATTGGATTACAGACCATTACGGCCAGTCCCTCTCCGAGCAAATTGAAGACCCTGTTGCCAATGCAGCGGCTCGCACCTTCGATGTAACTTTTGAGCCCATCCCTGTTACTCAAGACCTCGTCGCCGATATGGGCTCTTACCCAACTCAACCAAGATCTGTGATGATTACCTACGATCCTATGATGTTGTACCACGCTCAAGCCGAAGGCCGAAAGCCAACTTTCCGCATTCAAAACGTCAATTTCCCTTCCGTTCGTGTGGTATTGTTCAAGCTTGATCCTCTGCACGATTTCACACACTGGGCCAAGGCAGATGAATTTAGCGAGAAGGAACCTCTTCCCAAGGGTATGGGCCGATTGGTCTCCGATTCAATTGTCAACATTCCCGAATTGGACGATCCTACCAAGTATGGCTGCCAAGTCCCTCTCGAAATCGATATTTCACCTGCTTTGGGAAACATCGAGGAGCTCTTAGGTCACGTGGGCGTGGTCGTGATGCCCAATAAGGTGCATCGTCGTGGTGAGAATTATCCCATTGTACGTGCTTGGGTCCAATGCACACGCATGTCAGTTGAAGTATTCCCTACGCCTACTACGTTGAAAGTGTGGGTACACGATATGGTTGATAACATGCCCACCAAAGCTGCGAAAGTTTCCACCATTCTCGCGGCCAAGCTCGACAAGTCTGAGCTCCAAGCCTACACTGAACTTACACCTGGCGTCACCGATAAGGATGGCTGGGCCACGATGGAAGGATCCGTATCCAGCGTTGATCGCCACTTGATTGCCATCAAAGGCATGGATGCTTGCATTTTACAAAATGTTTGCTTGCACTCTGTCGACCGTTCTACTAGTACTCGTATCATTTCTCATGTATGGAATGATCGCGGTATGTATCGCCCCAAGGAAAACGTCGAGATCAAGGGTTACTTGCGAGAGTTCCGGTTGTTGCGAAATGGAGCTCCATCCATGACCGTTCCTGCACTCGCCGAAGGAAAAGAGGCTGCGGACGATATCAAAAATCTTACTTGGACTCTTTATGATGCAACTGGAGGCAAGGTATCGGATGGAACTTTCGTCTTGAGCCCAACGTACGGAACTTTCCACATAACGGTTCCGCTGCCCGAGTCAATCAATTTGGGTGAGTGTTACGTGACCTTTAAAGGCCTTGGCCCTCTCAAAATCGATTTGCAACCTCAACTCAGCGAACGTTTGAGCCTCGATATCAAGCACACCTTCGTTGTTCAGGAATTCCGCCGTCCTGATTTTGTAGCGAAATCTGAAATTCTTGAACAGCGTCCCACCTATCTGTACGGTGAAGACGCGCTTGTCAAGGTAGAAGCCTCTTACTTCGCTGGTGGCGCTCTTGGTGATTGTGACGTTACCTGGAAGGTGGCGAGCACGAAAGCTGCCTTCAATGCGCCAGGTTGGCTCGGATATCTCTTCTCCACGGCCAAGGATTCTGTTGAGCTTGCCAATTCGGAACGTCTTCCTCGACCTATTTACGACTACACCAAATCCCTTACTGGAATGACTGATGAAAAGGGTCGTCACGCTGTAAAAATCGCGTTCAAAGGCAACCCAGACGTTTGTGAACCTGTGCAAGTCGTCATTGACATGGAAGTTTTAGATCTCAACAAACAAGCCCTTACCTCCCAACAGAAGTTATTGGTGCACCCTAACCGTGTCTACCTTGGTGTGAAGCTCCCTGATGGCTCGAATTTGATGGGTGATATCTCTTCGCCTGGTGGTCCTCAGGGCAAGCCCTTGCAAGTGTTACTGGTTGCTGCTGATATCGATGGAAAATTGATTGCTGATTTGCCTATCCAAGTACGAGTTTGCAAGGTTCTGACTGCAAACAAGGAGAAACTTCAGGAAACTTTGGATACTCGTTTGGTCGCTTCTCGTACGGGTGTTCCTGCTATTTTCGAGTTCGATCGTACCAAGTACACCCAACCTCGCTTGATCGAAGCTTACGCATTGGTAGTAACGATGAAAGATCCTGGAACCGGAAGAATGTCGGAAGTTGTCGTATTGCTCAATGACCCTGTTGCTGTGACTAGTAATTCTCCCAATGTTGTTGCTGTCGTATCTTCACTGACTACCACGATTAATGCGCCAGTCAGAATTCACTATCACACTCAATTCGACTCCTTCTCCATGGTGGATCGCAACGATCCTCTCACTTTGACAAAGTATTCATTGCCTCCTGTTGATGAAATTACTTTGGAAATGATCGAATCAGAGTATAAAGTGGGTCAGCAAGCGCGTCTCAAAGTGACGACGAGTCTTCCCCTTCCAGCTGAGGCTATCATTGTTGTTCGTGGAGATATTGGCCACAACATCTTATCTACACAAACGATGTCGATCAGTGATAAGGTGACGATCATCGAATTCCCGCTCATCGATTCTAATGCGCCTTGGACGACTGTCCATGTCTCTGCCGTTAGTTCTGTGGTCCGTGAAGGTCAAGATGAGAGCGCTGCTGTTCGCTATCATCGTCTTGCGCAAGCAGAAGGTCAGCTGCAGCTGCCAGTCACATCAAACGCCCAAGAATTGCGTCTCAATGTTGAACCTGCTGATCCTCTTGCTGCCCCTGGTACCGAAACTGAGGTCTCTGTTCATGTTCTTGATGCTGATTCAAAGCCTGTCGACAAAGCTGAAGTGGCGTTGGTGATTATCGATGAGTCTGTCTTATCCATGACGCAGCACGAAATCAAAAATCCCGCCAAAGTTTTCTATGACCCGGAGCCGATGCGCGCCTACATTCCCAATGTTGCTCAATATTCTTTGAGGAAAGGTATTCAGTTGAAGGATATTAAGGCCGTCCTTGAAGAAGCCGAACAGAGAAAGCGCGTTGAGATTGCCATCATTGAAGAAGAGGTCCCAACCGGTGTTGCCTCTGATGATGAATTGAATGACGAAATCATCCAAGAATATGCCAGCGATCCCATTGAACCTGAAATTCAAAGAACAGTCGATGATTACGAAGATGACGAAGAACCTCAGCTGACAATGGACGAAGAAAGGATGCAACAACATGAATTTTACTTAAGCGGTGTTATCAATGAAGTTGAAATGAGTAAAAGTGATCGTAAGGGTGGAAGAGCCAAACCTAGCAAAGCCATGGCACCGCGAATGATTTCACCTTCAGGTGCCGCTATGCCCGTTTTGTCATCTGCAGGTATCGCCCCTTCCCGTCCTTCTGCCAGTCCTCGTCCTCCTCCACCACCTCCAGCCGCCCCTTCTTATGACTCTTCTTCTCCACTACCACCATCCCAAGGCGCGATTCCCCAATCTCCACTTGCCAATCGTCGAATGGACTCTGAAGCTGAGGTAAATGAAAGTGAAAGTGATGGTGATGATTGGGATAACGAAGAAGTTGTCCTCAATTTGCAGGAATCTCGAGCCCCTCAACGTTCAAGTTCGGCTCTGGGAAGTTCAACTATGAACAAAAAGAAGATGAAATGGGAGGTGAAAGAAAAGAAGAAAGAAACGTCAAACGAAAGTAACGCTGTTCCCAAGCAATCATCGGCTTTATTTGCGAAAAAGCGCTTGGCGAGACCAGCCACGGCCTTTGGATCTAGCGCAGCAACGGAACGTGATGAACCCTCTCCAATAATGGCCTTCTTCGCAGATGAAGCTCCAATGCCAGAAGGTGGCGAGGCACTTGTAGAGGATACTGAAGCTGAAGAGGAGGTTGAAGAACTCTTCCTACGCTCAGACTTCAACCCTTTGGCCCATTTCAGTGATTCTGTCATCGTCAACGATCAAGGCGTGGCCAAGATTCTCGTCAAGCTCCCCGACAACTTGACTCGCTATCGTATTTGGGCAATCGCTGTATCTTCAAAGAGTTCCAAGTTTGGTATGGGTGAATCCATGATTACTGCTTCCCTGCCTCTCCAGGTGAGAATCACACCCCCTCGATTCCTCAATTTCAACGATGACGCCGAGCTCCCTATCGTCATTCAAAACTTGCGCGATAAGCCTATCGATGTGAAAGTTGGTATCAGATCACTCAGAGCCATCCTTGGAGCGACACAACCGAAGAATGAAGACGGTTCTTTGGCGTCTAGTTCAAAGCCTTTCAATGCCTTCATGTCGCCTGATCTCACTTCTACTGGATTTTTGGTTGAAATACCTGCGAATGGAAGACGAATGCTCTCCGTACCCATCAAGGCAACCAAAGCAGGTATTTGTCGTTTCCAAGTTTCAGTCCTCCAAGGTCTCTTTGGTGATGCCCAAGAAGTCTCTATCACCGTAAATGCTCCTCCTACAACCAATAGCTACTCATTCAGCGGCTCTTTAGCTGGTGGTAAAAAACCAGCTGCCATTTGCACCGATCTTCGAGTGCCGAGTGATGCTTTGCCAGGTTTTGGTTCACTCGAAGTTGCACTCAGTACGACCAAGATGCAATCACTCTCTGAACCTGCTGTCTACCTCTCCAATATTCCATTCGAGTATGCCGAACAGCGTGCATCGCGTGTGATGGCCCTCGCCGCACTTGCTTCCTTGTTGGACTCGCTCTCCAATTCAAACAAGAAGGCACGTTACCCGAACGCCTATGAAATCAAATCCACGATCAAACACGATATGGGTTGGTTCAAAAATATGCAGAGCTCGGATGGTTCCTTCAGTATGTGGGGAAGTTCGAATACGGCAGTTCCACCGCCGTTGCCTGGTACATCAGTAGTCGAAGCTGGTAGCCTTACCAAGGCTTGGCTCACTGCCCAAGTGGCCCAAGCTGTGGCATCTGCTCGTTCAGGTGGATTCGATACGCATGAGCCTTTGATTTCACTCTTCTCCAAGTCCTGGACTCAAAAACTCGAAAAGGTGCTGGTTGAGCTTTGCGAACGTCCTCTGTTCTCGAAGGATTCCTCTTTTGCCTCATGGGCTGCCGCGAAGTGTTACACCATCTATGCATATGCCAAGTTGTCGAAGGATTTGAAGAAGGCATCGAATTACGCTGCAGCGTTCTACAAAACGACCAGTCCTCAGACCTTATCCATCGAGTCCGTTGGTTTCTTATTGACGGTATTTGCGGATGCAAAGCATGAATTAGCTGCCCAATTAACGAATTACCTTGAAACCGCCATCACTACCTACGATATGGAAACTCGAGTGTCCTACCCCGACATCTATTCTTCAGAGTCCCGTTATGAGTTATTCCACTCACGTACTCGTACAGATGCCGTATTGTTAGAAGCGATCGTGAGTGCGAAGCCTGATTCGAAACTTGTTGGCCATCTTTTCAGAGGTTTGATGCGCAATCGCGTGGACGGCAAGTGGACCAATACTCAAGACAATGCCTTCTGTGTCGTTGCGTTACATCGATATTTCACAGTGTTTGAGTCAGTGGTCCCTGATTTGAAAGCGAGAGTGTGGCTTGATTCCAACATGTGCATTGAGGAGGCTTTCGAAGGTCGCACTACTGATACACGTATTACTGAGATCCCCATGTCATATGTGTTGAAGAATGGCGTTAGCAGTGACGATGCTGCCTTGGTTGAAAAGGCGAAAAAGAAACGCGGTGCTAATGACGCTGAATCTTCTGATGCCTCGGCTGTTGTCATTGAAGAATCTGGAAATGAAAACTCTGGAACAGAAGACGATGAAGACGTGGAAGATCCAAGAATGATTGGAAATGATTCCGAACCTCTTCAAGGCAAAGCGTTGATGATTCACAAAGCTGGTAAAGGACGTGTCTACTACACACTCAAGATCAATTACACCCCAGCGACATTGAAGGTGCCGGCCTCCGATTGCGGTTTTGTTGTGAACCGTCACTATGCATCCCCCAGCTACATCGCAGACCTCTCAGCCGTTACTGATCTGTTGTACCTTCGTGAAGAAGCAACTTGGAGAGTTAAGAAGGGTACCAAGGTCAGAGTAGAGCTAAAGATGACCGTCTTCTTCCCCACCACTTTTGTGGCACTCGTCGACAATTTACCTGCTGGATTTGAACCCATTTCTGTGGACGAACATCCCACGAGAGAGAAAGTACTTGCCCCTGTACTTCCTGGTTCAGAGACTCTGAACCTAAAAATTGAAGACGAAAAGCAATGGTGGGCTCACGTCAACTTGAGAGACTCCAGAGTAGAAGTACTTGCCGACAAACTCACTCCTGGAACATATCATTTTGCTTATGTAGCCCGTGCAACCATGGCTGGACATTTCAACGTGCCGCCTGCCAAAACCCAGGAATTGTACCAACCCGCAGTATTTGGCAACACTGAATCGACCAAGGTTGAGATCTTCTAAAGACCTGGTACCTGCCAAAAGCGATCTGTATCGCCTGTCCATCCTTTTACTTTTCACCACTTATTTCTCATAAACCCATCC
>Ga0058867_1053051_pt1 | contig 13481 bp, 10 predicted proteins | sample TNRReaAerobicRNA_FD_59632 | JGI IMG/M metagenome (GOLD analysis project Ga0058867, IMG submission 59632) | Wastewater treatment Type I Accumulibacter community from EBPR Bioreactor in Madison, WI, USA - TNR Reactor, Time E -22min-Aerobic_ RNA... | ecosystem: Engineered > Bioreactor > EBPR >... | reverse complement strand
GGTGCCGTCGCCGGTCACGAGATCCAGAAGAAGTACGACAAGCCGATTCCGGCACAGCAGGTGATCGTTCGCGTTGGCAGCGGCGTACTGGTGTCGGTGACGCAGCCCGTCAACCCCGCCATCGGCAAGGGGCAGCGCGTCTTCATCGAAGGCAGCGGCGAGGACGCACGCGTCGTTCCGCGCTGAGGGTGAATTGACCGTCAGGTGTCGGCCTGGCACGCCGGCCGACACCCCTGATTCAGATCCCGGATAAATGACCATGCTCTTTCCTGTCTCGAAACCTGACGCGTCTCGTTCCGAACGAAGCTCGCGGGCCTTCGCCTTGCCTGCCAGGACGATTGCCGGCGTTCTGCTGAATGCGCTGCTCGTTGGCGGATGCGCGCCCGATGCTTTCCTGCCCGACGCCCCGTATGAAGACTTTCTCAATCGGGTTCAGAGCAAATGCCTGTATCAGAGGATCGGCAACGTCGAAATCACCTCCGACTTCCTGCAGACGCCTTACTTTCTGGACCTGACGTCGCGCTTTTACAACGGCGAAATCCCCCGGGCAGCCTTCGTCGAGGAGCTCCAGGGAGCTTATGCTGCGGAGCCCGGTTCGCCGGGTGTGAACTGCCTGCTTGCCCAGATGCCGTCGCAGGGCGGGCCTGTGCCGCCGGCGATGGGTGGCCCGCTACCGCCAGCGATGAGCGGTACGCGCTAGTCGGAGCAGTGCGTTGGCGGCACTAGCTGCCGCCCCTTGGCCATCCGATCCGATCCGTCCGACGCGATGGCGAAGCGGCTCTCGCGCACGAACGCCACTGACGAATTTTCCGGCTGATAGGGCACGCACAGAAGAATGAGTAAACGAGCCAGAGCGAAACCCTCCGCGCCCGCCACGCCTCCCGCCGCCTTGCCTGCGGCCCCGGTGAAGCCGGCAAGACAGAAAACATTCTTGCTGGTCGCGGGTCTGGCGCTGCTGCTGCTGGTGATCGTCGCGAGTCTCTTCATCGCCACGCGTGAGGACGCCACGCCGCCAACGTCGCCGGCGTCCATCGCGCCGCTTGCTGCCTCGGAGCAGCCGCCACCGTTGCCATCACCTGCCGCCGCGCCTGTTGCCGCCAGCTACGTCGGGGCAAGCCGCTGCCAGAGTTGCCACGAGAGCGAATTCAAGGCCTGGAGCGGTTCGCACCATCAGCTCGCCATGCAGGACGCCACGGCGGCCACCGTGCTTGGTGACTTTGCCGATGTCAGCTTCAACTACCAGGGTGTCGCGTCGACCTTCTTCAAGAGCGCCGATGGCCAGTTCATGGTGCGTACCGATGGCCCGGACGGCAAGCTCAGCGACTACCCGATCAGCTACACCTTCGGCGTCTATCCACTGCAACAGTATCTGATCGCTTTCCCCGGCGGACGCTATCAGACGCTGCCGATTGCCTGGGATGCGCGGCCGAAAAGTGAAGGCGGGCAGCGCTGGTTCCACCTCTATCCCGACCAGAAGATTGACCACACCGATGCGCTGCACTGGACCGGCATCTACTAGAACTGGGCGCTGCAGTGTGCCGAGTGCCATTCGACCAATTTGCGCAAGGGCTACGATGCCGCCAGCAACACTTACCACACCACTTACAGCGAAATCAACGTCGCCTGCGAGTCCTGCCACGGCCCCGCTTCGGCGCACGTCGATTGGGCCAGCAAGGCCAAGCCTCCTTACGCCGCGCAGGACGACAAGGGTTTGCCATCGCTGAAGAGCCGCTGGAGCGAGGCCTGGAAATTCCCCGCCGAGGGTGCAAAATTCGCCGTGCGTGAGCAGCCGGCCGACCCGGCGGGCATGAACAGCTGCGCCGCTTGCCATTCGCGTCGCTCGACCCTCAGCGAAGGCGGCAAGGCCGGAGCAGCGCTCGAAGATAGCCACCGCCTGGCGATGCTCACCGCGCCCAATTACCACCCCGACGGGCAGCAGCGTGAAGAAGTCTATGTCTGGGGCTCTTTCCTGCAGAGCAAGATGCACCAGAATGGCGTCACTTGCATGGACTGCCACGAACCGCACTCGCAGAAGCTGCGCGCCGAAGGCAATGCTCTGTGCACGCGTTGCCATCGGGCCAGCGAGTTCGACGTAGCCAGGCACCATCAGCACCAGGTCGGCGGCAAAGGTGCGCAGTGTGTTAGCTGTCACATGCCGAGCCAGAACTACATGGTCATCCACGCCCGGCCCGATCACAGCCTGCGCATACCGCGCCCAGACCTTTCTATCGCGCTGGGCAGCCCAAATGCCTGTACTCAGTGCCACACCGACAAGCAGCCCGACTGGGCCGCCACCAGCATGGACAAATGGTACGGCAAGGCCTGGCGTGAGCGCCCGCATTACGGCAATACCCTGCACGCCGGCGAGACGCAAGGCGTGCGCGCCCTGCCAAGCCTGCTGGAACTGGCCGGCAGCCCGGCCGCGCCGGCCATCGTCCGGGCCACCGCGGCGACCCTGGCACAGCCCTACGTCAATCCCGGCACCCTGCCGGCCACGCGTGCGCTGCTTCAGGATGCCGATCCCTCAGTGCGCATCGCCGCTCTTGGCATGCTGGCGCCGGTCGACGCGCTGAATCGCGTGCTTGCCGCTTCCGCCTTGCTGTCCGACCCGGTCCTCGGCGTGCGCATCGAGGCCGCAAATCTCCTCGCCGACGTGCCCGATAGCCAGATCCCGTCGGCTCGACGCGCAGCACGCAAAGCCGCCTTGCAGGAATACGAGGCGGCACTGGAGCTGGAGGCCGACTGGCCATCGGGTAATGTCAATCTCGGCAACCTGCGCTTGCGGCAGGGACGGGGCGACGAGGCTGTTGCTGCCTTCCTGAGGGCGATCATGCTGGATCCGCAGGCGGTCGGCGCCTATGTCAATCTGGCCGATACCTGGCGTCAGCAGGGGCGCGAGTCCGAGGCCGAAAAGGTCTTGCGCGAGGGGCTAGCGGTGCTGCCACGCAACGCCGACTTGCATCACGCCCTGGGACTGCTGCTGACCCGCAAGGGGGAGAGCGTTGCGGCGCTGCAGGAATTCGGCGAAGCCGCCCGGCTGGCGCCGGACAACGCGCGCTACGCCTATGTGCAAGCCATTGCCCTGCACTCCGCCGGCAAGCGTGCCGAAGCCGTGGCGCTGCTGCGCGCCGCCAACAAACGTCACCCGAGTGATCTCGAGATCCTCAGTGCGCTGATTTCGATGAATCGTGAGGCGGGCGACCGGCGGGCGGCACTAAGTTACGCCAGGACAGCCGCCGAGCTTCTGCCCGACGATCAGAGCGTTAAGCAACTGCTGAGCGAGCTGGAAGGCCGCTAAGGCTGTTTGATCAATCTCCTCTGCCCTAAAGCCCACTTCCCCTCGCCTGGTCCATGGCCGCTTCTGCGTGCGCCATGAGACCGTGTGGAGAGGCGCTCATTTTTTCTCCACATTTGCTTCTCAGAATGTCTCCATTGGCCGGCCGACAGCTGCCCGCCAAACTACAGGAGCGATCTGATGATGAACGTAAGACAAATTCTGGCGCGCACAAGCTTGATGGCTGCTCTCGCGTGCTTTTCCGGCCTGCTTTTAGCGCAAGCGCCTGAGGGGCAGGGGGGGCCGCGCAAACCGCCGCAGGAAGCACTTGATGCCTGCAAGTCATTGAGCGCTGGCCAGGAGTGCGGCTTTTCCTCCCCGCAGGGAAGCGTCAAAGGTTCCTGCTGGGCTCCCGAAGACAAACCGCTGGCGTGCAGGCCGAAGGACGAGCCGAGCCGCGGGTCCCACGAGAAAAAGCAATAAACAGCGTGATACGGGTCGTCACATAGTATTGAAAAGGAATTCATCATGAGCAGCATTGGCAGTGTTGGCAGCAGTAGCAGCAGTTCGATGATGCAGAGCATGCGGCAGCGCCCGGATACGAAGGGCATGGCCGGGGAGTTGTTCGCGCAGTTGGACACATCCGGGCAGGGTTACCTCGAGAAGTCAGACCTTCAGGCAGCCTTCGACAAGATCTCTTCGATCGCCAGCTCATCCTCACGTACGACCAGCACTTCATCGACTGTTGATGAGCTGTTTTCAACGCTTGACACGAACAGTAACGGAAAAGTCTCAAAGGAAGAATTCACCGATACTCTAGCAAAACTTCAAAACGACCTGGAGCAGCAATACCAGGACCGTCGTATGCAGAAGGCGATGCAGGCGGGTGGGATGGCGGGGATGGAGGGGATGGGCGGCAGGCCGCCACCGCCGCCGCCACCCGGCGACGGACCGAGCATGAGCAGGGACGAACTGAGCAACACCATCAATCAAATCGGCACTTCCGACAGCCGAAGCACTCTGCTGTCCGATATTCTCCAGAGCTTTGATCAGGCGGACACCGACGGCGATGGTGAAGTCAGCTTTCAGGAAGCGATGGCCTTTCAGCAGTCGAGCGGCGGTGCCAGCAACTCGGCTGCCACTGCGTCCATGGATTCCAGCCTTGGCTCTGCCTCTTCAGCAGCGGCGAGCGGCAATTCCGAGGCCAAGGTCATGATGCAGATCATGAAGTTGATGCAGGCCTACAACATTGGCAATGAGCAGAGTCAAGACACCACTCTGCTATCTTCGCTGTCGGTTTCGGCGTAGCCAATGTGAAAGTCACGCCAGGTCATGACCGTTGATACGGCGATTTCTGTGGGATTACTTCGGAAACATCAACTGCACCTGCAAGCGCAGTTGCCAGTTGGCGGCATTGTCGGGATGGGCGACGTTGTAGTAGGCGCTGAGCTGGGTGTTTACCGGTAACTTGCCGAAGTGGAAAATCTTGCCGACGCCGCCGCCCAGCGGCACCGTCCAGCGCTGGCTGTTGTCCGCCTTCCAGTCGGCGGTGACGATAGGCGCCGAGGTGACATAGAAGCCGCCTGCGAAGTTGTAGTTCAGGAAAGGCTGGAGCAGGAAGTTGTTGTAGCTGGCGTCACTTCCCGAGCCGACCGACCAGACGTTGTTCGCCAGGAAGCCGTACACCCAGGGGTCGCCCTTCTCCAGATGGAGTAACACGAACGACGGGCCAAGCCCCCAGCGGTCGTTGCCGAGCGAGTCGTTGCTGTTGGTTGGCATCTGCACGATCGCGCCGGCGCCCCAGATGGCACCTTTGGGCACGGCAGGCGACAGGAAGGCGGTCAACTGGATGTCGCCGATGCCGTTGCTCCGATCGCCGCCGGGCACGAAAGCCGGCTGCGAAATCACGGGCATGATCGTGCGCGTGATGACGTTCCATTCGCTGTTGACCTCGATCGGAATCACCGGCTGGATGTTGAGAATGTTCTGTGTGCCGTCGCGTGGCCCGACATTGAAGTTGGTGTTGTTCTGGAAGGGTAGGCTGATCAGGTTGCCGACCGGATTCTGCGCCAGCTTGGCGAGTTCCTCGGCGCTCATTTCGGCGTGCGCCGGCGTGGCGAGCGTCGTCGCCAGGGCGAGGGCACCGAGAACACGTCGCGCCGCGCCCGGAATCATCTTGGCTTGCATTGTTGCGCTCCTTGGCATCAGGGTGTCCCGAGGAATAGGTAGAAGTTGGAATAAGAGCCGATCGAGCCGGTCTTCGCGTAGCCGTAACCCAGGTAGACCGGACCAAAAGGCGTTTCGCCACCAAGATAGATGGCGGCGCCGGGGATCCAGTCTTTCAGCTCGGTTTCGGTGAACGGCCTGCCGACCTTGGCTGTTTCCAGGGCAGCTCCCAGGCGCAGGTCACCGCGCAGGCCAAGCGGCAGGCGGCCGATGATGCGCTCGGCGCGGATATTGCCGTAGCTCATGTCGTCGCCCTTCAACTGTCCGACCGCAAAGGCCGTCATGTTGAGCATGCCGCCCAGTTGCCCGAGATCGTAGACGGGGAGCTCTCCGATCGGTGAGCCCTGATATGACAGGCGGCTGGCCAGCACCCAGTCGCCGACGCTCAGGTAGCCGCTGGCACCGGCGTCGAGCCTGCTGAAGCCGCTGGCTGGTGAGTCGAAGTATTTGACGGTGCTGGACCAGCCCTTGGTTGGAAAATAGATGCGGTCGGTCTGGTCGAAATCGAGTGCGGCAAACCAGCCACCAAAAGTCTTTGATTCCGCCGGCAGGAATGGTGCGCCTGTCTGGATCGTGGCTTTTCGCCAGTTCTCCTGCCAGCCGAGGCGCGCCTGGCCGAGCAGGCCGAGGTTCATGCCCGCCCCCACCTGGGCGGCGCTTTGGCTGAGGGCGTATTCGGCGAGTTGATCGTTATTCTCGTAAATTCCGGTCGATGTGCTCCGATAGTTGAAGTTGGCCTCGACGAAGTAGCGCTGGCGTGCGTCAATCGGTTGGTAAAAGTCGGCGCCGATTCCTGATGTTGACCCGAACTGGAGATAACCGAGGAATTCGCCGCCCAGGCTGTTGAGCCAGGTTTTCTGATAAGCAGCGCGAACGGCGTAGGTGGAATTGGTCTGGAAGTTGCTTTCGAGGTTGATGCCAAAGCGCACGTAATCAGGGCCCCAGCTCTTCTCGATCGGCATCACTCGCAGGATTTCGCGGTTGCGCAGGGTGTCGTCCAGCGCATAGTCGACCTGCTGGTAGTAGCCGTCGCCATAGGCGCGCATCAGATCGGCATCGAGTTTCACCGGGTCGACGGTGTCACCCGGCTTGATCTGCAGGTAGCGCTCGACGACTGCCGGGTTGACCACCTTGAGTCCGGCGATCTGCACTTCGTCAACTCGCGGTGCGGCGCGCATCGGGGGCTGGACCTGTGCGACCCAGGCCGCGTAAGCGGTTTCGCTGACTGACAGCGCGCGCAGCCGATCGGCGACCGCTTCGGTTGCGGCAACGCCGCGATCCGCGGTTTCCGAACTGCGCTTGAAGTCGCCCGCCGTGATCCCCTCGAGGTCGGGCTTGATGTAGATGTCGGTCGGCTTGAGCGTCGCCAGCGAACGGGTGACGTTCTGTTCGGTGAGGATGTTGACCATTTGCGCCGAAACGCTCAGCAGACCGCTGATATCTTCGGCCTTGAGCAGTGGCGAGCCGACGTTGACGGCGATGATGATGTCGGCCTGGCAGCGGGCACGTGCTTCGTCGATCGGCACGTTATCGACCAGGCCGCCATCAACCAGTTTCTTGCCATCGGCCTCGACCGGCGCCATCAGGCCGGGAACCGACATGCTGGCGCGCATTGCCTGCGACAGGCTGCCCCGACGGAAGACCACTTTCTCGCCGCCGACGATATCGGTGGCAATGATCGACAGTGGCAGCGGCAGGGCCTCGATTTCACGTTCGCCAAGATAGTCGCGAACCAGGGTATTGAAAAACAGCTTGATTTTCTGACCCATGACGATGCCGGGTTGCCCTTTCACGCCTTGCGGACCGTAGCCTGTTTCCGAACCCGGCAGGAAGCGCTTGTCGTACACCTTCTTTCGGAAGTTCTGCTGGTCCAGTGGCGGATCGTCGCGGAACAGGTCGTCCCAATCGGCTTCAGCCAGCTTGCTGCGCATGGTTGCCGGACTCAGGCCGCTGGCATAGACGCCGGCAACCAGGGCGCCCATGCTGGTGCCGGCGACACAGTCGACCGGCACGCGCAGTTTTTCAAGCACTTCGAGGACGCCGATGTGTGCCGCGCCGCGCGCGCCGCCACCGCCGAGGACCAGGCCGACGCGCGGCCTGGCCGGTTCGCTGGCGGCCGTTTGCGCCGCAGCGCCGCCGGCAAAAAGAAGTATCCCGGCGGCGAAGGCCATGCGCCCCAGCCTGACTGCCACGGTCGATTCGAAGACGCTTGTACTCACTCCAACTCCTTGTTTTGACATCCGGTCGACAATGCGCTTGCCGCGAGTCGAAGGCTGCGCGCGCCACCCGTCGCCACGCAGTTGATCGGGCATTTAGTGCTTCAGGGCCTCGCCGCGAAGGTAGCCGCCGCCCCGCTTGGCCTGACGGCCAGGGAATTACTCCAGAGCGGTCATCGGCAGCGAGTCGAGAATGGTCAAGGCGGCGTGCGCGTTCTCGGCGGCATCGCGGCCCAGGCTGGTGAGATAACCGCCATCAACCTGCGTCAGCAGGCCTTTGGCGTGTAGCCGCTCGGCGGCAGCAATGACTTCGGGTGCAGCGGTCTTGTGGATTTTCAGGCCTTGCTGCGGGCTTGCCAGGTCAAAGCGGGTCAGGATGTTCAGTTCATTGACCAGATCGGGCGTGAAAGGCATGGCAAGTCCTCGTTGGGTTACGGCGCGGTTGCGCTTGGGGGCTACATTCTAGCGCGACCGGCACGCCTCACTCTCAGGAACTGCACGAGAGCGTCGAGCAGCCGGCTTTATGGCGTGCCCAGTCGGGGCGTCGGGCGCTGAAAGCTGCGCGTCCCGGCTGCTCGTCGAAAGGGTGGCGCAGGACTTCGAGCAGTTCATGAATCCTCTGCGTGTCTCCCTGCTCGGCGCGCTCGATGGCCTGTTGCGCCAGGTAGTTGCGCAGTACGAAGCGTGGGTTGGCCTGATTCATGGTGGCCATGCGGCGTTCTGCCGGCTGTCCGTCCTGGCGCAGGCGAGCGCTGTAGCGCAGCAGCCAGCGCGCCAGGTCGGGTGCAAATTGCCGGCGGAGGTCTTCTCGGTAGAAGGCTTCACGCAAGGTTTCGGGGTCCGCTTGGCCGATGTCGAGCTGCGCCAGCTGGCGGAAGAACCCGGTCATGTCGATCTCGGCCAGGCGCATCAGTTCGAACAGGTCGGCGAGCAGCTCGCCATCGTCCGGTGTCCAGCTACGCAATCCCAGCTTGGCGGCGAAAGCCGTACAGAACTCGGCCGAATAGACTTCGTCGTAACGATCGATAGCCGCTGCCAGCTCTGCCAACGGCGCCGATCCTGTCGGCTGCACTGGCTTCGGCAGCAACGGAAGCAGCGCGTCGGCGAGTCGTTCGAGGTTCCAGCGAGCAATTTCTGGCTGGCGGGCAAAGCAGTAGCGGCGGCTCGAGGCATCGGTGGTGTTTGGCGTCCAGCCGGGATCGAAGTTGTCGACCCACCCGTAGGGGCCGTAGTCGATGGTCAGGCCGAGGATGGACATGTTGTCGGTATTCATGACGCCATGGACAAAGCCGACGCGTAGCCAGTGGGCCATCAGGCGGGCGGTGCGCTCGCAGACTTCGTGGAACCACGCGCCGAGCTTTTGTTCGGGCCTGGCCACCAGCGCGGGGAAGTCGCGGGCAATGGTGAAGTCGACCAGGCGCTGCAGCAGGGCGTGCTCGCCGCGCGCCGCCAGGAGCTCGAAATGCCCGAAGCGGGTGAAGGAAGGCGCCACGCGGCAGACGATGGCTCCGGGCTCGGTGATCGGATGGCCATCGTAGAACATGTCGCGAACGACGTTTTCACCGCTGCCGACCAGGCTCAGCGCGCGCGTCGTCGGCACGCCGAGGTGATGCATTGCCTCGCTGCACAGGAACTCGCGGATCGACGAGCGCAAGACCGCGCGCCCGTCGGCGCGGCGGGCGTACGGCGTTGGGCCGGCGCCTTTGAGTTGCAGTTCGAAACGCTGCCCGCGCCGATTGACCGTTTCACCGAGCAGAATCGCCCGGCCGTCGCCGAGCTGTCCGGCCCATTGCCCGAACTGATGACCGCCGTAACAGCTTGCATAGCCAAGCATGCCAGGCAGCAAGCGGTTACCGGAAAGGGCGCCGAGCATCGCTGACGAGGCCATGTCCTCTTCGTCGAGATCGAGGTCTGCCGCGACTTCGCGCGAATGGGCGAGTAACGTCGGTGCCGCGACCGGTGTCGGGGCGACCGGCGACCAGCAGGCGCCGAAGACTTGCCGCGGCTGGTTGCGCTGTTCGCTATCGCCCGGCAGCTCGCGAACGAAGCGGTTATCGAAGTTCAGCATGAGCGCTGCCGTAGGCGCTTACCGAGCCGGTACGGTGGTGGCGATGGCGACTCCGTAATCGATGCCTGACCTTCGCCCATCAGCCCTGGCGAACCAGGTCGACGATCTGGGCACTGTCCAGCGTGCGTGCGCGTGCCTGCATTTCGGGCAGATAGCGGCTTTGCAGGCCCTTGGCTTCAGCGAGCACGCTGTCGAAGCTGGCACGCAGCATCTCGCTGGAGAAGCTGCGACCGCCGGCATAGTAGCGTCTGGCGACGTGGCCGAGAGCGTAGGTGCTGGCGAAGCTCATTCCCGAGCTTACCGCCTGCTTGCCCAGGCCGCGCAGGAAGCCACCGCCGACCTTGCCGAGCAGGCCGCCAAGCAGCTTGCGTCCGGCCTGTTCGAGATACTGGGAAGTCAGCCCGACACCGAGGGTGGCGAGAAAGTCCTTGATATGCCCGCGGTCGAGCTCGAAACCGTAGGACTTGCCAATGCCGTACACGAGCTTCATTTGCAGCGGAATGATGGCCATCGTCGACAGCGACTCGGGCAGCAGTTCGAGCGCGCCGTTGAGGATCGAGGCCTTGAGAATGGCCTGGTCCAGCTCGGCTTCGCTCGTCGTCGAGGCGTAGCCGGTAGCCACTGCCTCCGGTATCACGACGGTGCGGGGCGTGTCCGCGGTCGTCGGCGCTGCGCTGTCGCTGGCTGTCGCCACTGGCAGTGCGGCGACTGCTTCCACCTGCTGGCTGTAGGCACTGGCCTGCTGCTGGTCGAGGGCCAGGACGTCGCGCAGCTCATCGAGAAAGGCTTTTTCGGCAGTCGATTGCACGCCATCGGCGTCGCACACACAGACGGCCATTTCAAAAGCCAGTTGTTGCGTCTCGGGGGTAGTCAGCGCTGCCGCGGCCGCTGCTATCGTTACCCGTTTGAGCAGGACGTCCTGATAGAGCGCTGCGATATTGATCGATCCCTCGCCGGCCAGGGCGTCGGCGATGCGCTTGATCTCGGCACGTTCGCTTTCGTTCTTGCCGCCGTCGGCAAAAGCGGCCATCAGGCTGAGGGTGAGGATTGCTTGTTGCTGCTGTTCGTTCATGCGCGGTCTCTCTGATCAAGGTGGGATTGGGCACGGCGAGTATCGACAAGTTCCACGGCACAAGCAAGAGCTGCGAAGCGGCTTTTGCGGTCGGAGCCGGTAGTCGGCAACGATCGTGGCGCTCAGCGCGACTCCTTGATCATTCGCGAATGCTTCGGCTGCACTGGTCGGGCGTTGTAGGGGTAGAGGCGCGAAAAGATCCGCAGTTGCTCGGGGGAGAGCTGTTGCGTTTGTTTGAGCACCAGCCAGAGGACATCTTCGCTACAGGGGGGGGTGGTCAGGGAGCCCATGTAGGTGTAGTAACTGCGGTCCTCGGGGATCAAGCTGGCGAGGTCGATGCCCTGCTCGGGTGGTTGCACGTATTCGTTCTTTTCCAGGGGCAGGTTGTTCCATATGCTCTGGATCAGCGGGTTCTCCAGGCCCTGTTCGAGGAGCACGGCGACGACGGCCAGCTCGCCGTCCTCGGACTTGTGCACCAGGTGGATGACCATCTCGAAGGATTGACCGTCTATGCGTTCTTCGGCCGGTCGGTGAAAATGGAATTGCACCAGATCGTAGGTCTTGCCGAGCAGGCCGATGTGGCTGCCGCCGACATCGACCTGCACGGTGTGGCCGTTGTCGATGACGCGAAATTGCGAGGGGCGGTAGGTGAAGCGAATTGGCTCGAGGTCGACACGGAAACCGTCACGGATATCGATCGGCGACTGGCGCTGGCCGTTGGCGCAGGTGGCGTAATCGGGCCGCAGCTTGCCCCAGTTTTCAGGCCGACCTTCCCCTTCATAGGACCAGGGGATCTGCGCGTGCGCGTAGGCGGCGAGGAGGTCCTTGGATTCACTCTTGCTGCTGCCTGCTGGTGAGCTGGCTGGGTGCTCTTCGGCCAGACGCGTAGCGACCCGCCGCGGCGGCCGGCGTGCGGCGGCCGTGGTCGATGTGGCGGTTGCGGTGGCTGCGGCTGTGGCTGTGGCGACTGTAGCGGTGGATTGGCGGGCGGGAGCTCGCGCTTCTTCGGGCTCCGTCTTTTCTGCGGCGCGCGTGTTCAGGTTGGCTCGTTGCACGTCCTTGCGCACCAGGGCCTCGTTGGCCTTGCGTAGTTCGCCAGCGGCCGCGCTGACTTTCTCGGCGGCTTTTCTGGCGGCCTGGAGGGCGTCGTTTCCTGGTTTGGGTCGGCAAACTTCGCGCAGCAGCTTATCGTCGAGCATGCCAGTACGCACGGGCATTTCGACCTGCACCTTGACCTCCTCTGCACGCAGTAGTTCACCTTCGGCCTTGAAGTAGCGTCGTTGCAGAGTGCTGTAGCTGCGCGTCGCGCAGTCGTAACGGTTGACGGCTTCGACGATGCGGTAGGACGAAGAGGTTCTCGGATCGACGATAGGTTTGTCGAGGACGATTCGCCCGTGTGCTTCGGTCTTGCCCTGATCGACTTTCTTGATGCTCGCTCTGTCGAGCTCGACGCGCCGGCCCGGTTCGTCGGAAATGAGCTGCCAGCTTGCGGAAGCCGTTACCGGCGCGATGGTCGCGAGAGCCACGGCAAGAAGCCTGAGGTCTGAAAGCATGGGGAACTCCCTCAATTCGCGCTATGCATCACTCTGTTAACGGACTATACCCATTTAACTTTAGGCGATCGGGCGAGCTGGCAGGCAAGAAAAAACCCTGGCGGGCCGTTTGGCGCCGCCAGGGTTTGCTTGCGTGTGGCTGGTGATCGACTACTTAGTGGCTGGCACCGGAAGCACCAAAGCCGGTCTGGGCACGTACGTACTGGTCTTCGAACGCGTCCCGCTCCTTGGCTGCCCGGGCGCTGCTGTCCGAGACCGAGAAAACGTAGGCCAGGAAGAAGGCGATGGGCATCGCGAACAGCGCCGGCTGCGTGTAGGGGAACAGCGGCGCTGCATTGTGCAGCACGTCGACCCATACCGCTTTCGAGAAGACGACGAAAAGGACTGCGGAAATGACGCCGCCGTAGCCGCCCCACAGTGCGCCGCGAGTGGTCAGCCCTTTCCAGTACATCGAGAGAATCAGGACCGGGAAGTTGGCTGCGGCAGCGACGCCGAAAGCCAGACCGACCATGAAGGCGATGTTCTGCTTTTCGAAGGCGATACCGAGGATGATGGCCAGGATGCCGAGGGCGATGGTCGCCATCCGCGAAACCTTGATCTCTTCCTTGTCCGTGCATTCGCCTTTCCTGATCACGCGTGCGTAGATGTCGTGCGCGATTGCCGAAGCGCCGGCCAGGGCCAGGCCCGAGACGACGGCCAGGATGGTGGCGAAAGCGACCGCCGCCAGGAAGCCGAGCAGCATGTTGCCGCCAACCGCATGCGCCAGGTGCATGGCGACCATGTTGCCACCACCGATCAGTGCGCCCTTGATGTCACCGCCCTCGAAGTACTCGGGGTTCTGGCCGACCAGAAGAATGGCAACCAGGCCCATCAGGAAGATGACGTTGAAGAAGAAGCCGACGAAGCCGGATGCGTAGAGCACCGACTTGCGGGCTTCCTTGGCGTTGCCAACGGTGAAGAAGCGCATCAGGATGTGCGGCAGACCAGCGGTACCGAACATCAGGCCAAGACCGAGGGAGAGCGCCGTCACCGGATCCGAGAGCAGGCTACCCGGTGCCATCAACGAGGCACC
>Ga0058867_1053568_pt1 | contig 13663 bp, 5 predicted proteins | sample TNRReaAerobicRNA_FD_59632 | JGI IMG/M metagenome (GOLD analysis project Ga0058867, IMG submission 59632) | Wastewater treatment Type I Accumulibacter community from EBPR Bioreactor in Madison, WI, USA - TNR Reactor, Time E -22min-Aerobic_ RNA... | ecosystem: Engineered > Bioreactor > EBPR >... | reverse complement strand
GACGTGTTTGCCCACCCGGATCTGTTCCAAAAACAGTTCCCGGCGCTGTTACACAGCTACGTCACGGACGCCGTTACCCACAAAAAGACCGGTACCTTGAGCGACAACAAGTTGGCTAACTGGCTTTCCGGCTTCGAGCAGGCGTGGATGAAAAAAGGCGCTTCGGATACGAAGTTTTACGATCAGGATATGATGATCCACCTTAGTTATTTTTCGAAGTAGTTCCTAAAAATCCGGCGGAATAACATTTTTAAAATGGCCGTTCATCTGAGCACGCACGCGCAGGTTTTCCATTTCCCTGGCCATGGGTACAACGCGCTCTAAGTGCAGCAACATGAGTTCCTGTCGCTCGATGGCGTTGCGCAGCGATAACAATTCGTATTCTTGCTCGATAGAAAAGCCGACATGGTGGCCAATCAGGTAGGTCAGGAAGTTTTCAGCCGTTTCCGGCAATTTTTTCCGAATGCCAAGCACTTGAAAAAGGTCGCGGGTCAGGTCTAAGATTTGTTCATTCACCGATTCATCTTCTTCCAGATCAAGCTCCAGGGGCATTACCTCGGCGCCAGGATACAGTTTTTCCGGCGCCTGCCGATAGAAGCGGTTAATTTGAAATACACCCATTGCCTCAGTCCGAATGTCCATCTCGCCGCCAGGGTATCGCTTCTCGATACTTTTCAAGCGAATCTCCGTCCCAAGCTCCGAAACTTTGCCGTCTATGAACGCCGGAATGCCAAACGTAACACCCTCTGATTCGCACTCGCTGATCAATTGACGGTAGCGCGGTTCAAAAATATGCAGGTTGAGTTCTTCTTTCGGAAAAACCACCATTTGCAAAGGGAACATCGGGATCAATTTGCGCATGGACTCAGGTAAATTTTACGTAATCAGATGCAAGAAAATGATTATTTAAAAATCTGTTTATCAGCAACATGTAATTAAAATCATTCCAACGGATTTTTTGTTCAACAGCCATAAAATATTTTCCCGCGAAGTTCATTATTTAAGCGCAAAATAGCGCTATCTTTCCTCCTCCTTCCCAAACAAGTTAAAGTCATCTTTTTCTATAAGCAATCAAAATACTGTAGCATGAATCTGAACTTCAGCCAAAAAACAGCACTGTACTTACTCACAGTTGCCTTTCTGGGCATTTTCGCTTTTTCTTCCTGCAATCGGGAGCCTGAAGCGGAAAAACTACCCGAAGGCATCGGCGAATACGTTTATGCGTTTACTTCCGGCGTTGTCTCCAAAGGTACGCCCATTCGAGTGCGCTTCGTAAACGCGGTGGTGGATGAAACCGAAATCGGCGAAGCGGCGCCAAACGGCCTCATCAATATTTCGCCCTCCGTCAAAGGCAGCGCGGTGTGGGAAGACACGCGCACCCTGCGCTTCGATCCCGCAGAAAACCTCGCATCCGGCCAGGCTTACGTGGCTAAAGTCAACCTCGACAAAATTGTCGTGAACGTACCCAAAGGGATGCGCAGTTTTGAATTTGACTTCCGAACCCGCGACCAATATTTCGAATTGAGCGTAGACGGTTTGTTCGCGCCCAATCCCCGCGATTTATCCAAACAAGAACTCAAAGGGATTGTTTACACGGCGGATGCAGCAGACGCTTCGGCTATTGAAAAAATCATCACAGCATTCCAGGCTGGAAAAGACCTGACGGTGCAATGGGAACACGATGCCGATCAAATCACCCATACCTTTTTCATTAAAAATATCGCCCGGGGCGAAGCAGCTTCCAGTGTGGGACTAAACTGGAACGGCAAACCACTTGGCGTAAAATTGAAAGGAGAACGCACGCTGGAAGTGCCTGCGCTGAATGACTTTAAAATCATGGAAGCGCGTACCGTCCAAAGCAACGAGCAATACATTCTGCTGCATTTTTCAGATCCGTTGCTGGAATCTCAAAATGCGGAAGGCTTGGTGACCATCGGCGACGGCAATACTGCTTCGCGCCTGCTCATCAGCGGCCAGCAATTGCGCATTTATCCCGCCGATCGCTTAGTCGGCACCTATAAAATAAAGGTCAGCCCCGGCCTGAAAAACATTGCCGAAAAGGCCATGAAAAACGCCAGCGAATGGACGGTATCTTTTGAGGATGCCAAACCGGAAGTCCGCTTGGTTGGTCGCGGCGTGGTGCTGCCCAATTCCGACGGCCTGATTTTCCCCTTTGAAGCGATTGGCCTGAACGCCATCGAAGTAGAAGTATTCAAAATTTTCAACAACAACATCCTGCAATTTTTGCAAACCAATGACCTCGACGGCTACTACGACCTCTACCGGGTAGGCCGCGTCATCATGCGCAAAAAGGTGTCTTTGCAAAAACTCAATCCAAACGCCAAAGTATCCGACTGGACACGCTACGCCCTTGATTTGGGCGATATGATTCAAAAAGACCCCAATGCGTTCTACCAGGTTCGCATCGGTTTCCGACCCGCTTATTCCACCTATTATTGCGGGGATAAAACCACGACTGCTTCCAATTCGGACGACATGGAATCCGCCACCTTCATGCTCGGCGAAGACGGTGAAACGGAGAGTTTCATGGAAAGCTGGTATGGCATAGACGGTTACTATGAAGACTACAACTGGTCGCAGCGCGAAGATCCCTGTTATTCCGCTTATTACAATTCCGAGCGCTTCCTGCGCCGCAACGTCATCGCCTCCAATTTGGGCTTGATTGCCAAAGGCGGTACCGACAATTCCTATTTTGTGGCGGTGGCCGACATTCGCACCGCCAACCCGGTTTCCGGCGCCGAACTGGAGTTTTATGATTTCCAGCAACAATTGCTGCAAACGTCCAAAACGGATGGTCAGGGCATGGCCACGGTGACGCTGTCGCGCAAACCTTTCGTCGTCATTGCCAAGCAGGGCGATCAAAAAGGTTATTTAAAATTAGAAGACGGCAACTCGCTGTCATTGAGCCGTTTCGATGTATCCGGCGCCTATTCACAAAAAGGATTAAAAGGGTATATTTATGGCGAACGCGGCGTCTGGCGTCCCGGCGATTCGGTTTATCTCAATTTTGTACTGGAAGACCGCTTAGCCAAGCTGCCGCCCAATTATCCAATCCAGTTTGAATTGTTCGACGCCAGGGGGCAACTCCAGGAAAGACGTACCGTAGCGCGCAATGTGAGCAACGTGTATCCGCTGCATTTCGTCACCCATCCGGATGCGCCGACGGGAAGCTGGCAAGCTAAGGTTAAAGCAGGTGGCGCTACTTTCGAGCAGGCCGTGCGCATTGAAACGGTAAAGCCCAACCGCCTGAAAATTGACCTTGATTTTGGCAAAAAAGAACTCAGCAGGGCGGATGAACCCCAGCAAGGGCAATTGAGTTCTTCGTGGTTGCATGGCGCCCCCGCTGCGGGGTTGCGGGCGCAGGTTGAAGTGCAGTTGCGCTCTGCCAATACCACCTTTCCGAAATACGACAACTTTGAATTCGACGATCCTTCCCGTGCCATTGAAACGGAGCCCCGGACTGTTTTCGACAACGAGTTGAACGACAGCGGCCAGGCTAAACTCAGTGCGACCCTTTCCGAAGACGCGAACCTGCCGGGCAAACTCACGGCAAGTTTCAAAACCCGCGTATACGAGCGGGGCGGCGACTTTAGCACTGATCAGTTTTCCATCCCTTACCACCCCTTCAATGTGTATGCAGGCGTGGAGTTGCCAAAAAACAAAACCGGTGAAAAGCGCCTGGATGTAAAAAAAGACGGGAAACTTCGTTTTGCAGCGCTGAATAAAAGCGGTGTGCCCCAAAGTGGTCAAAAGCTGAGCGTCGGCCTGTACCGCGTGGAGTGGCGCTGGTGGTGGGATGAAGGGGATGACAATGTCTCGCGGTACAATACCGGAACGCATTTCAACGCCTTGCAAAGGTCGGAACTGACCACCAACGGCAAAGGCGAAGCAGAATGGACAGTAAACGTACAGGAATGGGGACGCTACCTCGTGCGCGTTTGCGATACGGAAAGCGGCCATTGCTCCGGCGATTTCTTCTATGCAGGTTACCCCTGGTATGAAAATGACGAATCGGCCCGCGATGCAGCGGCAATGCTGGCTTTCACTTCCGATAAGGAGAAATACAATGTCGGCGAAACGGTGAGTCTGAGCCTTCCGACCGGCGAAGTTGGCCGCGCATTGGTCACCCTTGAAAACGGTACCAAAGTGCTGCAATCGTTTTGGGTGGAATCCAAATCCGGAGAAAATAAATTTACGTTCAAAACGACTGCCGACATGGCGCCAACGGTGTACGCCCACGTCACGCTCGTGCAGCCCCACGCGCAGGTAAAAAACGACCTCCCGATCCGGCTTTACGGCGTCATCCCGATTGGGGTGGAGGACCCGAACACGCACCTTTCACCCAAAGTAGCGATGCCGGATGTTTTGCGCCCGGAAGAGACCATTACGGTGGAAGTTTCGGAAAGCCAGGGCCGCGCGATGGCCTATACGGTTGCCATTGTGGACGAAGGGTTGCTGGATCTGACGCGGTTTAAAACCCCCAATCCCTGGAATTCCTTTTATGCACGGGAGGCGTTGGGCGTAAAAACATGGGACTTGTACGATCATGTATTGGGCGCTTACGGCGGCGAGTTGGAGCGCATCCTCGGCATCGGTGGTGACGGGGAATTGGTGCGATCCGGCAAGGACGACCGCGCCAACCGCTTCAAGCCTGTCGTGATGCATCTCGGCCCGTTCCAATTGGAAAAAGGCAAAAAAGCGGTACATAAAATCACGATTCCGAATTATGTTGGCTCGGTGCGGACTATGGTGGTGGCTTCCGGTAAAGGCGCTTATGGCAGTGCCGAAAAAACCACGCCCGTGCGCAAACCGCTCATGGTGCTGGCGACGCTGCCGCGTGTGCTTGGCCCGGGCGAGCAGGTCAAACTGCCCGCCAATATCTTTGCGATGGAAGCCAAAGTGAAACAGGCCACGGTGACCGTAAAAGAAATGAACGGATTGGCCAAAATTATAGGCAGCGCTTCTCAAACGGTGAGTTTCTCCAAAATTGGCGACAAGCTGCTCAATTTTGATGTTGAAATGGCGCAGCGCACCGGGGTAGCCAAGTTCCTCATCACTGCGGAAGGCGCAGGCGAAAAAGCGACGCACGAAATTGAAATTCAGGTGCGCAATCCGAACCCGATGGCGACCAACGTATACAGCAAAGTATTGGCCAATGGCGAAACCTGGAACCATAGCTTTGAAGCAGTTGGGATGCCGGGAACGAATGAGGGTGTGCTGGAATTGTCCACTATCCCGCCGATCAACCTTGGCGAGCGGCTTGAGTATTTGATTCAGTATCCTTATGGCTGTTTGGAACAAACCTTGTCGGGCGGTTTCCCGCAATTGTATGTCAACAAGCTGATGGATATGGATGAAAACATGAAAAAACAGGTGCCCATCAACATCAAAGCAACGATTGACCGGTTGAAGCAATTCCAAACCAGCGAAGGCGGGTTTGCGTATTGGCCCGGGCAGACTACGCCCAACGCCTGGTCGAGTACCTACGCGGGGCATTTCCTGCTGGAAGCCAAAGCTTTGGGATATGCAGTTCCGGCGTCCATGCTGGATAAATGGCTGAATTATCAGAAAAAAACGGCGCGTGCCTGGGATCCGAAATGGAAAGAATTCGGCTTTTTTGGCGACGAGTCGTTCGAGTTGGATCAGGCTTACCGCTTGTACACCCTTGCCCTGGCACAAAAAACAGAAATGGGCGCGATGAACCGTTTGCGCGAAATGAAGTCGCTGAACATGCAGGCCAAATGGCGGCTGGCGGCTGCGTATGCCGTTGCCGGCAAAAAGGAAGTGGCGCAGGAATTGACGCAAAATGTCGGAAGCCAGGTTAAAAACTACCGGGAACTGGGCTACTCTTATGGCTCGCCCCTCCGCGACCGGGCTATGATTCTGGAGACGATGGTTTTATTGGGCAGCAAAACAACCGCGGCGGAAGTGGTAAAATACATTTCTGAAGAGTTGAGCGCCCAGCGGTGGCTCAGCACCCAGGAAACGGCTTATGCCTTGTTGGCGGTGGGCAAATTTGTCGGCGTGGAAGGCGTTTCGGATAAATTGCAGTTTACTTACCAACTCAACGGCGGCCAAACGGTGAATGCCGGCGCCAATTCCCCGATGCAGCAAATTGACGTGCCCTTCAACAACGGGAACGGGAAAAAAGTGATGGTTAAAAACACAGGCAAAGGCGTGCTTTTTGCCCGACTCATTCTGCGCGGACAACCTGCCGCAGGTCAGGAGGAAGCGCGCGCCAGCGATTTGGCCATCACGGTGACCTACAAAGACATGAAAGGCAAAGCGATCAGCCCGGATAAGCTCTCCCAGGGCGTTGATTTTGTAGCCGAAGTTCGGGTTAAGCACCCAAATTCCAGGCCGTTCCCTTATCAGGAACTGGCGCTGGCGCAGGTGTTCCCTTCAGGCTGGGAAATCATCAACTCCCGGATGGATGCCGTACAAACGGTTGCCGTGGAAAGCCCTTCGGACTACCGCGATTACCGGGACGACCGGGTCAATACTTTCTTTGATCTGACACAAGGGGCTGAGCACGTGTACCGGGTGCAACTGAATGCAGCCTACCAGGGTAAATTTTACCTGCCGGCGGTGTCGTGTGAAGCCATGTATGACAACAGCATCAATGCCCGAACGTCGGGGATGTGGGTGGAAGTGAACGCGCCGAAGAATATATAGGGTCTGTCCATTTAGTCGGGTGCCTGTTCTTTAGGGTTCGAGAGCAAGGCATGTTTCGCCCCAAAAACGGAAGTTTACTTGCGTAAATGACCGATTTTGGGGCGAAACATAACGCAGCTATCGGGCGCTAAAGACAGACACAAAAAAGGGGGCAAAAACGCCCCCCGGAAAAACACCTAAAACCCATATTAAATCATGAAAACCTTCTGATCTGTCTTTTTGTTCGCGAACTCCCCTCACTTTCACGCTTCTATAACTTTCGCGACATACTAATAGACGGCGCTCTGCTAAAAAGTAACAGTCCCTGCAATTTTTTTTGCGTCCTTCAAAAAAATTAATGCGCTTCCCTTGCCGGGGTTGCCTATCTTTGTGTTTTCCTCCCAATTCGACTCCCCGTTTATTTTTAAAGACACTAAGTTTTGAACAAAAAACTGCTGCAACAATCCGCGCTGGATTGTTTGAAACAGTATGAATTTACTGAAACATCAGCCCCTGTTGCCACCGGTCAGGCCGCCTGGCTCGCCCTTGCGTTTTCGCGATTAGATGAAAACAAAGCCCTGCATTGGCTGAAAGATGCGCTTTCGAGTCAAAGTATGCCGATTGCGGCGTTGCCCCTTTATGGCTGGGTGCTGGGACACCTCCACCAAATTTCGAAAGACAGGCCTGCTTTTTTAAAAGAAATCCGACCCGTTTATGGGGAAATATTTGCTTTCCACCAACATCTCTATACGAATTACGATCTCAGCGGCGATGGGTTGATTGCAATGGTGTACGAGGGAGTAACAAGTGAGGGCGTGACTTCAAGTCACACCCTCACTAATGGTGTTGAATATCCTTTTTTCAATGCCATGCTGATTTGGTCGAATGAACACCTGATCCGAATCGGCGGATTACTGCGTGAAGATGTCCAGGAAGTCATTGATTGGTACGACCTGGCAACCTGGAGCATGAATGAAAAATTGTGGGATGAAAACGTCGGCTGCTATCTGCCTTTTGATCTGAACCGGAAACCAACCATCGCAGAAACTTCTATAAACGGTTTTTTGCCGATGGCAGCAGGTATCCCAACTCAGGAACAGGCGGAAATTATGCACGAATCCTTGCTACACCAGACCTTGAACCCGCACGAATGGACGCTGAACTGGTTGTTGTACAAAGGTTTACTTCGTTACGGAATGCAGGAAACCGCCGCTGATTTAAAGCGGAAAACACTCGCAGCAGCCCTCTCCTACCCTGCCGATACGGTGGAAAAAGCAGCCATTGCGTTGGAATGGTTGTGTGCGAAGCGATAAATATCAGGTCTTTTGTAAAAAGCGAAGGAGCGAAAGGGAAGTTGGCAAACACGCAAACTTGTCAATTTGCCTATTTACCAACTTGCCCCTTACCTCTTGCCCTTTGTTCCTTGCCTTTCAACTACTTCTTGCCCATCGCAATGCGATAAACCACCCAACCCATAAAGGCGAAAAACACCACGCCCAGCACGTGGTAGCCAAATTCGCCCATTGCGCCAGTGAGGGCGTGTTCGGCACTGATTCCGCCAAGGAAACTGGAGACCGAAGGAATCACTGCAAGCAAAGCCACGATTACCCCGGCCAACGCGCCGCCTGCGACCAAACCAGTTGCAAACAAGCTGCCTTTGCCCAATTCAGCATCTTCCGTTTCTTCGCCGCGTTTTTTCAATTTCCAGTCTACCAAACCTTTGATGGCGCCACCGGCAAAAATCGGCAGGGTCGTAGACAACGGCAGGTAAGCGCCCACCGCGAAGGAAAGCGATTTCACGCCGCACAATTCAAGGGTAACCGCAAGAAAAACGCCCACCAAAACGAATTGCCAGTCTAAGTTAAAAGACAAAATGCCGCGGATCAGCGTTGCCATCAGCGTACCTTGTGGCGCCGGGTATTTGTCGGTGCCGATGGCGTGGGTAATGCCCTGAGCAGCTTGTTCGGCAGTAGGCGTATCTAATAGTTGAACGGTTAAGCCAATCACAATAGACGAAACAATGGCGCCAACGAACAGCGCGATCTGCTGGTTTCTCGGTGTCGCGCCAACGATATAGCCCGTTTTTAAATCCTGAGAAGTTGCCCCTGCATTTGCCGCAGCGATACAGATCATACCGCCAACTACAAGCGCCATTGGTTCAAAAACCTGGCCCGTCCAGCCAATGCCGATGAAAATGAGACAGGTTCCCATCAACGTGGCAATAGTCATCCCCGAAATCGGGTTGTTGCTTGAACCAATCAAGCCCACAATGCGGCTGGAAACGGTGACGAAAAACGCCCCGAAAACAATCACCAGCAAGCCCAGCAGCAATTTGCTAAAAATGCTTTCGCCAGGCACTTGTGGCAACAAGGCCATGATGACCACGAGGCCAAGGCTGCCGTAAATAACGACTTTAAAGGATAAATCCCGGTCGGTACGCTCCACGGTGCTGCCTTCCACTTTATCTTTCAGCGAGCCAATGCTGTCGCGGAAAGAAGAGATGATGGTAGGAATGGTTTTGATCAGCGTAATAAACCCGCCGGCTGCTACTGCGCCTGCGCCAATCTGCCGAATATAAGCCCGGTAAATCGCGGCGGCGTAGTCGCCAAAAGTGCGGGTTGCCGGATCCCAACCACCGGGGCCGCCGGCGATATCAAGTCCGCCCAGATACCCTAATTTCACCAATTGCGCGGCGGTCACCTCCATTGGAACCAAAGTTGCCATCAATGGAATCAACCCTAACCAGGCCAATACGCCCCCGGCAACCAATACGCCTGAAATGCGCGGCCCGATGATGTAGCCCACGCCAAGATATTCCGGCGTGATTTCACCGCTGACTACGGCTGATGGAAAAAACCGGTTGGCTTGTTCCGTTGCAAAACGCGGCACTTCGGCGATGACGTGGAAGATTTTTTGCAGCATCGCATACGCGAAAGCAAAACCTAAGCCCAGAAAAGCAGTGCGGGCAAAATCGCCGCCCCGCTCCCCGGCCACCAGTACCGAGCCGCAAGCCGTCCCTTCCGGATAAGGCAGGGTATCGTGCTCTTTCACAATGAGCGAACGCCGCAGCGGAATCATCATCAGCGTGCCAAGGATGCCGCCCAAAACGGCTAAGATAAAGATGGTCCAGTAATTGAAATAGGCTTCGCCGATGCTTTTACCATCGTCGCCCCCGGAGAGAAACAGGAAGCCGGGCAAAGTAAAGACGACCCCCGCAGCGATAGATTCGCCTGCCGAGCCAGTCGTTTGTATGATGTTGTTTTCTAAAATATTGGTCTTAAAAAAACCGCCGGCCCAATGAAATGGCCAATACGGCAATCGGAATGGAGGCAGAAACCGTCAACCCCGCTTTGAGGGCTAAATAAACAGTCGCCGCGCCAAAAATGATGCCCGCCAGCGCACCCAGCAGGATGGATTTGAGCGTCAGTTCCGGCATGGTCAACCCGGGCGCCACATAAGGTTTAAACTTGTTTTGTTCGTTGGTATTCATGAATTCAGGTGTAAGTTGGTTAAAAAAATAACAAATCACTACCCTCCCACAGCCTTCCCAATCCCCTTCAACCCTTCCGGGTCACAGAAGTAACTGATGTGGTCGCAGCCAACGGTAATTTCTATCGGGGGGTAAGTGCGTTTTTCTTTGCCCGGAATGCCATAAATGCTGGTAGTAGCCACTGCAATGTCATTCGCTTCTTTGAACAACAAAAGGTCGAGGGCATCGTAATGACCGCGCGACTTGAACCGGGCAATTATCCGTTTCATCAGATTCTTCTGATCCTGCTCGTTTTTCGTGGGAACGAGCTGCGTATTGCCCGCCACGATGGTGTAGCGAATGCCGGGGTCGGTGCCGTCGTTCAACTTTTTCAGAAACGATCCGTCCGGATCCATTTGCTGGAGCGTGATGAACAAATTCCCGGCTAATTTTCCAAGCAGCGAAAGCGGGAGGATATAAGGTTTCAAAAACACAGCCCCATTCACGGCGCGTGACATCAACATGCTGGTCATTTCGTACAAATCAGACCAGGCCGATCCGGAATTGGGGGTACCCACCTGGATCAGGTGCGTGACCACCTGATTGCCGCCCTCTTTTTCGATGAACCAACGCGACACCAGGCCGCCCATCGAGTGCGCGATGATGGTAAGGTTTTTACCGTGTCCGGCTTTCAGCCCCACGGCTTCTAATCTTTTCTTGAATTCAATTGCAGTTTCGTTGATCTCCGTTTTCAGGTTTTCATAATCGAAGGTCAGCGCCAGATCGAATTTTTTGTCAATGAGGTCATTCGTTGTTTGCACTTTGGCGCGTCGCATACATTTGGCCATGTCTAACGTATCGCCAATGATGCCGTGCATGAACAGCACAATATTGTTCGCTTTGGCCACAGCCGCCTTGATTTTGGCCACATCGGTGACGTAGTCGTAGTCTTCAACATCGGTGGACTTAAACGCTGCCATGGACAACTGCGGGTGTTTATACTCAAACCCGAGCTTGGACAAAACAACTTTAAAAAAGAAGATTTTAATAGACCCGCCGAGGCTGCGCGTTCCCGATGCACTTTCGTCCGGCAAGGTTTCGATCTTCACGATCCCCGATTGGTCGGACATGCCAACAAAGTAGTACAATCCGGATTTTTCGTCGAAGGCAAGCGGGGCTACAAATTCATCTTCCCCAAGTTGGTGTCCCAAATTCACCCGAAGAGGCGTATCTGCCGAAATTTTGTCTTTTCCTGAAACCCCGCGCAATTCCAGCACACTCAGCGAAGGCGACAGGTTATTGCCTGCCGAAAAAGCATAGGGTTGGGTCTCTTTTTGCGCGCCCCACAGGCGTTCCGGCGATTTGTCGGGTGATGCCCCGCTACCTTCCATACCCCGTGCAGCTTCCGGCGCCGAAGTCAGCGAAACCTGTGCGGATACACCTTCCGGAGCTTCTATCGTCATGGCATCGAGTACGGTGATGGCCCGGCCGGGAATCAGTTGCGTTTGTTCCAATGGCCGAACAAGGGTCAACACAATATCTTTTGTAGTCCAGTCTGGCACGGCAGGATGCGATTGCTCGTTGCGTCCGGCCCGTTTGCTTTGAAAGCCGGGCGGCACATCCAAGGGCAACCCCTCCTGATTGTAGCGGTCTGTATTCAGCGCGGGGTCGGTGCTGACGAAGATTTTGATGCGTTCTGTCACTTCCGTAATGCCCCAGGCGTGGTATCCGTCTTTGACTTCCAGCGGGATGGATTTGTATTGCGTGCCTTGATAATTGTCCAAAAACCAGGCTTCTGTGCCGGGCGCCAGTTCTTCTTTTGCCAAAAATTTGTTGGTAATCCCCCCTGTATCTTCGAGGTACAACCCGCTCACGTAAAAGGTTCGGTTGCTTTTGTTTTTGATTTTTAACTGGAAATAGGGTTGCTTCCAGGCGCCGTCGGCCTGTTCGTAACGAAACACCGCCGGCGTTTTCCAGTCTGCCAGTTCTTTTGGAGCATCATCGGCGTCGGCGCCGGGGGTGGTGATGCGGTAGAGTTCGACTTCAAATTCTTCATCTCTGATCGTGGTGCGCGGGTTGGACAAAGCGATTAGGTTGCGGCTGCGTGCAATGGTTTCTACGTCGGTTAAAAAGATTTTTGCTTTTTCTTCTTTCAAATCCGGAACGCGGCGAAAAACCGGTCGGGTTTCGCCGGGCAGGGTCAGTTGGAAAGCTTTGTTACCGGTGCGGATAAGGTATTCTGCATTTTTTTCATCGTTAATCAGGTCTATGAGTTGGAAGCCGCCATTTTTCAACGCAGCCCGAATGGCAGCGTCTCCGGCACGGTCTACGCCTTTGGCGAAAGCCACTTTTAATTTCCGGATGGCTAATTCTTTTACAACCGCTTTGTAGCTTTTATTGGTGTCTTTGCTGGCCAATCCGTCCACTTCCGAAAAATTGGGCAGCACTTTGGTAATGCGCACCGTTTCGCCGCCATCTTGCAAAGTCAGCAAACCGCCGCTTTCCGGAATGCCGTGAATGGCGCCCGCATCTACCGTCCACTTGCCGCTGCGGTAGGTGAGCAGGTATTCGGAAGCCGCTTTGTCCACTGCCCCGCCGAGGAACAGGTTGTTCTTCTCTTTTGCCTCTACGCTGTCCAATTGCGGCGTTTGGGAAACCACCCGGTTGCCTACTTTTACGCCGATGATATGCATCAAATCGGAATAACTGATCTGTCCGCCGTTTAGCTCCAGCGTTTCGATGAGGGTGTAGGTGAATACGCCCCTGGTTTTATTGTCAATGCGCAGTTCTTTGGCCGTCTCGTTTGCTTTGGCAGCGGCAAGGTGAATATGGTTGCCACGTGGCGGGCTGACTTCCGCGATTTTGCCCGAAGTGACGCGCTTGTACGCTTTATACCCGTGATAGTCTTCCAGCGTAGTCGGCACCGGGCTGGGTTCGGCCATGCGGGGCGTAACATTCATGTCGCTGTTGCGGGTATTGGAACCGGCGTGACAGCAATCGAAAATGGCGGTAAAATGCAGTTTTTTGCCAAAGGTGGCTTTCCAGATCAGGTAAGACAACTCTTTGTCCATCAAATCTTTGCCGTTGGGAATGCGACTGTCCCAGCAAACGACCGATTCGTTCATCCGATCGGGGTCGAGGTGCCAGAATTCGGGTGGCGCAGGGGCCTGAGAACCATGTCCGCTGAAATACAGCAGGCAAATATCATCCGTTTTAGCTTTGCTGAAATGTGAAAACGCCGCAATGATATTTGCTTTGGTTGCTTCTTTATCGGTCAGGGTTTTGATGTTGAGCTTGAGGTTTTTTTGTGCGCCGAGGCTTCGCTCTAAGTAATCTTTCAAAGCGTCGCGGTCGTTTACGCAACCGTTGAGGCGATGTCGCTCAATGGGATAAGCATCAATGGCGATCATCAGTGCGTAAAGGGTTTTGGTGGTTGCTGCCGGCATGTTGGATGCGGTTTTAAAGTGTGAGCAGGAATCATAGGAATTAAGGAGGCAAAATAATGACTTTTTGCCGTAC
>Ga0058867_1061114_pt1 | contig 13796 bp, 15 predicted proteins | sample TNRReaAerobicRNA_FD_59632 | JGI IMG/M metagenome (GOLD analysis project Ga0058867, IMG submission 59632) | Wastewater treatment Type I Accumulibacter community from EBPR Bioreactor in Madison, WI, USA - TNR Reactor, Time E -22min-Aerobic_ RNA... | ecosystem: Engineered > Bioreactor > EBPR >... | reverse complement strand
AAGGGCGAGGCGTTTGACCGCCAGACCGCCGACCTCAAGCGGGACAAGCTGAAATCCGTCAAGCATGTTCAGTTTGAGATGCACAAGCGCCGCCGCGTGGAGGAGAAGCATCGGGAATGGGTGTTCGGGAATGCCCGCTATGAGGCGCGGGAGGAGGAGCGCAAGGAACGGAGGTGGAAGGTTTTTGAACGTTGGGTGAGGCGCGAGCAGTACCGGCAGGAATCCCGGCAGGAGCGGGAGCAGGAGGCGCAGCAGGACGCGGTGAACGCACGAGTTCATCAGGCCCGAGAGGACGCAGCGAAGGCGCAGCAAGTCCGGCAACAGCAACAGGCGTTGCGGGCACTCGATCAACGCATGAAAAAGGGCGGTCTGGTTTATCGCCTGAGCGGGAAGGCGAAACAGGACAAGGAGGACCGGGAGATCATGCAGGAGCGGCTTGACCGTTCCCGGCAGAGTGTCGAGGGGTGGACTGACCGCGAGCGCCGCCGCAGCGAGCCGGAACTAACCGCCCTGAATATGCGCCATGAGGCCGAGCGCGCCGCACTCGAAAAGAAGATTGAGGAAACCCGGAAAGTCATGGAGGGCCGATACGGCCAGCCGGAACGAGTCGCGCAGCAGCGGGCGGAGCCGGGCGAGCGGCAGGAACACGGCAGAGGAGGCCGAACCCTTGGGCGATAGAGATGTTTAGCGCAGATCCACGTCATGCAGCTTCGCGCTTGTACTCTGGGAATAATTTGGACATAGTGTCCTGAAAATACCCAGAAAGGAACCTGCTCCATGACAGCCATTTACCAGACAGAATTTTCACGGCTACGGCAGCAGGCTGGGCTTCCTCTTGATGAACTCGAAGAAATTCTTGGATATTCCCGCCGCACTCTGTCGCGCTACGAAAGCGGCGCGATTTTTCCGAAACCGCCAGTTATTGACGCCATGCGCCGGCTTTTGGAAGCAAGAACGAAACAGTGCCGGGTTTTTCCCGGATCATTCCGTTTTATCGATCTGTTTGCTGGCATCGGAGGATTGCGCCGGGGCTTTGATGCAATCGGCGGTAAGTGTGTATTTACCAGCGAATGGAATATATACGCACAACAAACATATCTGGCGAATTATCATGATGGAGATGAACACAAAATGGCAGGTGATATTACGGCCATAGCTCCTGAAGATATACCAGAACATGATATGCTTCTGGCCGGATTCCCATGTCAGCCATTCTCAATTGCAGGTGTTTCAAAGAAAAACGCGCTTGGCCGAAAACATGGCTTTGCCTGTGAAGCACAAGGAACCCTGTTCTTTGACGTAGCTCGGATAATTGCTCATCACAGGCCACGGGCTTTTCTCCTTGAGAACGTCAAAAACCTTGTAAATCACGACAAGGGAAATACTTTCAGGGTGATTCATGAGACGCTGAAAAATGAACTCGGCTATAATATTTATTGGAAAGTCATTGATGCAAAATCCTTTGTCCCGCAGCATAGGGAAAGGATTTTTATTGCCGGGTTCCGTGATTATAATAATTTCACATTTGACAATCTGATTTTGCCAGACCCGCTGAAAGGACCAAAGCTGGAAACCATATTGCACCCGGAGGATGGAACGGAGGCACCGGAAGGGCATTACACAACTGGCAAAAAAGCATCTATTGCCAACCGCTACACATTGACAGACCATCTCTGGAAGTATCTACAAGGATACGCAGAGAAGCATCGCGCCGCAGGAAACGGGTTCGGGTTTGGACTGTGCGGCCCTCAAGATGTTGCCCGCACACTTTCGGCCCGCTACTACAAGGACGGTTCCGAAATCCTCATCAATCAACGCGGTAAGAATCCGCGCCGATTGACACCGCGCGAATGCGCCCGGCTTATGGGTTTTGACAGGCCGAGAGAATCCAGCTTCAAAATCCCTGTATCGGATACGCAGGCTTACAAGCAATTTGGCAATGCCGTTGTTGTGCCTGTGGTGGAAGCCGTGGCCCGCCACATTGTGCCTTGGTTGCTGGAATGCGAAGTCGCAGCGCTATTTACACAGAAAGAGTTTCCGATTTATGCCTGATTTAGTGTCAACGGAAACAAGAAGTCGCATGATGGCCGGCATCCGTGGCAAGGATACAGCCCCGGAAATGATGTTACGCCGTGCGCTGCATCGAAGGGGGTTCCGTTACCGGCTTCATGTAGGCGACCTGCCAGGCAGGCCCGATATGGTTTTTCCGGCGCGGAGGGCCATTATCATGGTTCACGGATGTTTCTGGCATGGTCACGATTGCCACCTCTTCAAATGGCCGGCGAGCCGCCAGGATTTCTGGCGTGAAAAGATCGAAGGGAATCGAAAGCGTGATGAAGCCGTCGCAAGTGCCTTGCGGGCGGCAGGCTGGCGAGTGTTGACTGTTTGGGAATGTGCCACAAAGGGCCGTTTCCGGCAGAAAGAAGAAGAAATTGCCGATGCGGCGGCGGTATGGCTGTCTGGTGGCACAGATAACATTGAACTGAAAGGAATCCGTCATGGCTGCACTGGCTGATCTCAGCGACTGGATGGACGAGCACAGCAAGCCCCATGTCGTCTGGTATGTAAAGCGGCTGGCCGCAAACGATACCCTCGCCAGCGGCGCACATCAGGCAGGCCCCTACATACCGAAGGATTTTTTGTTTGATGTGTTCCCATCCCTGAACAAGCAGGAAGAAAAAAACCCCGACAAGCACTTTGAATTGAGGATTGATTCTCATACAGATGTTCGGGAGGTGCGCGCCGTCTGGTATAACAACAAGTTCAGAGGCGGCACTAGAAATGAGACACGCCTAACAAATTTTGGTGGTGGCAATTCGCCATTGCTTGATCCTGATAGCACCGGCTCTCTTGCTGTGTTTGCATTCCACCGAGCCAGCAACGGAGATGCTTCAATTTGTCATGTATGGGTTTGTGACCATGAGGTTGAAGCCGATCTTGTTGAGGAAAGAATCGGGCCGGTTGAGCCTGGCAAGTGGAGAATTTGGAGCATTGACGAGAGCGAGCGCGGATTATTTTTTGCGCCGCCGGTGCGTTCTTCATGTTGGCTTGAGCCGCACGAAATCCCCCCGCTGTGGCTGACAGGATTTCCAAGCGCGGCCGAGATCATCCGAAAGACCATTGAGCTTCGCTCATCGCATGGAAAAACCCCTGATGTGCGATTGATGCAGCGCCGGGAGTGCGAGTTCGAGATTTTCCGCAGTGTGGAGCGGGCTATCGAGTTGCCGGCAATTCAGAATGGCTTTACGACAGTTGATGATTTTATTGCCCGCGCGCAGACAATCCTTCAGCGCCGCAAGGCCCGTTCCGGCCGTTCCTTGGAATTGCACACGCGAGAAATCTTTATTGAGGAGCAATTGCGGGAAGGCGAGGATTTCTCGCACCAGCCGGAATCCGAGTCAGGGAAACGGCCGGACTTTCTCTTTCCAAGTCAGACCGCTTATCAGGACAGTGCCTTTCCTGCCAAGCGCCTGCGAATGTTGGCTGTTAAAACCACATGTAAAGACAGGTGGCGGCAAATCCTGAATGAGGCAAGCAGGATTGAGCGGAAGCATTTGTTGACGCTTCAGGAAGGCGTTTCAGAAGGCCAGTTCAGGGAAATGAGCGAGGCAGGCGTTCAGCTTGTTGTGCCGGCGCAATTGCGAAACGCCTATCCAGGCACCGTTCAGCAGCATTTGCAGACGCTGGAATCATTTATCGGAGATGTAAGGTTGCTGAATATCTCCTAAGCGCTATAGTCCGCGCCTTTTACCCCTTTCCGAGCGCCCGCCGCATGGTTGCCACGTCCACCCCGAACAGTTCCGCGACCCCGGAGCGGGTTTCTTCCCCGGCTTCGATGAGCGCACGAGCGCGGATAATCTGATGAGGGGTGAGCTTGCGGGGACGGCCTACAGCCTTGCCCCGGCGCTTGGCGGCTTGCATCCCCGCCTTTGTCCGTTCCCCGATCAAGGAGCGTTCAAATTCCGCCAGAGCGCCCATGACGTGGAAAATGAGCCGACCCCCCGCCGTTGTCGTGTCTATGGCCTCAGAAAGCGATTGAAACCCGGCCCCGGCCTTGCCGATGCCGTCGATCATGACGATGAGTTGACCGAGGGAGCGCCCGAGGCGATCCAGTTTCCAGACGGCCAGCACATCCCCCGGCCCAAGCGCGGCCAGAGCAGCAGCGAGGCCCGGACGGGCAGACTCCGCCCCGGAAATCCCCCGATCCTCAAAGACCCGTTCACACCCGGCAGCCTCAAGCGCCGAGCGTTGCAGGTCTAAATTCTGTTCATCCGTGGAGACGCGGGCATAGCCTATTTTCATGCCCGGCATTTTGCACGGCCCTTTTGTCGCTTGCCAGCATTAAGCGAAACAATAGCTTAGAAAGCCGTGGACAACCGCGCAAAAGGGAACCGTTTTGCGCGGTTTAACCATATCCGATCAAAATTGTTGAAAAGACCCAGAAAATGAATACAAGAAGATATTCGCCCAAGGGGAAGGGTTGAAGCCTTTAAAAGAAAATTATATGGGTTCGCAATGTCTGAGGAAAAAAAGAGTGGTTTCTGTAAATCCTGCAATAGGCGCGTCCTCGTCTTTAGAAAAGGAACAAATCATATTTTGCACCTAATCTTGTCAATCTTAACATCAGGAATATGGTTAATATTCTGGATTGGTTCTGCTATTAAGTTCTGTGGTTGGAGATGTACAGAATGCGGATCGAAGAAAATTAGAAAAGTGAGATAACTTTTTGCGCCCTCCGCCTTGGGCTATTCGCCCAGGGCGAGCCGTTTTTCACATTTTAGCGATTTTCGCGGGCAAATTTATTGCGGCAGAACGCGACAAAAGCCGCATCCGGTTTTTGTGGCGGCCCTTTCTTTTCGATCCATTCCCGCCATTGCCGTTCCAGTTCGTAGACATCCCACCCCGGCGCGGCCCTTTTCGCGTGTTCATAGGTGGCCGTCCGAAGATGCGGCCCGGCGTTTCCTTCATGGATCGGCAGAGGGAGCAAGAGCGGTTCCGGCGCGGGCGGATTCTTGAGACGGGGAAGCGCGGGCGGCCGTTGCGCCACATGCGGCTTGCTGGGCTTTAGGAGCAAGCCCCGTTCCCCCTCCTCAACATTGGCTTCAGGGTAGAGGACATTGACGGCCCGGAGGTGTTTCAAGAAATTGATCTTGAAATCTATAACGCGCTCGTAATCCGCGCCGAACTGCATTTGCAGAGCAGGCCAAGGGATTTCCGCAGGCTTGCGCAGATAGGACAGGCGATAGGTCAACCAGCAATAAATATCCAAGGCCAAGGGCGAGCGCTTGAGCGTCTTGAGCGCCCGCATATCTACCGGGACAGGGCTGTTAATTGCCTCTTCAAAAAATTTCTTACCCAGTTCAATGGTTGATTTCCACAGCGGCGCTTCTTCGGGTGCTTTCGGGTTCCACCACAAATCCGCAGTTTCGACAACCCGGACGTTGAGGATTCCGGTTTTGTCCTTGTCGTCATAGATGCAGGTGACAGAGGAGGCAAAAAGCCGGGTCATCTGGTCCCGAAGTCTGGTGATGGTTCCCCATCGGCCCCCCGTAGGCACGAGGTCCAGTTCCGCCATGAAGGCGGACAGGGACGGCCCAAGTTCGAGAATGGGGGATTTGGTGCGGACGGCTTCTGTTGTCACCCACGACACCAGCAGCCGGGGAATCGACCCGTAAGGCAATCCGACTTGTCGGGGTGACCACATGGTGAGGGTGAAACGCCCATTTTGGCGGGTAAATTCGTTATCCGTGGGGGCTTTGTGCGGCATGGTGGCTTGGGTCAGGGCGCGGGCCATGAAGCCAACCGCCCCGGCCTGCATAGCGTCTTCCGCCTCTATCGCCATGGATTCCGCAATGAGCTTGCCGAGTTTGTCGCCCATGATCTTTCTTTCCTATTGCCCCTTCCGCTCTTCAAATCATAGGCCGGATTTATCCACAGAGGCGAGGGAGTTTGAGAAGTTATCCACGCATAAACACTCACACATTTTTCACGTTTTCACGCATAAACACTCACACTTTCACGCATAAACACTCACACAGAACCAACGCAACCCCATAGTTTATAAAGCGTTTTCGGCCCCTCCCTATAGCACCCTGTAGTTAAAAAACCCTGTAGTTGGGCGCGGCCACTGGTGGAAAATTCGCCAATCGTGAAAATCGGCCCCGCAAAAAGACAAAAGACGGTTCGGCAGGAGGGCGGGAGATCGAGCGCGCAGCAACCACCCCATAGCTTTCAGGGGGAGGCGTTGCGTAGGCAGGGGGAACTTTCCAACAGCCGCAGGGCGGCAGGAAGGAAAAGAAGGGTTTTGCAGGAGGGGAAACCCGCCCTTGAGCAGGAAGCCACTCAGGGCGGGCTAAGGAAGGCCAAGGAGAGGTTTTAATACCCCGAGAGTAGTTTCCCCGTCATCTTACCCAAAGGGCCACTCGGCGGGCTTCCAGAGGCCCGAGCAGCGGCAAGGAGGGGAAACCTTGCGGCATAGGACATCATGCCTTGCTGATATTGGGGCAGGCCCGCCAGATGCGGCAGGACTTCATGGCTCCAGACTTTCCATGTCCATGACCATCCGAAGCGGCTTGCGACCTTGACCCGATCAAAGGGCGGACGGTCGGGGTTCGGCAGATAGGCCCCGGCGAGGTCCGGGCGGGTGTAGTAAGGCCGCCGCCCGGCAAGAATGGGCTTGAGGCTTGGGGTTTTCCCAGAGACGAAACAGACTTGTTGATCCGGCCCGAGCCGTAACACTTCATCCGGGAGCATCAAGGGCCGTTGCGCGGCGCTTTTCATGCCGGATTGGGCGATATGCCCCGCCGCCGTCAGAAAGGCTTGCGTGGTTCTTCCGCCGTGCAGGAGGGCATCCATGGCCTGATGCTGATGCGGGGTTTGATACAGGGGATCGTCATAGAACACGGTTTGCACGCCGAGCATGTCGGAGACGAGCCGCGCCGTGTCGTAATGCCCCACGCCGAAGAACTGGCGGAGCTGGGCGGATTCCATGAAGGCTTGCGCCCCGGCCTGATCGTACAGCTCCACCAGTTGCCCGACTGATTGGAAAAACGCCCACGTTCGCACCCCGCCGCCGCGCTTGTAGCTGAAGGCGAGCTTGAGCATTTCAAAATGGCCGAGTTGCGCGGCTTCATCCAGCAGGAACACCACGCGGGGGCTTTGCGGTTTGCGCCCCTTGCAGAGCATGGCAACGCCGATCATGAGCCGCATGAAGGGCGCGTAAAGCTGCATGAATTCGCCCGGTACGATGAGGTACACCGTGACGGGTCTTTTGTCGGTGAGAACCGACAGGGAGAAGTCCCCCCCTTGCAGGCAGCGGGACAAGGCCGGGTCCGCGATGAACGAGAGGGCTTCAAACAGTTTGCCCATGATCCCGGAGAATTCGCCTTGCGCTTCCTTGCGCTTGTATTCGATTTCTCCGGCAATGCGCCGGATTTCGACATTGGGGAAGGCTAACAGGTCCTCGACAATCTGTTTCCACAGGGCAGGCCGGGCGAAGATCGACGAGAGCAGGTCATAGAGCCGCGCCGCGTCAATCCGCCCTTCCTTGCGCACTTGCCAGAGCAGCACGGCAAAGCCCAGTTCGCGGGGCTTGAGGGTCCAGTAGTCATCCCCGTTGCTGGTTTTGGGAATCATCATTTGCATGATGAGTTTGCAATCGGCCACCAGTGAGGGGCTTTCCGGGGCGAGCACGTCCAAGGGGTTGACGTTGTGCATGGGCAGGAACCACGGCGCCGCGTGATGAATCCCCCATGGGTTGATGCAATAGGCGTCCTTTTTGAGCCTGGCTTGATGGTGGATCGTCAGGGCGGCGTTTTCGCCCTTGGGGTCGAGGACGAACAGCGGTTTGGGATAGGTGAGGATGGACGGAATGATGATCGTGGTTCCCTTGCCCGACCCGGCCCCCGCCGCCGTGAACAGGGGGGCGTCCCCGTCCAGCCACAGCGGGGAGCCGTCCGGCCCGAACCCGAAATGCAGGCCGGGCGGTTTGTGCAGGCCCGCCGCCTTGAGTTCGGCAGCCGTGGCCCATTGCGCCGAACCGTAAAGCGTCTCCCGGTTCATAGCTGCCGACTCACAGCGCCAATGACGCCAAGGATGAGAAGAATAATTCCGAACACCCCGAAGAAGCCGATTTCTTCGGAGGGTTTTCCAAGGCGATCTTTCATCCGGCCAAAGCTCCATTCCGCGAAGAATTGCCGGATCATCGGGAACACGAGTCCTTCCAGCAGGCCGATGATGAGGGCGACCACCAGAGCGTAAAGCGCCAGCGGGGAAACCAGATCGAGGAAGCCGGTCATTTCCGGCCCGAGGGTGTGTTGATAGGCGCGCAGGAACCGGACGACCAGAGGCTTGACGGACTCCCAGAGGGGAACGGTCAGGTACAGGCCGCCCACCAGGGCGACGAGGACGACGAAACCATTGGACTGATTGGGGGATGGCGGCTGATAGGACATGGCTCCACCTTTTGGGCAGGGTCAGGAGGACACCGCAGCAAGGGAGGGCTTGCCGGTGTGCTAGGGTGTGAGAAGCGGGATTTGTATTTATAATAATACCAAGTCAAAAATGATTACAAGTATCCATCGTAATCTTTTTGGCGATCACCCGTTATCTATCCTGACTGGAGGTATCCACCCGATGAATGCGCAAGAGAAACCCTATGCAGTAAATATAATCAAGGAGTTAGATGGTTTAGTCCAAGAATTACCCTCGCAATATGTGACCCCGATCATGGGTGTTGCTTGCGTGCCGGTGGTGTGGACGGTTCGGGGTGTGAGCGAGGAGGCGCGCAGGCGATCCAAGATTACGGCGCTCATGACGAGCCTCCCGATGGGGGAGTTTGTGGACCGGGCGTTGCTGGCCGCCGTACAGGGGGGCATTGAGGCCATGCGAAGGAGGGCCACCGCCACGCCGAAAGGGAAGGAGGGGAAAATCTGGACGATTCGAGGGGTCCAGCCGGAGACACGCAGGCTATCCAGAATCGCGGCGCTGAAATTAGGCTGGACGGTGGGGGAGTTTGTGGACCGGGCGTTGCTGGCCGCTACGGAGCAACTACAGGGAGAAAGTGCATACCCGTTGAAACAAACCGCTTGATTTTTTAGCGCCTTCAAGGCTATGGAAAGGCCATGAAGGACGATTTCAACAAGACGGTATGGACCATCCGGGGTGTGAGCGAGGAGACGCGGAGGCTTTTCCACGCCGCCGTAGCTTTGGACGGGGAGCAGATCGGGCGGCTTGCCGACCGAGTGCTTAAAGCCGAAGCCGAGCGCATTTTCAGGGAACACGGGTATAGCATCCCGGCCCCGAGCAAGGACGCTCTTTAGTTTCCGGTTCGACCCATCACCCAACGCTTCCAGAATCCGACCACGGGTTTTTCTGGGGCTTTCTCGCGTTGATCGGTGAGCAAGCCGGTGAGCTTGGCTTGGGTCATCCGCCGTTCTTCGGTTTCTTCATCCAATCGGCGGCGCAGGTCATCAATCACGCTGTCTTTGTCGCCGAGACGTTCACGCAATAGTTCAATTTCACGCTGTAACGCATTGTCTTCATACGGGGTTTCCAACTGTTTCATATTGGGGTTGCCGGACCCGTTGCCGCGTTTCATCAAGTCCTTGATGCGATCCAGTTCTGAAACGTCAATCAGATAGCTTCCGTCCTGTTGTCTTTCCGCTGAAACTTTGCCTTTTGCGATCCATCTTGAGAGCGTGGGCTTGCTGGTTCCTGATTCCTTGGCGGTTTGACTCAGTGACAGTTTCACGGGGTTGCTCCTTGGGGTATCTGACTGTTTCATTTCGCGGTTGCTGAAACCGTAACAGTGAAACACCATGACGACAAGCTACAAAAGAGCAGCCCGCAATGATTATGAAATCAGAGAGAGCCAAGGGCGAGCTTGGGGGGAGTGAGGGGAAGAGAAGAGGGGGCAGACAGACCTTTGAAAAAAATAACATGAGCGTAGCGAATTCATTTTGTGATGAAGCGATGAAGCGCAGAGGGAGCGGCGAGAAAATTTGTTGTGCATAGCCGGGGAAAAATCGGAGTGAGGCGCACGCGGAAACGGTACAATGGCACGGGTAGGTAAAGGTGGATAGCGAGATAGGTTTTCGTTACACGAAAACATCTCGCCAAGGGGGCACGCCCCCTGTGGAACCCCCCCCGCCGTCCGTTCGGAGCGGCCAAAAGTCTTTCGCGTGTCGGTTTTTTCTCGGAGGAAAAAAGTTATGGCGCGACCCCGCAAGGCGCAGGCCGAGCAGAAAACCCGGTTCATGGGGTTTCGCGGCACGCTGGAGGATGAGGCCGACATCAAGGACAAGGCGGCGTTGCTGAAACTTCCTTATTCGGAATACATGCGGCTGTGTTCGCGGCAACAGACCTTGCGCCTTGTGCATGAGGAAGGCCACGACCCGGAGAAAGTCCGGGCATTGCTGGCGATAGGAAACAACCTGAACCAGATTGCGCGCCATGTGAATGAGACCGGACAGATTGACCCGACCGAGTTGCACGCGGTGTTAGCGATGGTGCGGGCAATCCTCACCGAAGCAGGCCGCGTGAATGGTCCCAAGGACTAGCCGACCGGGACGCGGTTTTAAGGGAGCATGGAGCTATTACGCGCACGACAAGCGGACACCGGAGCAAAAGGCGCAGGGGCAGGAGGTGCGCAGCCGCGAGCGCGTGGGGTTTGTGCATACCGAGAATCTGGGAGGGATTGAGGACGACCGGGCGGCCATCGGGCTGATGATCGACACGGCCCGGCAAAGTCGCCGCTGTGAAAAACCCGTGTATGCGTTTTCGCTAGGCTGGCACCCGGAGGAAACGCCGAGCCGGGAGGCGATGATCGAGGCCGGACGCGAGGCGTTAGGGGTTTTGAAGATGCAGGACTACCAAGCCGTGATGATTTCTCACACGGACACGGCCCACCCACATCTCCATGTGATCGTGAACCGGGTTCACCCGGAGACGGGCAAGGCGATCAATCTCTACAAGGATCAAGAGAAGCTTTCCGCGTGGGCGCTTGGCTACGAGCGCGAACATGGGAAGGTGTATTGTCAGGCGCGGGAGTTCAAGGCGCTTGCCCGCCAGAGGGCGAAGGAGCAGGACGGCGCTCGTGCGCCGGGCCGCTATGTAGACAACACGATTGCGGAGTGCTGGACGCGCAGCGACAGCGGGCGGAGCTTCAAGACAGCCCTTGAGGCGAAGGGGTGGGGACTGGCGCGGGGCGACCGGAAAGAGGCGGTTCTGATGGCCGTTGCGCCGAGCGGGCGAGCCTTTGCCGTGCTGCGCGAACTCAACAAGGGACTTCCCAAGGGCCAGACGATCAAGGGCGAGGCGTTTGACCGCCAGACCGCCGACCTCAAGCGGGAGGACTTGCTCCCGGTCAAGGAGGTTCAGCAGGAGATGGAACGCCGCGCCCGGAGCCGGAGCGGGGAGAAATCCCGGCAACAACCCCGGCCCCGCCGCGCCGAACCCAACCAGGAGCAGAGGCAGGGGCAAGCGCAGACACCGGACGAGGGGAAGAAATGGGCGCTTGAAATGCGCATCCGAGCGGAGCGCCGGGCACTGGACGAGCGACAGGCGCAGGCCCGAGAGCGCCAGCAGGACGCGGCCAACGCCCGGCTGGAGAAGGCCCGGCAAGAGGCGATGCAGGCGCAGCAGGTCCGGCGACAGGAACAGGCGTTGCGGGAGGTGCAGGAACGCTTGAAACAGGGCGGCTGGTTCTATCGGGTCCGTGGACAGGCGAAACAGGACCAGAAAGAAGAAGTTATCCGGCAGGAATTACTGGAACAGTCACGGGCGCGCGTGAATGGCTGGATGGAGCGCGAACGGAGAAACAGGGCGTGGGAATTTCAGAAACTGGCCCAACGGCAGGAGGCCGAGCGCGTTGCACTGGAAAAAAAGATCGAGGACGCCCAAAAAATCGGTTATTGGAGAGACGGCAGCCCGGAACGCACGGCGCAGCAACGACAGGCAGAGCAAGGCGAGCAGCAGGAACACGGCAGAGGAGGCCGAACCCGCGAGCGGTAGACGGGCTTATGCGAGCGTGGACAGTATGAGAAACAAAGACCTGCAAAACTTTTCAGTTGACAAGTGTACGGTTATGCCGTACATAATGGAATATGCAGATTCAGAGCGTCCGCCACAAGGGCTTGAAACGGCTTCTCGAAGATGACGACGACCGGGGAATCCGGCGCGATCTGGTTGGCAGAGTGCGGAATGTTCTGACGGTCCTGATTGCGGCGGCGGATATGGACGGCGTTCAAGGCCCGCCCGGTTGGCGCATTCACCAACTTTCCGGGGACCGTGCGGGAACGTGGAGCATTTCGGTATCCGGCAACTGGCGGATCACATTCGATATCGAGCAGGGAAAAATCGCCAATCTGGACTTGGAGGATTATCACTGATGAGCGAAACCATTACCAAAATCGGTATGAAACCCGCCCATCCGGGTAGTTTCATCCGCACCGAAATTCTGGACGAACTGCACTTGTCGGTTTCCCGCGCCGCTGAAATTCTCGGTGTGCGCCGCGCCACCCTGTCCGATCTGGTCAACGAAAAGGCGATTTTGTCACCGGAAATGGCGCTCAGGATCGAAAAGGCGTTTGGTGTCTCTATGGATACCTTGTTGCGGATGCAGGCATGGCATGACATCTACGCCATACGGCAGCGGCAAGGGGAAATCAACGTGCAGAAATACGAACCGGCGTGATAAGAGAGACGAGAGCTTGCGGAGACGGCCCACGGATTTCTAAAAACCGTGCTCATCCATCCTTTTGTCCCATGTTCTGATTTTATGGCCCGTGTCGGATCAAGGGCTTGCGGGTCATGTTGCAGCGCAACATAGGACAAAAGGAAACATTTTGTCTAATTGTAATATGAAAATAATAGCTTATTTTGCTCTATCTTATGAATGCGCCCTTATCGCGGGCCTTCTGGGCGAGTCGGTCCAATGTCTGGAATACAGCGGCTCACTTCAGCATTCTGAGAGTTTTGTCGGCTTTCTTCTGAAAAAGAATGATTAACAATGGCTGCTATGGATAGACCTGCTGCGAGTGTAAAGGCACCACATCCAATTGCGAAGAGAGGGTGATCAAACGAGTCTACAAAAGCTTTCTCAAACCAATTTAGAGAACCATCTTTTTTCATTATTGTTTTCCTTTCCAAAAAATTCCATTTGGAGAAACCCCTATCATGAACTATGAAAATGTTCAACAGAAAATTGATGTCTTAAAAACTATCTATGGCGCGATGCATGAGCATATCAGAGCAAATGAGGCATTTGAAAACAGGGTTGCGTTTTCTGTAGGAACGCTGTTTATGTTATTTACAGCCTTCGTCTTGAGGGAAAACATACATCCGAATTTCATAGGAAAAATTTTAATAGCATCAATGATATTGGCAATTGTTATTGCAACAATAATGTTTATTAAAAATAATAACGATAGGATTAAGTATCAATGTAGAATAGTTGTCAATATAGAGAAAGCATTTGGCTTTTATAATAATAATTGCTTTGACATAGGGAATATGACACAGCTACTCCCAGAAGATGCTAAGGAATGGGGTATAAAACAAAAGAGATTGTTTTTGTTCCCACACGTTTTAGGCGTGGTCTTTTCTGGAGTGTCTGCTATCGTTTCCCTCTTTATAGATTTGCCGAGATAAAGTTGTAAATAAATAGGATTACTAATTTTCGCGGGCAAATTTATTGCGGCAGAAGGCGACAAAAGCCGCATCCGGTTTTTGCGGAGGCCCTTTCTTTTCGATCCATTCCCGCCATTGCCTTTCGAGTTCGTAGACATCCCACCCCG
>Ga0058867_1026069_pt1 | contig 13946 bp, 7 predicted proteins | sample TNRReaAerobicRNA_FD_59632 | JGI IMG/M metagenome (GOLD analysis project Ga0058867, IMG submission 59632) | Wastewater treatment Type I Accumulibacter community from EBPR Bioreactor in Madison, WI, USA - TNR Reactor, Time E -22min-Aerobic_ RNA... | ecosystem: Engineered > Bioreactor > EBPR >... | reverse complement strand
TAACGTACTTTTACGTAACATCTTTCGTGTGGATGGCGAAGGTTTTGAAAGTAAGTATAATGTTAAGTTGGAATTCCCCAAACCTCACTGGAATGGTGCCCATATAGTAATTTAGTGAATATGGACGATATCCCCAAAATATTGCAGTACCACACCTTTCGTGTTGAAACCCGCGACCAATGGGGAAGCGGCGTATTTTGGAAATTACTGAATAATACACATCTTCTGGCCTTTACTTGCAAGCATAATTTGTGCCTGAATAAGCCGGATTGTAAGATAAATTGTGGTAATAACTGTCGTGAATTGGTTGATGTTGATGAGATTAGAATTGAGTGTAATGGTAAGCTGACTCCAATTACAGATAGAAAAGTTAGTAAAGATAAAGATTTTGCTCTTCTTTCTATTACTTTGGATGAGGCATTTAGCAACAATATAAGCAGAATTGGGGTTTATTCTATAGATAAGGTCGGGTATCGTAAACCTGCCTTTTTTAGGGGTATTCCTAATGTTCTAAACGAAACTAGCACCACATACAAAACCCATTTGTTCGATGGCCTAATTACCGATATTGATTCTCGTGATTACAAATTGAGCATTAAGGACTTGTCAATTGGCGAGATTAATGATGTACGCGGCGTATCGGGAAGCGGCGTCTTTTGCAAAGGACTAAATAACGATCTTGGATTGGTAGGTATTATCACGAATTATATCGGTGGCCTAAGCAGCTTTGTTGCCCTTAATCCTTATCAGGTACTTACTACTGAGTTCGGTATAGAAATCCAGGATTTTCCTATGCAAATTTTACCCGATCTCGTTCGGGAACTCAGGGAAGCGTCTATTTACGAAGAAATTGAAACCCTGGTAGACCTGATAAAACGTTGTAATGTGCAAATGAGCCTGTCGTTTAATCCGGATGAACTTAAAATAAAGCGAGAACAATATATGGCAGCGTTAGAGGGGCAGTATAGAGCCTTGAATGAATTAGACAATTAAACAATAGAATGGAAGTCTGCAAAGTAAAAATATTGATTCTTTTCATTTTGTTGTTCCCTTTGATCCTCCCGGGGCAAAAGGCAACTGATTATTATTTTATCAACGTCACTACTCAGGAAGGTCTTTCTCAAAACAATATTAATCAAATAATGCAGGATCATCAGGGGATGATCTGGATAGCAACCCAAACTGGCCTTGACAAATACGTGGGCAAGGTGATTAAGCCCGTCACCGGTTTCAAAAAAAAACTAGCAGAGTCGATTACTTATTTATACGATTGGAATGAACACCACATCCTGGTATCTACTACCAAGCGCAATTATTTAGTAAACAAATGGCAGTTTGATACAATCAAGGCATTATCGGGGGAGTACGCTAAGATCAAATTTATTTCAAAAATCGGGGATGGGTATCTGGTATTTTGTGAAAACTCAATTATGCTGGTAAATAAAGATTTGATTCCATTATGGCAGGAGCCCAAGTCGCTTGAATATGAAATTTACCAGGTTATCCAGTATCGGGATACATATTATATCGGAACGAATAAAGGGTTGTATGCTTATAGTAAGCCAAGCGAGGGTAATTCACCCCGCAAGTTGCCCTTAGAGGGCGATGCTGTATATTCCCTGGCGGTAGATGGGAATTCCGGGATTTTGTATTATGGCGGCGATCGTAATAAATTGTACCGATACGACATCAACAGCGGGAAAAAAAACGCCCCCCCTCTTTCGCTAGCCGGCGAGCCGGGGCGAATTACTTCGTTGTTAGTCAATGGCAAGACGCTGTTGGTTGGTACGGAAAAAAGCGGATTATCAATAACGGAGGCCGGTGTCGACACTTTCCGCCGTTTACACCCTGATATTCGATTTCACTCGCGTGATTATTTTTCAAGCCGAGAGGTTAATTGCCTGTTTCGCAGTAAAGAGGGGGTGGTATGGGTAGGCACGGAGGTGGGCGGGCTGAATATCTGGCCGTCGGGCCGCCTGGTATTTCATACGCCGGAGACAAAATGTAAAGGTTGCCCGGGCGTTTCAATGGGTAGCGACGTTCGCAGCATATATGTAGATGCGGAAGGCAAACAGATGCTGGTCGGCTTAAAAAACAAGGGAATAGCATTGCTGGAGGAAGAGAAGGGGAAGTGGAATGTAACGGGCTCTATACAGCCGCTACAACTTGGTGATGGAGGCCGCTCGGTATATGTCCAAAAACAGGTAGGAAAGGAGTTGTATTTGGGAACGGAAGACGGGATATTCATGTTGAAGCTGCCGATAACAGGGAATAGGGGAATATACGACCAGGTGGTAAACAGCACAGGGCCTGTGATGAAGGGGGAGACTGTGTCTCTGCTGTGTTATGATGCAGCACAGCTGCGTTGGTTAGTGGGAAAAAGAGGAGGGCACAGCATTAGGGTATACAGCCGTTTATTTGAGTCATATGCAGAGATCACGCTAAAAGAGGTAAATGAGATTCTGAGTTTTATCCAGCCGCTGAATCAGGTAATGTTGGTAGGCACGAGTAGCGGGCTGTATACCTATGATTTTCGAAACCCTGCTTTGGCGCCTTTTGGTCAGTATCAAAAGGGGGTGTTTTATACTTGTGCCAGGCAATCCGGAGATACCTTGTGGGTAGGTGCGGATAGAAAAGGGCTATATGGTTTTAACCTGAATACCGGAGATTCCATATTTCACTATTCAAAAAAGCAAGGTTTACCGGAAGAGGTGATCTACGAACTACAGCAGGACAGATACGGTAATATGTGGTTGTCAACCAATCATGGTTTATATCGGATGAATACGAAGACAGGCGACTTTGACCATTATGGCATAGGAAACGGGTTAAGCGTGTACGAATTTAACAGCGGTGCGACTGCATCGCGGGGCGGGGAACAGCTTTTTTTCGGAGGGCTTCATGGGGTAGCTTATTTTAGTCCTGCAGCGTATTCGACTTCGGGCACGGAAGAGGATTATAAATTGGTAGTACGCTGCTCGTATGCAAGTTGGGATACTGCGCATATCGTAGATTATAATGACACAGCGAAATTGAAGCCTATACGAATTCCCTATCACATAGGCTATATGGAGGTAGAACCGATGCTTGGGCATTATCAGGATCCGGAGAATAATCTGTTCAAGGTAACATTTAACGATAGGCCGATTAATATAAGAGAAGATGGCAGGTATATCATTCCGGAGGCATGGATACATTCAAATTTATGGTTCTGGAAGAAAAACGAAATTACGATAGAATACAGGTCAGGGGATAAGAAGTTTGAAAAAAAGAAAATAGAAGTTCGCCGACGATTTTTTACCGGTTATAACCCTCTCATTTTTAGTATAGTGGTAGCAGGAGTGCTGGCAATGATGATTACATTCCTTGTTATACGCAGAAATATTCGCAACAGCAAAAAATTGAGGTTATTACAAGAGAAAATTAACGAAATATCGAGGCTGGATACTGTTGAAGACATAGGAAATACGGCGGTTGAACATTTTGTGCGAGTGTTGAAATACGACTACGGATTGATTTCGCTGGTTGACTTTGATAAAAAGACAATCAATATACAATACATCAACGACCCCAAGCGGCCAAAAGAACAGAAAGAAGACTGGATGAATTTGTCAAGTTACCCATTAGATGAAGACGACATATTAGCCCAGGTGGCAACTTTGGGACGAACGGTGGTAGTAGTCGCTAATAAATTTATCTCCAGCGATCAAATCAGGAATACAGACAGGTTATTTAACCAAGAAATAGCAGGGAAATATAAGCATAAAAATTTAGCACGGGTATTCATCCCCATCATCCAACGCGGGTCGGGTTCCCTGCAAAATACCGGGCTAAGCGGCGAGGATACGGTATTGGGGGTTGCAGAGGTAGGCTTCAGGATGAATTGGCTGAATAAATATTTCGTGTGGTTAGACAATCCGGTAGTAGGACTAGCCTACAGGAATTTAAATATTGGAAAATACTTGCAAAACCAGCGAACTCAGCTTCAACTATATATAGATAACCTCTCACAACCCTATTACAAAGCCTATTTAAAAAAACAACGCCAGGAATTATACCAATATATCGAACAACTGGAGAAGGAATCCGATGATAAAAGCTTAGATCATAACGGCTTTTTAGCCTATGTCCTGGAACGGTTAAGCAAGCGAATAGGTGCGGATTATGGCGATATTTCATTAGTGACGTTCAATTCTGAAAACATTGATTTTCAGTTTAAGAATATTGTTTACGGATACACACATGAAGAAGCCAATCGTCATGCAGGGGTGCAAGAAAAAAATAAAAATAAGACAGGCATTATTAATTATGTGGCACAGACGAAAAAATTGTATTATGCAAAAAATGTGCATGAAGATGAGAAATACATAGAACTTTTACCGAAAGCTAATTCCGAATTAGCTATACCAATGTTAATAAGAGATAGTTATTTGGTGGGTGTGTTAAACCTGCTTTCAAATACAGGAGGATTTTTTAACCAGGTCATTGCAGAAACATATCAGAAAGGTATAAGTAGGTTGACAGAAATATACATGCAAAAAAAGCAATACATTTCGCTTCAAAAGATCAGTACGCCTTTTGATACCTTTTCTTTAACGGAAGATGAGATATATAAAAGCATGGTAGAGGCGCTAAAGGAATATTTCAGATCGGATTATGTCAGCACCTGGATAAGAAAATCTCCTGAAACCAACGAATTTATACTTTCAGAAACGGCCACCTTACCTGGTTTTTACCGTTTGTATCAACAATGCGATTTTACCGAGGCCAAAATTAACACAGAGTATAAAGAGGAGCAGAGTAAAGCGTCACTAGTAGAATTGGTTGAAACAGGGGAATTAACTCGCGAAAAGAGCAGGATATTTTTACTTTGCAACGATAACGACTTTAAAAACTATATCATCCTTAAGATCATCATTGATGACAAATACCAGGCCTTTATCAATGTTTTTTCCAAGCGAAAGGTGTACGAAGAAGAAGTGACGGGGTATTCCAAGTCATTGCTGCATGAAGTATCCAAAAAAGTAGCCCTGGCATCCTGGAACTGGCGTTTATCAAATGCCATTGACGTAGTAGCCCGGTCACTGATAGAACGGGATAAGGAAAATCCCTTGGACAAAATAGTAGAGCGGGCTTATTGGCTATCACCGTCTGCTGATTCAGTGGTGCTTTTTCCCTATTACAAAGGCCAAACTATTCTAATAAAAGATGCAATAGTAGGAGGAAAGAACCTGCCGCAGGAGGACAAAGATGAGCCGGACAAACCGGCTAAATTTGCCAATTATATAATTAACCACGAGTCGTATTATATAACCAGTGAAAATCAATACATAGAGGTGGCTAAAAAGGCCGCAAAAGACCGCCCAGCGGACGATACGTTCTGGCGCAAACGGAAACTTAAGTCGATGGCAGCAATACGTCTGGAATACAACGGGGAACCCGTAGGCGTCATGTTTTTTAACTACACGGATCAGAAAAATTTTAGTGAAGACAATACTCGGCAATTTATCGAAGCTTTTACTAACTTTGCAAAGATTGCTTTGACTAATGAGGATTATATTCGTCGGATAAAAGAAGAGTGGGAGAAATTAAATAGAGAAAACCGTTTGTTATCTGATCAACAGACTGTTTTGCGAGAAGAAAAAGAGAAGCTATCAAAGGAGAAAGACAATATTCAGTTTGAATATGATAGGGTATACCAAAAAATGGAAGAGATGATTCCCAGGGCAACTAAAGCTTCATATTATATGATTATGCAAGGGATCAATCATGATATTAGAACATTTTTATTGAAGTTAGAAACTTCGTTAAGCGCGTTGAGTGAAGACAATAGCCTTACATCTCATCACAAAAACAAAATAAATAAAAGAATAAGTGAAGTTAAATATAACGTCATATTAATTAATAATCTATTGGAAATATTTAAACTTAGAAAAGATGTTAAAGAAGAGGTCTTTGATGTTGATGCTGTTATTAATAATATTATTCTATTTTTTGAAAATAAAGACGACTTGATAAATATTAATTATTACCCTGAGAATAAGGAGTTAATGATGTATGGATCAAAAGAAGAATTTTCAATGGTTATCTATAATGTTCTTAATAACGCGTTTCATGCAATAGTTTCAAAAGGCGAGGAGGTTCGAGGCAAAATAACAGTAAAAAGTAAACTTGAAAGTAGTAAAGTGAACATTTCTATTGTGGATGACGGCATTGGAATGGATAAAGAAATTAAGAAAAAAATATTTGATTTTGGATATACTACAAAAGGAAAGGAGGGTCTTGGGATTGGTTTGTACTTTGTTAAAGAGGTTGTTGAATCAACTTTTGGAGGCGAAATAAAAGTCGACTCTGACAAAGGGAAAGGAACGAAATTTCAAATAATAATGCAGCATAAAAGATAATAAGATGGATACGTCTTCTCAAATTGATCTTCAATTGAAATATTTCATCTTTATTGTAGAAGATGATGATGAGCTATATGATAGTATTAAATATAAATTAGTGATTCTTATTAATAAAGTATTTCTGGAAAAATTTGAACATATAAAAATCTTTAGATTTGAGAGTAAAATTAAATATGATAAATTTGAATTTGAAGATTGTAATGCTCCAATGTTATTTATTACTGATATACTTTTAGGTAGAAATAGAAATGCCGGTATTGATATTATAAGAGAAAACAAGATGAGGTTCATTAACGCGGTTCATATAGTACACACTGCTCTACCAGATAAAGAAGATGATTGCAACGAACTGGATGTGCCCTTTATTGGAAAAGGATATACTAATAATAAGAATAGTGAGGACCAGGTAATAGATTTAGTGGAACAATATTTGCGAAGTTATTTTATGCCTTCTGCAGAATACGATATTCCTCAAGGAATAAAGAAACCGGATATTGATTACTTAAGGACAATATGTGTAGATAAAAACTTTATTGTAGATTTTGAAAATTTACCTTTGCCAGCAAAGTTGTCATTGGCCGCATTGATTTTGAATCCATTAAATTTTGGTACGACATTTTATTCCGTCGCAGGAAAATTGTTTATTTTGGATTATAAAACAGGAAGATCAGATTATGAAAAAAGCGAGAGCAATATTTTGTTGTCTGTTAGCGAAAGTAATGAAGTAGAGGGAATACGTTTTCATAGTATAAAGGAATTAATGTGGATAGATTTTAATACGGTAAAAACCAATAGTGATAAAATTGTTTCTATAATATATAATCATGACTCTGAATTTATTAGAATTTTACTAGAATATTGGTTGTCAATGAGATTGGCTAATTTTTATTGCGAAATAAATAATAGTAATAATAAATTATGTGTTACTAGCGTCGATGTATGCAAAAAAGAATTAGTCGAAATAGTGACTAGCTTAACTCCCGAAACAGGGCAGTTTGTTTTTATGATTACGGTATGGGAACTATTTGCTAAAATAAAAAATAAAAACAAGGATATAACTATTAGTATGATTCAAAATGACTTGAGCCAAATTTTAATTCATGTTGAGGATTTATTTTATTGCGAGATTGAAACAACAGAAGAGAAACAAGAGGTGAGTTATGTTAAGTTGATGAGCATCGAGGATAGTGTAAATTCTTCATACAAATATTTTAATAATGAAACTTTGAACAAATATGGGATATGTGCAGAGGCTGATCGCTTCAAACTTGTGCTGTATCATGAAAGAATTCAGGGCAATGCCTTCTATATACTTCCGGTTCCGCCAAATATTAAATTTTAACAAAAAGACTATAATATGCGTCCGAGAGCAAATCTTAGTATATATGTATTTAATGTAGGCCAAGGTGACAACGTTTTAATTGAATTACCAGATGGATCATATGGGTTAATCGATTTTTTTTATGACTCTAAAATATATAGTCAACAAGAACCTCCGTCATTATACTATTTACGACAAAAAGATAATGTAAAAATAAAATTCATTCATCTTTCCCATTATCATAGAGATCATGTTAAAGGGATACCTAAATTAATAAACTGGTTAACTAAAAATAATATTGTAGTCGACTATTTATGGTTTCCAGGTTCTTTGTCTCCTAAGGAAATGAAGCGCCGAATTTCCAGTGCAATTGAAGATGCAAAGGTTGTAAAAAAAATACTTATGGCTGACAAGGATTTAACTAGTTATTTTAATAAAATTAATAAGAATGGAAGTGATTTATATTCTAAACTCGAAAATTATGCGGAACGACAACATGAAAATGGTTTGTCAAAATTAGACTATTTAAACTGTATACGTGAATTACATGAATGCTGCCTTTTGCCAGTGAAAATTAATACATATTGTCTGGCGCCGACATCTCGGAGGGCGATTCAATTCACAGAAAAAAGTACTGAAGATATACTGAAAATTTGCTTTGGGTCAAGAGAAAAAGATAACGTGGATGGTAATGATATATCTTCTATCCTGTTAATGACGGCTAAATGTACTAAATTATTATTTGGAGGTGATGCAAAAATTGACAGTATTAGAGAAAGTTTACAATATATTCAAGATGATCTTGAAAAGCTTTGGGGATTGAAGGATCTTGCTTCTGATTTTATTAAAATTTTTCATCATGGCTCTCAAAAATCTAGCAATGAAATAATATGGAAAAATTTCTTATCTAAGGAAAAAGATACGTATATTGCTATATCTGCTGGTGAATACAACGTATACATGCATCCAAATAAAGAAACTTTTGATCATATTTTTACAGTTTTAGATAGCCCATATATTTATTCAACGAATCATGGATATTTATCAAATAGGGGGGAAACTCGTCATTTAATCCCTGATGACTTTGTGGATTTAGGGTGGGATCATTATAAGGCTAGTGCTCTTGATGAGCGGAAAAAAAGATTTCGGAGAGTAAATGATTTGCCTGGTCTTGTGGCTGAAATAAATCAGGAAAGATCGCAGATAGATTGTCATATACAATTTTGGGGCTATCGTTTTGATATTGACTTGGATAGTAATGAAACTAAGGTGTCGCGCTTAGTAAATTGATATTATCCGGTAAAGTGAACCTCCTTTTCAGATTGAGGTTACACTTTACCGGACTATAAACCTAAGCTTCCACACTCCCCTCTCTGTCATTTCCTAGTACTTCACCACCGCCTCATAGCGGCGCTCCCCGTTGCAGATCACTTCGAGGATATACGTGCCGCTGCTGAGTTGGCGCAGGTCGTAATTGCGTTGGTGTTTGCCTTTGCCCAATAGCGAGCCGCTTTCCATATTGGTTACTTTCCGGCCGGTAATGTCGTACAGGGCGATAAATACCTGGTCATCGGCGGCCAGTTCAAAATTGAGGCGGAGCGAACCGTTTGTCGGATTGGGGAAGACTTCCAGTCCTTTGCTTGGTTTTGGCTCGCCGAAGGGGTTCCATTTGAAACCTGCCGTGGCTGCGCCGGGCAGTGTGCCGATATAAAATCCGGGTAGTCCGCGGCGGTTTACCAGGTAGGTCGGCGGAGCGGTGAGGCTCTCTACGCAAGGCGTGATGACGCCGTGGAATACCGACCTGTCGTCGCCGTCGCTGTGGAAGCGGTCCTGCAGGAGGATGAATTCCTGGGCTTCGTAGGTTATCGCTGCATCGTCAAAGACTTCGACCGACGAATAGATGCAGTTTTCGGAGGAATACGTGTTGGAGGGCGATTGTATTCCCGCAAACGTGGGGCAATTGAGGCATTCCCGGTTGCAGGTGCTGAAGAGGTCGGAACACCAGACGCTGCGGCCGAAAGTACCTGCATAGATTTTCCCCGTGGTATAATTGATGTCGAGTTCGCTGACGATTACGTTGGGCAGTTCGTTGCTGAACAAAATCCAGTCGGTCATCGTGTTGTCGCGATAGTACACGCCGACATCCATCCCTACATACAACCCGTCGTTGCTGCCGTTTTGATATACGATGCAGTTGGCGGGGATATTGGGCAGGGTGCCGCTGATATTGTTCCAGGTGACGCCGCCGTCGGGTGTAAAAAACACCTTGTTGGCAGCCTGGAAACCTGTATTTGAATTGGTGGTGTGTACAAATCCGCCGAGAGTCACCCAGGCCCTGTCCTGGTTGTTGGGGTCAACGGCGATATAAGTGATGATATTATTGGCTACCGGCAGCGTGCCGGTAATATTGTTCCAGTTGGTACCGCCGTCGGTAGTGCGGAAGAGAGCAGCGCCGGGATTGTTGTCAACTGCTACATAAATCACATTGCTATTGGATGGCGCAAGTGTGATTTGAGAGCAGAGCCCGTTGCCGATCTGACCGTTGGAGATGTCGGTCCAGCTGCCGCCGTGGTCGGTAGAGCGCAATACGTCGGTATAACCGGCTAATATGGCGTCGTTGGGCGGGTCGAAAGCATGGGGCGTGAGCCAGGCGCCGGTATCGTTGGGCGAGACTTCGGTAAAGGCGTTGGTGACATAGTTATGCCGCCAGATGCGCCCGTTTTGGGTAGCGCCGAAGACGAAGTCATCAGCAACGTCGATAGAGCATTCGAAGCCGTCGCCGCCTTCCCAGTGTTCGAGGTTGCCGAAACCGGCTCCGCTGTCCCTGTATTGGTTGAGGCCGTTGTCCTGGGTGCCGCCTACTACGTAATCGACCCCGCCATCGCTGAAGACGCCGATGCGGTAGTATTGGCTGATTTTGAGGCCTTGGGAAATATTCTGCCAGTCGTCGGCTTCATTGGTAGATATCCAAATGCCGCCGTCGCTGCCGGAATAGATGGTATTGCCGATATATTCGATGGCGTGTACGTCGGCGTGGTTGTAATCGCCGGCGCCGGCAGAGGCTTCATTCCAGTGGGCGGTGATGGCCCAGGTCTGGCCGCCGTCGAGCGAACGCCAGCTATTGATGCCGCCCACGTGAACTTCGTTTTCGTCGGTAGGAGATACGGCGATACAGAGGTCGTAGCCGGCTTGCTGGCGGGTATCGGTGCCGCCGGTAGAGCCGTCGAGGATATTGGGCGTCGTAGAACGGGTGTTGAAGCAGGCGCCGCTATCGGTAGACCGGAAGACGCCGGTGAAAGTGCCCGCCATGGCGTTGCCCATGCCATCCAGCAGGTTGCCGCCGGCCAGTACGTACACGAAGTCGGGGTCGGCGGGGGTCACAGCCAGGGCCATGCGAGAGCCCGAGGGTGTGGGCGCGCAGCCCAGGGTAGTATTGGGCGTCCAATTGAGGCCTCCGTCGAGTGAGCGGAAAAATGAATTTGGACCTACGGCGTACATCGTATCGGGGGTCCCTGGGCGGAATTCGATATCATAGATTCGCCCGCCGAGTTCTTGCGTCCAGGTGATGCCGGCGTCTTGTGTGCGGTAAATACCATCGGTGGTGGCCGCGAAGAGGATGTTAGCATTCTCGGGATGCATCACCAGTTTATAGCCGTAGTTAAAGTCGAGGGTTCCCCAGCTCAGTCCGGTTTGGTACCAGGTGGCGCCGCCGTCGAGTGATTTGAGTACGCCGAGCGAGGGGTTGTCTGTGCCGTCGCCGTCGCCGGTGAGGATGTAGACTGTTCGGGAGCCCATTGGCGAGCCGGGATCGATAGCGATGCCGGAGACGCCGATATTGGGCAGTCCGTCGGACAGGGGCGTCCAGAACGAAGTATTACTGCTGCCGGGGTTCCAGCCGCCGGCGCTGGTGGTGCGCCAGAGGCCGCCGGCGGGTGTGCCGGCGTAGATAATATTGGCGTCGGCGGGGTCGAGCACGATGCAATTAACGCGCCCCAGGCCGCCATTGTGGCCACTGGTAATAATTTGGTATGCCTGGCCGCCGAGCGATTCCCATTCGCAGTCGAAATTCAGATCGGGTGGCTGTACGTAAGCCATCTGATACCGGGTAAATTCATCCAGCAAGCGCTTGGGCACATTTTGCAGCCTGCCGTATTCGTCGAGCCGCCTGGCGTTATAATATTCCCAGCGCTTAAACTGTTTGTATCCTGATCCGCGCCCTTTGTCTTTGTCGGCGTAGTAGGTTTCCACTTCTTTGCGTATTTCATGGAAAGACTTCTGGGCATTTTTTTCGATAATGGCCCGGTAAGCCTGTGCATGAGCGGAAGCGAAAGCCAGCAACAACAGGGCAATAATACCTGCTACTCTCATTTCATTCAGGTGTTTGGTGAATGATTAAAAAATGGGCTTCGCTTATCGCTTTTCTAATTGGCTTACTTTTTCTTTGAGTGCTGCATTTTCGGCCTTCAGCGCTTTGACCTCTTTGTCCATCTGTATCAGGTACAGGAATAGTTCTTCGATCTTTACCTGCTGATTAACGGCGTTTTCGGCCAGTTTGAGGCCTTCCTGTTCTACCTGGGCAGCCGATGGCATGCCGGGCAGGTGGCCTTTTTGTTCGATATGTTGCGCCACTTCGTCCAGGCTGTTTAAGTGATAATTTTTATTAAAAACATAATCAGCCCAGCCAGTACGCACCAATACTTCATCGGTAAGAATGCCGCCTTCTACATACAGGTTATAGCCAGAGGTATTGACAACGCCCAACATAGCCGGCGTATTGGTAGTGCCAATGGTGACCTTGCCGCCGAAATGCCCCGTGCCGGTACCGAAGAAATTGCCGCCTACCCGGGTATTGCCGTTGATGTCGAGGAAATAGCCGGGGGTAGGTGCGGCGGTACCGATGCCCACCTGCACGCCGTCGTTCCACAATTGGCTGTTGCCCAAAGAGTGAGGGCCGGTAAATTTCGCGATATAGTTGGGATCGCCGTTGATGTCTTCACCGGTGAGCATTTTGTACCAGGGCTCGCTCCAGTTCGGGTCATTGCCTTCATCGCGACGCGTAAAGATGCCGTCTTCACCAAAGAAAAGCTGGTGGTCGTAGCTATCTTCCCCAGGGCCGAGCGAAAGCAGGCCGCCATATTCTTTCGTCAAACCCATTCCCGGCACGTTGAGCACTGAGCGCCGTTTGAGTTCAAAATACGACTCATCGATGTAAGTATTGGGTGCGTCGTCGGTGAGTATGTTTTTGTCAAAGTGGATGCGACCCCAGAATTCTCCCGTGGTATGGGTGTTGCCTACGGTGTGCAGGTTGAACTGCGGGGTGAGGGTGCCGATACCCACCAGGCCTTGAGAAGTAATGGCCATGCGGTTGCGCTGTTTGACGGCGCCCGTGCGGAATACCAAAGTAGCATTCACGCTATCTACGTTGGTAGGGCCTTCAAAAAGCGATTGAATGGAGACGCTGTTGCGAAATGGCGATCCATTCATGGGTTTAGCTTTAAAGTAAATCGTGCCGAGGGAATCATAGAGATTGGTAATGGGGAGTACCGAACCTGGGAATGAGTTGTAGTATTTGAAAAGCACAAACTCCGGATTAGAGCCGGAATTGCCTTGTCCAAATACATTACCTGCATGAAATGCCAACATCATGACCAGTCCGCAAATGGGCGCCAGGCGTATCAGTTTTTTCATTCGATCAGTATTTTTTAGTTTAAAAATCAGCCTAAAACTACCCTTATGTGAGGCTGCATGCGGGAATTGAGCTGGAAACCTCTTGGAAATCTGCTGGAAATCAAAATTTTTTGTAATTTGAGAGGGCTTAGTAGTATTAATGAATGACCCAAATCCATGTTATGATGCGTCATCCTGATTACCTCGTCTTCGCCGACTTGTTGGCCAAGGTGCACGACAAGGCGTTTTGCGAAAAATTGACCCCCCTCCACTACAGTAAAGCCGTAAGCCTTAGCTGGCTTATCTACGAATGTACCGGAGAAATGCTGAGCTACAAAACACTAAGCGCATACGTGAAAGCCGTACTCGATGAAACACCGCAGAAGATTAATCCCACGAACGCAACACTTGGTATTCTGGCACACTATGTAAACGACGGCCCTGTTAACAAGCTTAAAAACCGTCAGGAAATGTCTTTGTACTGGTATACCTACCGAAGCCTCATGCTCAGAAAAATGACAGTTATTTCTTAACGGAAAGGGCCATCCGAT
>Ga0058867_1025971_pt1 | contig 14164 bp, 14 predicted proteins | sample TNRReaAerobicRNA_FD_59632 | JGI IMG/M metagenome (GOLD analysis project Ga0058867, IMG submission 59632) | Wastewater treatment Type I Accumulibacter community from EBPR Bioreactor in Madison, WI, USA - TNR Reactor, Time E -22min-Aerobic_ RNA... | ecosystem: Engineered > Bioreactor > EBPR >... | reverse complement strand
CTCTGCATCAGATTGACGATGCTGCCGCCGGCGTAATCGGGAAGGAGGGTCGAACTCATGAGGCGCCCATTCTACGCCAAGCACTCGCCGTCAGTGACGCGGCAGCAGCGGTAGCGAAGCTGCGGACAGCGCGCTCGGCAACCGCCCTCCGGGCTGGCCTGCGTCTACCGGTTCCGGGCGGCAAGCGACGGAGTTGCCTGGCGCAACCGCGAACCCGACAGCTCGCCCAGACCCGCAAGGTGCGCCGGCAGCAGCGTCTAGGCGTCTGGCCGCAGTACCCTGTGGGCGCGCTGGAGGACAAAACGGACGACGCCATCGTTTTCGCTGCGCGCGAGTTTCCCGGCATGTTCGAGTCGATTGAGGTGCGCGATGGCCTCACCCATGGCGAACATCGTCTGGTGCGTATCGAGGTCGCGCGGGAACAGCGTCATCAGCAACTCGGCAGCGCTGCGCGGGCGGTCGCAGTGCTCTTCGAGCACCTGCAGGCGCTCGGCGTGATGGGCGTGCAGTGCATTCACGCGGTCCTCGATGCCGTGGAACGGCAGGCCGTGCGAGGGCAGAACCAGCGTTTCCGCCGGCAGCTCACGATAGCGGTCGATCGACCGCAGGTAGTCGGCGAGCGAGTCGGCCATCGGCGTGACGGCCATGACGCTGATGTTGGTCGAGATTTTCGGCAACAGCATGTCGCCGGAGATCAGCACCCCGAGATCGGGGCTATAGAGCGCCGCATGTTCCGGCGAGTGCCCGAAACCGACGCGCACCTGCCAGCGATGCTCGCCAATCGTCAGTTGGTCGCCAGGGAAAAGACGCTGGTAGTGATCCGGCAGGCTGGGTACGCCGCGGTTGTAGGCGCCACTGCGGCGTTCGAGCGCGGCGCAGCGTTCGGCATCGAGGCCGTGCGCGCGGAACTGGCGGAGCATCGCCTGGTTGCCGTGGCCGCCGACCTCGTGCCACACCGCATGCGCTGTCAGGTACTCGCCGAGGGTCATCCACACCGGCGCGCCGGTGCGCTCCTGCAACCAGGCGGCGAGGCCGAGGTGATCAGGATGGAAATGGGTGACGAGGATACGCGTGATGCGGCCGCCACGTTTCGTCGCCGCCAGGCGGTCGAGGATCGCCTGCCAGCACTCCTTGACCGTGTCGAGGGCAAAACCGGTATCGACGATCGTCCAGCCGGCACCGTCCTCGAGCAACCAGAGGTTGATGTGATTCAAGGCGAAAGGCAGCGGCATGCGCAGCCAATGGATACCCGGCGAGACCTCGAAGGTTTGCGCGGCGGCGGGTGGGGTGGCGAAGGGGTAGTCGGGCAGCATCGATCGGCGGATTGTAAAAACCTCTGAAATCTATAAACTGCCCGGGGCAGGAAAACGGCTTCTTAACCAGCGCAGCACGCCGCATTCTACACGTGATCCCGGCCCGAACGGGGCTGCGCTGGAACCTGCCGGGCAACGCCTTCAACCTCTGGAAGGGCACCGATGCACCAAGCGCAGGACGCTCATTTTGCCGAACGTGTTCGCGCCAGTTTCGCGCGGCAGCCGGCAATGCTTCTGATCGGCGCCAGCCTGCCAGTGGTCGAGGCCGGGGATACCGAGGTGCACCTGCCGTACTGGACGGCAATCACGCAGCAGCATGGGTACATTCACGGCGGTGTGGTCGGTAGGATTGCCGACCCGGCAGCCGGTTACGCTGGCGCGCTTTCATAGGAACCCTGAACAAGGAATCGGAAATATGGAGTACCCGAGTCTTAACTTTGCCCATGGCGAAACCATCGACATGCTGCGTGCCAGCGTGGCCGCCTTTGCCGCCAACGAAATCGCGCCACGCGCCGAGGCCATCGATCGTGACAACGTGTTTCCCGCCGATCTGTGGACCAAGCTGGGCGGCATGGGTCTGCTCGGCATTACCGCCGAGGAGGAGTACGGTGGCAGCGGACTCGGCTATCTCGCGCACATCGTGGCCATGGAGGAGATTTCGCGGGCTTCGGCGAGCGTCGCGCTGTCCTACGGCGCGCACTCCAACCTGTGCGTCAATCAGATCCGCCGCAACGGCACGACGGCGCAGAAAGATCGCTACCTGCCGCGACTGATTTCCGGCGCGCACGTCGGCGCCCTGGCGATGTCCGAAGCGAATGCCGGTTCGGATGTCGTCAGCATGCAATTGCGCGCCCAACGTCAGGGCGACCGCTTTGTCCTCAACGGCGGCAAGATGTGGATCACCAACGGCGGCGACGCCGACACGCTGGTGGTCTACGCCAAAACCGACCTCGCCGCCGGCCCGCACGGGATCACCGCTTTCATCGTCGAGAAGGGAATGCCGGGCTTCTCCTGTGGTACCAGACTCGACAAGCTCGGCATGCGCGGATCGAACACCTGTCCGCTGTTCTTCGACGACTGCGAGGTGCCCGAAGAGAACGTACTCGGCGAGCTGAACGGCGGCGGACGCGTACTGATGAGCGGCCTCGACTACGAGCGCGCCGTACTCGCCGGGGGGCCGCTCGGGATAATGGCCGCGGCGATGGATCTGGTGTTACCCTACGTCCATGACCGCAAGCAGTTCGGCCAGCCGATTGGTGAATTCCAGTTGATGCAGGGCAAGATCGCCGACATGTACACCACCTTCAACGTCTGCCGGGCCTACGTCTACGCCGTCGGTCAGGCCTGCGACCGTGGTGAGACGACGCGCAAGGACGCCGCCGGGGCGATTCTTTACGCCGCCGAAAAGGCGACCTGGATGGCCGGCGAAGCGATCCAGACGCTCGGTGGCAACGGCTACATCAACGAATATCCAGCCGGCCGGCTGTGGCGTGACGCCAAACTCTACGAGATCGGCGCCGGCACCTCGGAAATCCGCCGCATGCTGATCGGGCGTGAACTGTTTGCCGAAACACGCTGATCCGCATGAAATCGGCTTCGGCTTGCGGCATCACCGGATGCACGTTGCCTCCCACCAGCGGCCGTGCCCGACCTGCTCTCGCTCTCGTTCTCGTTCTTTCAGACTGATCTGCCGACTCATGACCCACACCTTGCGCCTCCTTTCTGCCGACGACACCGCCGCTCTCGACAACGTCCGCCAGTTTTTCCGCAATTACGCTGCCTGGCTCGGCGTCGACCTGTGTTTTCAGAACTTCGAAGAGGAAATGGCGTCTCTGCCGGGCGCCTACTTGGCGCCCGAGGGCCGCCTGTTCTACGCCGAACGTAATGGCCAGCCGGCCGGCTGCGTCGGCCTGCGACCTTTCTCGGCCGGCCTGGCGGAGATGAAGCGACTGTATGTCGAGCCCCGTCACCGCGGCTACGAGATCGGTCGCGACCTGACGCTGGCGACGATCCGGGCAGCGAAGGAAATCGGTTACCGCAAGCTGCTTCTCGACACGCTGCCGGCGATGCGCGTCGCGGTCAAGCTCTATCGCGAGATGGGTTTCAAGGAAACGCCGGCCTACTACCAGACGCCGCTCGAAGGCACCATGTTCCTCGCCCTCGATCTTGAAAACTGGTCGGAAGAGGAGGTCGCCAACGAGCACCTCTTTCACCTGTTCGACTTCAACCGCGCCTGGTCCAGCCGCATGCAGGAGATGGACCCGAGCTACTTCCTCAGGCTGTCGCAACTGCAGACGCCGCAATACCTGTGGATCGGTTGCTCGGATTCGCGGGTGCCGGCCAACGAGATCGTCGGACTGCTGCCGGGCGAACTGTTCGTCCACCGCAACGTCGCCAACGTCGTCGTGCATACCGATCTCAACTGCCTGTCGGTGATCCAGTTCGCGGTCGACGTGCTTAAGGTCAGGCACATCATGGTCGTTGGCCATTACGGCTGCGGCGGCGTCAAGGCGGCGCTCAATCGTGACCGCGCCGGTCTGGTCGACATCTGGCTACGGCATGTCCGCGACGTGCATGACAAGCACCTGGCAATGGTCGCCGCCCTGCCAGCCGAGCAACAGCATGAACGTCTATGCGAGCTCAACGTGCTCGAGCAGGTGGCCAACGTCTGCCAGACCTTCGTCGTCCAGGACGCCTGGCAGCGCAGCCAGCCGGTCACCGTGCACGGCTGGATCTATGGTCTGCGGGATGGACTGATGCGGGATCTGGGCTTCACCGTGCGCCACGGCGACGACCTGTTGCCCAGGTACCGCGAGGCGCTCGAAGCGCTGCAGGGCTGAGCGCCGCTTTTCCGGAAGAATACGTGATGCCCGATAACCGGCCTGGCTCCTGGCCCGTGACGCCCCCTGCGGCTTTTGTCCAGCCGGTGGAGGGGACGTGACGGAGGGCGCCGATCGCCTGGCCGTCTCCCCGGCGACCTACTTCAAGCTGCTGGCCACCGCTTTCGTCTGGGGAGCCACGTGGATCGCCGGCCGCGTTGCGGTCAGCCAGGCAGCGCCGCTGGCCGTCGCCAGTTGGCGTTTCCTGCTCGCGGCGGGGGTTCTGGGCACGCTGGTGGTGATCCGTGAGGGCTGGCCGCGCTGGACGTTCAAGGAGTGGCTGACGCTCAGCGCCCTTGGTGCCAGCGGTATCTTCCTCTACAACCTGTGTTTCCTCTACGGGCTGAAGATGATCGAAGCCGGCCGCGGCGCACTGGTCGTCGCGCTGACGCCGGCGGTCGTCGCGGCCAGCGACTGGCTGCTCTTCGGCGCTGCGATGTCGGCGACCAAGGCATGCGGAATCGTGCTGGCGATGTTCGGCTGCCTGCTGGTCGTTACCAACGGCGATCCGCGGCTGCTGTTCACCGGCCAGGTCGGGCTCGGCGAATGGCTGATCATCGGCTGCAGCGTGTTATGGGCGATCTATACCTTCGTCGGCCGGCGCGGCACCCGCTCGCTGTCACCACTGGCGATGACCTTTGGCGCCAGCCTCACCGGCTGGCTGATGTTGACCACCGCGGCGCTGCTGCAGGGTTCGCTCTTCGCGCTGGCGGAAACCACCTGGCGTGGCTGGAGCGCCATCGTCTTTCTCGGCCTCTTCGGCACCGCCCTGGCCTTTACCTGGTACGCCGAAGCCGTACAGCGGATCGGTGCCACCCGCTCGGCGGCGTTCATCAACCTGGTTCCGGTCAGCGCCGTCATCCTCGGCGCGCTGCTGCTCGACGAGCGCCTCGGAGTTGCCGTTCTGGCCGGCGGCGCACTGGTCATCGCCGGCGTCATCATCACCAATCACGCTGGCGCACGCCTTGCCGCCGGTATCAGCGGTCATCAATCTCAGGCATGACCGCCCCCCTCACCCCATCCCTCTCCTGCCACCGGGAGAGGGGAGTTGCCGAGTCGCTGCTGCGACTTTCACGCTAACGGTCATGACTTTTCCAGGCACCCCTGATGATGAAAGTCATGACCGTTTCCCTCACCCCCGACCCCTCTCCCGCAAGCGGGCGAGGGGAGGTTCATGAGTCGCTGGCGCGACTTTCCCATTAATACAAGGAGAAAACCGCATGATCCTGACACCGGAACAGGAAATGATCCGCGACTCGCTGCGCGATTTCGCGCAGGAGCGGCTGGCCCCCTTCGCTGCCGAATGGGACCGTCACCACACCTTTCCCGCCGAAGCGCTGCGCGAACTCGGCGAACTGGGTGCGCTCGGCATGGTCGTTCCCGAGCAGTGGGGCGGCGCCGGCATGGACTACATGTCGCTGGTACTGGTGCTCGAAGAGATTGCTGCCGGCGATGGTGCGACGTCGACGATCGTCAGCGTGCAGAACTCGCTGGCCTGTGGCATCACCATGAAATACGGCAGCGACGAGCAGAAGGAAACCTGGCTCAAACCACTGGCGCGCGGCGAAATGCTCGGCTGCTTTTGCCTCACCGAGCCGCACACCGGCTCCGACGCGGCGGCGATCACCAGCCGTGCCGACCGCGATGGCGACGACTTCATCCTCAACGGCGTCAAACAGTTCATCACCACCGGCAAATATGCGCAGGTGGCGATCGTCTTCGCCGTCACCGACAAGGCCGCCGGCAAGAAGGGAATTTCCTGCTTCCTGGTGCCGACCGACACCCCTGGCTACATTGTCGCCCGCATCGAGGAGAAGATGGGCCAGCGGGCCTCGGACACTGCGCAGATCCTCTTCGAGAACTGCCGCATCCCGGCGTCCTGCCTGCTCGGCACGGAGGGCGACGGCTACCGCATTGCCTTGTCGAATCTCGAAGCCGGCCGCATCGGCATCGCCGCGCAGTCGGTCGGCATGGCGCGCGCCGCCTTCGAAACGGCGGTGCAGTACGCCAAGGAACGCGAGACCTTCGGCAAACCGATCATCGAGCATCAGGCAGTCAGCTTCCGCCTTGCCGACATGGCCACCCAGATCGACGCCGCCCGCCTGCTGGTCTGGCGCGCCGCGACCTACAAGGACGCCGGCAGACCCTGCCTCAAGGAAGCGTCGATGGCCAAGATGTATGCCTCGGAAATGGCCGAGAAAGTCTGCTCCGACGCCATCCAGATTCTCGGTGGCTACGGCTACGTCAGCGATTTCCCGGTCGAGCGGATCTATCGCGACGTGCGCGTGTGCCAGATTTACGAGGGCGCCAACGACATCCAGCGCCTGGTGATCGGTCGTGCCGTGGCCGGCGACTGACATGAGCCGGCATTTCCTGCGCCCGGAAGAGAGCGTCGCGTCGCTCAATGCGCGCGGCGTCGGGCATCTGCCCGGCTGGTTCGCTATCGAGGTCGCCAGTATCGAACCCGGCCATCTATTGGCTCGCCTGCCGATCCGACCCGAGATGCTGGCGCCGAACGGCTTCCTGCACGCGGCGACGATCGTCGCGCTGGCCGATACCAGCGCCGGTTACGCGACGATCGCCCATCTGCCGGTCGGCGCCGCCGGTTTCACGACGATCGAACTGAAGACCAACTTCCTCGGCACGGTGACTGACGGCGTGTTGCTGTGCACGGCGACGGCCGTGCACAGCGGACGAACGACGCAGGTCTGGGATGCCGAGGTGAGCAGCGAGGACGGGCGGCGCCTGGCGCTGTTTCGCTGTACGCAGATGGTGTTGTGGCCGAAGCTTGCTCCGGCCCTGCAGGAATAGCCCGCATGGCCCGGCGGCAACGGGCAGTGCTCAAGGATTGCCCAAGCGTCAGCAAGAAAAAGGTGGCTGCGGCGCGGTGCTCGTCTGCGGACACCCCGTCCCTGATGTTCAAACGCAAGTCGTCTTCGAAAGGATCTTTGTGATGTGCAAGCAACGACACCTCTGGTGCAGTTTCGTACTGGCTGCCCTTTTACCTGTCACCGCAGACGCCGACGTTCCCATCGTGGCCGAGCTGCCGGCACCAAAAATAGGCAACGTATGGAGGTACCGAACCCTGGACCTGTGGAACAACACTGAACTCTCGCAGTATGAGGACGAATTGGTCGAGATACAGGCGGACCGCCTGGTGTTTCGAGTCAGGAGTTCGAAATCAGCCGAGCCGAAGACCCGGTATGAGGGTCGCAGTCTCGCGGCGTGTCGGCGCATGCGAGACAGCGAAGCAGAAATGTGTGACGGCGCACTGGCCTTCCCTCTTCGCGTTGGCAACAAGAATCGCTACGAGAAGCGACCGTGGAAGAACGGCAACGGGCACTCATCAGCAGAATGTGACGTCAAGGGAATAGAATCCGTCACTGTTCCGGCGGGAACATTCGACGCCTTTCGCGTCGAGTGCGACGGGAATTGGCACCGCGTATTCGACATTGGTGCGCGGGGCGGGAATTCGGGCCGCTATCAGGAAACGTTTTGGTACTCACCCAGCGTCGGTGGTTATGTGAAGTGGCACTTCACCACTTACCACTCCAGCGGGAGAGTGAATAACAAGGAGCAGACGGAGCTGATCGAGTTCGTAGCGAAGTGAGCGAGCACGAGAAAAGGGCTCAGGCTGCAAGACTGTGCTGATTCAAGCGACATGCGTTAGCCGTTATTCTCAAGTCAGGCCGAAGGTTGTGTAGGGACAACGGTCACGAGGTTCATCATGTGTGGCGAGCAAAGCCCTGACCGCCAGGGGCATGTCCTCTCGTCCCCTACCCCCGTGCCAACCTCGGCAACGCCGCTTCCCTGATCGGCAGATTCAACAGTGCGGCGGCCATCGCCAGCGCGATGTCCGCGTACCACATCCAGGTGTAGTCGCCGAGGCGCGTCAGCGCGATGCCGCCGAGATAGGCGCCGAGGAAGCCGCCGATCTGGTGCGAGAGCAGCGACATGCCGAACAGGGTGCCCAGATAGCGCACGCCAAACAGCTTGCCGACGATGGCGGCGGTTGGCGGCACGGTCGCCAGCCAGGTGAAGCCCAGTCCAGCGGCAAAGACGTAGAAGGTCAGTTCGGTCTTCGGCGCCAGCAAATAAAGCGCGACCATCAGGGCGCGCGAACCATACATCCAGAACAGGACAACCTTGCTGCGATAGCGGGAGATACAGGAGCCGGCATAGAGACTGCCGGCGATGTTGAACAGGCCGATGATCGCCAGTGCCCAACTGGCGACTTGCGAGGGCAGGCCGCAGAGGTCCACCTCACCGGGCAGGTGGGTCACCAGAAAGGCGATGTGAAAACCGCAGGTGAAGAAGCCGAGATTGAGGAACTGGTAGCTGCGATCAGCCATCGCCTGCTGCACACTCTGCCACAGGCCGGCGTCACTGGCGACCGCTTTCGGCGCGTGGTCACCGGGTTTTGCCAGCACCCGCACCAGCGGCAACGCGGCCAGGGTCATCAGCGCCAGCGACCACAGCGCCCCCATCCAGCCGAGCAACTGAATCAGCGCCTGCAGCATCGGGGCAAAGACGAACTGCCCGAACGATCCTCCGGCATTGATGACACCAGACGCCGCCGCTCGTGCTTCGAGCGGCAGGCGCTGGCTCGAAGCGCCAATAAGGACCGAAAAGCTGCCGGCGCCCGAGCCGATCGCCGAGAGCAGCCCGAGCGAAACGATCAGGCCCCAGGTGCTGCTCATGAACGGCGTCAGCGCGCTGCCCAGGGCCAGCAAGAGCAAGCCGCCAAACAGCACGCGACCTGGCCCGTAGCGGTCAGCGGCAGCACCGGCAAGCGGCTGTACGGCGCCCCAGGTGAATTGAGCGACCGCCAGAGCCAGGCTGATCGATGCGACACCCAGACCGGTGCTGGTGTTGAGCGGCGAGACGAAGAGACCGAGCGATTGCCGGGCACCCATGGTCACCATCAGGATGCCTGCAGCGGCCAGCGTGGTCGCCCATACGGCGGGTTGGTTCAGCGTTCGGAACATCGTTCTGCGCGTGAAGGTCGGTTTGAGCCTGGCGAGAGAGCGGATCGTGTATTGAATTCAGCGGGCGTGCCGAAGCGACGAAACGCGCCGCTTCGCAACCGTGGCACGGCGGAGCAGAACGCGACGCAACGCAGCGGGCGAAGTCCGCGCAACCAGGACGCCTGGCGGGCTCCCTGGCGCCGTGCCCGGTGGCTGCCGGGAGAGTCCGTCAAAGATTACAGAACAGCATGTCGAACTCGACGTCGCTGTCGCAGTGACGCGGTCGGTGGTCGCTGTCGGGACGGGTGAAACGGATATTCAGGGCGTATTTGTTGGCGCTGATTTCCGGGATGTAGGGATCGTGCAGCTTGAGCGAAATGCGCACCATCTGCCAACTGCTGCCACCGAGCATCAGTTGAAAGGCGCCGCCGGTGGCCACGTGGTGCTCCGGGCGGCCACTGCTGCGCAACAGGCGCAGGACGATGCGCAGCGCATCACGTAGCGGCAGCAAGGGCTGCAGCCAGGCGACCAGCGCATCGCGACGAACCTCGGGCGCCTGATGTCGCCAGTAATGGTAGGAAGGCAGGTCGAATTCGCAGACGCCGCCGGGAATGCTGGCGCGGCTTTTGATGCTCATCAACCAGTCGTTGTCGCGCAGGTGCTGACCGATCTTGCCGGACATGCCGAGCAGCGCTGCCGAAGCCTGCTCGATCTCGTACAGGGCGCTGGCGAGGGCTGCTTCCGAAATGTCGGGATTATTGCGAAAGCCCAGCAGGCTCTGACGCTGACGTTCGAGTTCCTGGATCAGATCCATCTTCAGGTCGGCGCGCCCTGCCACATCGAGGATCTCGAACAGGGTCAGGAGAACGACATGGTGCTCCTGCGACCCGTCCCGCTGCATGAAGCTGCTCACCTTGTTGAATAAATCCTCCAGACGCAACAGCGTGCGTATGCGTTCGTTGAAAGGATATTCGTATGTGATCACACTACCGCCAGCTTCGTGAACGGGAATTTTCCAGGATTCTGAATCATTTGCGGCAAAACCTCAACGGGCAACATGAGCTTTTGCCCGGGCCAGTTCGAGAAAGCGTTGGTGCAGGCCGGCAACCTGCGGCAGCAAAGCGTCGAGCCCGCCGTCGTTGAGCACCAGATCGTCCGCTGCCGCCCGGCGCTCGGCCCGTGCGGCCTGGCTGGCGATGATGGCTCTGATCTCGTCCCCCGCCAGACCGCTGCGTGCCATGACACGGGAAATCTGCACCGCCTCGTCGCAGTCGACGACCAGAATGCGATCAGCTCGCTCGCGATAGCCGCCCGATTCGATCAGCAAGGGCACCACCAACAGGAGGTACGGCGCGCCCTTGGCCGCGGCACAGCGCAATTCGCTTTCCTGGCGGATCAGCGGATGCAGGATGGCTTCCAGTCTCGCCTTGGCCGAGTGGTCGGAGAAAATCAGCCGGCGCATCGCCGCACGGTCGAGGCCGCCGTCGGCGCGCAGCACGGGCTCACCAAAGGCGCCGGCGATCGCTGCCATCGCCGCGCCATTCGGCGCGGTCAGTTGATGGGCGATGGCATCGGTATCGATCAGGGCCGCACCGCGTTGCGCGAAGAGTTCGGCGACCGTGCTCTTGCCGCTGCCGATGCCGCCGGTGAGGCCGACAATGAAGCTCATGGCACCGACTCGCTCCCTGGCTTGCAGGCTGTCGGGCTGGCTTTCGGCAGCAGAACGATGATCGCCTGCCGCAGCGCTTCGGCCTGGGCTTCAGGGCCGTGGATATCGAGTGCGACGGACGTCGGCTTGCCCTTGCGCTCGCCCATCACCGCCGACTTGACACCCTTCGCGCGCAGCGCCTGCAGTCCCCTGCCGGCAGCCTCCTCGCTGCGATACGTGCCGAGCGAAATGGCGAGCTGGTTGGGGCCACTGGCCTGCACCACGAAGAAGTCGGTGATCCCGAGTTGTTGCAGTTCAGCGGTCTTCGCGCTGACCTCCTCGCGGTTGGCCAGCGGCGGGATATACACCCAGTAACCGCTGTTCTCGCTGAGCGTGCGGCGCGCTGCCTTGAAGGCGGGGTATTGCTCGGTCAACAAGCGCTCGACCTGGTCAGCCTCGGCGCTGGCCAGATCGCGCCAGCTCTGACAGACGCCGGACGTTCCTCCATTGGCGCCCCTGTCCGCCGCTGGCTTGCCGTTGATGGCCGGCGGCGGCTCGCCGCGCGAGACGATCAGCACCTGATCAGCAAGCAACTGGTGCTCGGTGCGGCGCGCGTCGGAGCTGGCTGGCGTGCCGAGATAACCGCGCGCCCAGACGAAGAGCAGCAGGTTGGCCAGAACAAGGAGGAAAACGGCAATCCGCATCGAGGCGATCATCCGACCTTTGGCAGATGCTCCAGAGAAGCCCGGATGGCTTCCGCCGGGTACTCGAAGTCCTCGAGTTCGCCCGCGAAGTAGCGGTCGTAGGCGGCCATGTCAAAGTGACCGTGCCCGGTGAGATTGAAGAAAATCGTCTTCGCTTCGCCAGTCTGCCGGCAACGGAGAGCCTCGTCGATTGCCGCGCGGATCGCGTGGTTCGACTCGGGCGCCGCAATGATGCCCTCGGCGCGGGCGAAGGTGACGCCCGCTTCGAAGGTGGCCAACTGGGTGACGGCAACTGCTTCGATCAGGCCTTCATGGTAGAGCTGCGAGACCAGCGGTGAATCCCCGTGATAACGCAGGCCGCCGGCGTGTATCCCCGGCGGCATGAAATCGTGCCCGAGGGTGTACATTTTCATCAGCGGCGTGAAGCCGGAGGCATCGCCGAAATCATAGGCATAGGCGCCCTTGGTCAGCGTTGGGCACGAACTCGGCTCGACGGCCACCAGTCGGGTCGGTCTGCCCTGGTGCCCACCGGCTGCGTTGTCGGCGATGAACGGGAAAGCCACGCCGGCAAACGACGAACCGCCGCCACAGGGTGCAAAGAGGACATCGGGCCAGTCGCCGACCTTGGCGAATTGCTTTTTCGCCTCCTGACCAACGATCGTCTGATGGAGTGCCACGTGATTGAGGACCGAACCGAGTGCGTAGCTGGTGTCGGTCCGCGCGGCGGCCTCCTCGACCGCTTCCGAAATGGCGATGCCCAGAGAACCCTGGTTTGCCGGGTCCTTCGCCAGCAGGTCACGGCCGGTCTGCGTCATGTTCGACGGGCTGGCAAAGACCTCGGCGCCCCAGGTCTGCATCATCGAACGGCGGAAGGGCTTCTGCTGGTAACTGATCTTGACCATGAAGACGCGCACTTCGAGACCGAACATCTGGCCGGCAAAGGCCATCGAGCAGCCCCATTGCCCGGCTCCGGTTTCGGTGGTGATGCGCTTGATGCCCGCCTGCTGGTTGTAATAAGCCTGCGGCACGGCGGTGTTGGGCTTGTGTGATCCGGCGGGCGAAACGCCTTCGTACTTGTAGTAGATGCGCGCCGGTGTGCCGAGCGCCTCTTCGAGCCGCCGGGCGCGAATCAGCGGTGATGGGCGCCACAGCCGATAAACCTCGCGCACCGCGTCCGGGATCGGAATCCAGCGCTCGCCCGACATCTCCTGCTCGACAATCGCCATCGGGAAGATCATCGCCATCTGCTCCGGCGATACCGGATTGCCGTCGCGACCCAGCGCCGGCTGGGGCGGATTGGGCAGGTCGGCGACGACGTTGTACCAGTGGGTGGGGATCTCGGATTGTTCGAGCGTCACACGAAGCGATTCCACGCGGCCTCCCTCTATTTCTTGTCGACAGGAGGCGCGAAGTATACCCCGGTATGCCCCTGCTCATCACTTCTCCGGGCGGCTGTCTGCCGCACGGCGACCGGGCAGCGGTGCGGGCGGCGATGCGCACGAAGCGCGCCCGGGGCCGGTCGGAACCGGGTTGCGTGCCGGCAGCCTGTCGGATCTGAGCGCGGCCGGCTCAACCCTTCGGAACGAAGTTGGTGCTGGTCCGCGTCACGATCCCCTGCTCGTTGAAATGGACGTTGAAGAACCACTCCATGCCGGGGTCGACGCGGGTCTTCCAGTCCCATACGGTTTCCCGCTGTAACGAGAAGTACTGCTGGTGCGCTGGACGGCCAAGCAGGAAACGCACCTGATCGCGGGTCATGCCGGGCTTGACCCGGGCGAAGTTGTCCTCGGTCAGGACCTGGCGCACATCGCGCAGCACGTTGTCGGGGCCGATGACAAGCATATAGTTGACGATCCCCTCGGGAGTACGCGGGTACTCCCAGATGCGCGTGCCATCATCCTGTTTCCACTCCAGGTTGGGCCGACCCATCACCTCGCGCACTTCGCTGGCCGTACTCAGCCCGGGCTTGAGCTTGCTCAAGTTGTCGGCGTCGCACGCCGGCAGACCGACGGCGATCACGCCGATCACAAGAATCCTGGCCAAGTGTCTGGAAAACATGTCTTCTGCACCCCGCTGGTTGCGGCTAGAATCGTCGCTGCCAGGGCAGGAGTATAGCCCAAGGTGGCAAGAGGAGAACTGTGCGCCCTGTTGAATTCGGCGGTCTTTCCGGGCGTGGCGGCGCCGACTCGGTACTTGACCCGCCTGGTGGTGCAGGCAGTCAGGCCGGAGGTCGTGACGATCCCGGTCGCTGCGAATGCGCACCGGTGGTGCTGTGCGCGGCGGCGGCTTGAGTCCGGACGAGCGCGGCCATCCTCCGGCCGCTGTCGCCTGGAGCGTCTGGGGGCTGGGTGCGCTGCTCTACCTGATCGGCTTCTACCAGCGCGTGGCGCCGGCGGTGATGACCGACCGCCTGATGAACGAGTTCGCCATTGGCGCGACCGAACTCGGTAACCTTTCGGCGTTCTATTTTTACTCGTATGTGGCGATGCAGATTCCGACCGGGATCATTGCCGATCGCTGGGGGCCTCGCCGGCTGTTGACCGCCGGTGCGGCGGTGGCGGCGGTCGGCAGCGCGCTGTTCGCGTTCTCGGTCGATCTCTGGTGGGCCAGTGCCGGACGTTTGCTGATTGGCGCTTCGGTGGCGGTGGCCTTT
>Ga0058867_1057714_pt1 | contig 14180 bp, 8 predicted proteins | sample TNRReaAerobicRNA_FD_59632 | JGI IMG/M metagenome (GOLD analysis project Ga0058867, IMG submission 59632) | Wastewater treatment Type I Accumulibacter community from EBPR Bioreactor in Madison, WI, USA - TNR Reactor, Time E -22min-Aerobic_ RNA... | ecosystem: Engineered > Bioreactor > EBPR >... | reverse complement strand
ATCTCGTTGATCGTCTTCACCCCTCGCCAGGCCTCCAGACATCCCTTCGCCTTGAAGTCGGGGGGGCACCTGCCGCGCCTTGACTTCGCTAATCACTGCTTGTTCCTCCAGTGGAGGGCACAGCTTGAACCATGGTCTGAAATCCGGGGACCACTATCGTCTTGCGCAAACTCCGGAAAAGCGTGCGCTACGGCACAGCAACGTGAGGCGTCTGCTGTATTCTCGCGAAAAATGGCCTCGCGTAAGCGCCATGCCCTGGGCGAGTCTCACGGTCGGTAGTGACCGCGCAACGAGTCGCGGCTGCTGTTCCAGGGAAGGTGTCGAAGTCGAGTCGAAATTCATGGTCGTTGTCAGGGGGCGTCGAAAAGTCATGGTCGTCGGGGTGGATCACGGCCGCTGCTTCTGTCATCATTGCGCCCGTCGCGTGCCGTGGACGACCAAACGCGCGGCATTCGTGAGCTGGCGGGGTTGCTGACCGCAGGTCGGGCCGACCATGTCGAGGCAATAACAATCTTACCGAGGAAGATTTGGGATGACCAAGCCCCCCCAGCAGCGCCCTGAGCTCGAGCTGGCGTTACTGTCGTTTCGGCACGCGTTCATGACTGTTGGCGCCTTCAGCTTTTTCATCAACTTGCTGATGTTGACGCCCGCCATCTACATGCTGCAGATCTATGACCGCGCGCTGGGCAGCAACAACGTCACGACGTTGCTGATGCTGACGCTGATCACGCTGGGCCTGTTCGCGCTGATGTCGGTGCTCGAGTGGATCAGATCGATGGTGCTGGTACGCGTCGGGGCGCGACTCGATCTCGACGTCAATACCCGGGTTTTTGACGCGACCTTTGAACGTAACCTGCGGCAGGCCGGCCAGAATCCCGCGCAGGCGCTCAACGACCTTTCATCGATGCGCCAGACGCTGACCGGTGCCGGTCTGATCGCCCTGACCGATGCCCCGTGGATGCCGATCTATCTGCTGGTGATCTTCTTGCTGCATGTGCAACTGGGGGTCTTCGCGCTGATTGGCGTGCTGCTGCTGGTCGTTCTGGCAGTCGTCAATGAGCGGGTTTCGGCAGCTCCCCTGAGTGAAGCGCAGAAGCTTGCCATGGCCGCCAATGTGCAGGCCAACAATCATCTGCGCAATGCCGAGGTCATCGAGGCCATGGGCATGCTGCCGGCGATTCGTGGCCGCTGGTTCAAGTTGCACGAGAAATTCCTCGTGCAACAGGCGCTGGCCAGTGATCGCGCCGGTGTCCTCAATGCCCTGACCCGCTTCGCGCGTATTTCGATGCAGTCGCTGGCTTTGGGCTATGGCGCGCTGCTGGCGATCGAGGGCGAGATCACGCCGGGCATGATGATTGCCGGCTCGATTCTCGTGGGTCGCGCTCTGGCTCCGGTCGAAGTGCTGATTGCCAACTGGAAACAGCTCGTCTCGGCGCGTGCCGCTTACCGGCGCCTGAGCGAGCTGCTGCACGTCTATCCCGCTCGCGTTGCCGGGATGCCCTTGCCCCGGCCGCGGGGCGAGGTGGTGGTGGAGGGCGCTGCGACGGCGGCTCCGGGGAGCAAGGTGTTGATCCTCAGGAACGTGAACTTCAGCCTGAAGGCGGGCGAGGTCGTCGCGGTGATTGGCCCGAGTGCCTCCGGAAAGTCGACTCTGGCGCGCCTGCTGGTGGGCGTGTGGCCGGCGCTGGCCGGTGCGGTCCGGCTCGACGGGGCCGAGGTCTTCAAATGGAACAAGGACGAACTCGGGCCCTACCTCGGTTATCTGCCCCAGGACATCGAGTTGTTCGACGGGACGGTTGCCGAGAACATTGCCCGTTTCGGCGCGGTCGATTCGGACCAGGTTCTCGCGGCGGCGCAGGCCGCCGGGGTGCATGAGCTGATTCTGCTCCTGCCCAACGGCTACGATACGCCCCTTGGCGACGGCGGCAGCGCCCTCTCCGGGGGCCAGAAGCAACGCATCGGGCTGGCGCGGGCGCTTTATGGCGACCCGGCGCTGATCGTTCTCGATGAGCCCAACTCAAACCTTGACGATCAGGGGGAAGCGGCACTTGCCGAGACGGTCCGGCGCCTGAAAGAGAAAAAGCGTACCGTGGTCATCATTACCCATCGCATGACCACGCTGGCGGTGGCCGACAGCATTCTGGTCATGCACGAGGGAACCGTGAAGGCACACGGCCCGCGCGATCAGGTGCTGACGGCGATGCGCTCGGGAAATCCACCGACTGCCGGGCGCCCGGAGAGCAGCGCTCGCCCGACGCCGCCGGTGGCTGCCGCCGGAAGGCTGTCAGCAGCACCCGTTGTCGGCACCTGATTGGCGCCCCAGGAGCATGTCCATTCCTATGTTCAAACGAAAAAAAGCGATCGATAGCGAGATCACCGATGTGCGTGATGTCAGCGCGCCAAGGGCGGCAGCGAGCGTCGATATCAATCATGGCCGCGTTTCTCGACTGGGCTGGCTGGTGCTGGCCATCGGCTTCGGCGGCTTCGTCCTGTGGGCTGCTCTGGCGCCACTCGATCAGGGTGTCCCGGCGAGTGGCCAGGTGGTGGTTACCGGCAATCGCAAAACGGTACAGAATCTCGGTCCGGGCATGGTCGAAGCGATTCTGGTCAAGGACGGCGATGAAGTGAAGAGCGGTCAGGTGCTGGTTCGACTAGATCCGACCCAGGCCCGCTCGCAGTACGAAGTGGCCCTCAGTCAGTGGTTTGTGGTCAAGGCTGCCGAGGCCAGGCTGCTGGCCGATGCTCAGGGCAAGTCGGAGATCGTCTTTCCGGAAGATCTGTTGCAGGCGAAAGATGATCCGCGGGCGGCGAATGCCATGGCCGTGCAGACGCAGTTGTTGCGATCGCGGCAGGCCGGCCTGCAGGCCGAGCTCGGAGCGATGAAGAATACGCTCGCCGGTCTGCAGGCGTCGGTCAAGGGGCTCGAGGCCACCCGGCGTGCCAAGGAGGAGCAAACCAAGCTGCTGCTCGAGGAATTGAAGGGCCTGCGGGAACTGGCCGCCGACGGCTATTTACCGCGCAACCGTCTGTCGGAACAGGAACGTCTGCTGGCACAACTGAGCGGCGCCATTTCCGAGGACCTGGGGAATCTGGGCCGGACGCAGCAGAGCATCGGCGAAATCAGGATGCGCATGGTGGCGCGCCAGCAGGAATACGACAAGGAGGTCGAGAACGGACTGTCCGAGGTGCAGAAGGAAGTCACTTCGCTCGACAGTCGCCTCAAGGGATTGGCCTTCGAACTGGCAAACACCGAGGTACGCGCGCCGTCCGAGGGGATCATCGTCGGTTTGAGCGTGCATACGGTGGGCGGCGTCCTCGCCCCCGGCACGCCGCTGATGGACGTGGTACCGAAGAACGAGCCCTTGCGTATCGAGGTGCAGATTGCCACCACACTGATCGATAAGGTGAGGCTTGGCCTGCCGGTCGAAATCACCTTTCCGGCTTTCAACCAGAGAACCACGCCGCAGATTCCCGGCGAGTTCATCCAGGTCGCTGCCGACGCGACGACCGACCCGCAGGGCAAGTTCCCGCCGTACTACCGTGGCCAGGTGGTGGTGACCGAGGCGGGCATGAAAAAACTGAAGAGTCACGAGGTCAAGGCCGGAATGCCCGCCGAGGTGTTCATCAAAACGGGCGAGCGAACGATGCTGAACTACCTCTTCAAGCCGATGTTCGATCGGATGCGCTCGGCGCTGACTGAGGAGTGAGCATGAGGCGCTGGGTTGCCAGGCTGGCGGGCTGTACGCTGGCGCTGTTGTCTTCGGGCGTGCTTGCTGCCGGGCTGATCGACGCCTATCAGGCCGCGCGGCAGAACGATCCGACTTTTCGTGCGGCGCGCTACGAGCGCGAGGCCGGTCAGTACGCGGTGGCCCTGGGGCGGGCCGGCTTGTTGCCCAACCTCGCCGTTACCGGGTCCTATTCGAAGAACAAGGGTGAGCGAACCTATTACACGGGCCCTCTGGCTGGTGATCGAACGGACCAGCTCGATTACCAGGAGCAGGCGAGCACGATCACGCTGCGGCAGCCGCTGTTCAACTACGACAGTTTCGTGCGCTACCAGCAGGGCAGCGTGCAGGCCGCGCATAGCGACGCCGTTTTCGACCGCAAGGAAGCGGAACTCGCCGTCAAGCTCTCGGGCGCCTATTTCGAGGCGCTGCTGGCGATCGAAAAGCTCGCCCTGACCGATGCCGAAATTGCCGCCTATCGCGAGCAGCGCGAACTTTCCGAGCGACGTCGCAAGGGCGGCGAGGGGACCGTGACCGAGGTTGCCGAGGCCGAATCCCGACTGCAGCTTGCCCGAGCAGGTCGTGCCGACGCACTCGACAGCTTGTCGGTGGCGATGCTCAGACTCGAAAGCATGACCGGCAAACCAATGGCGCCGCTCTGGTTGTTGCGTCCGGATTTCGCACCGCTCGGCGTGCAGCCCGTCAGTCTTGACGAATGGTCGGCCGTGGCGCAGGAGACCAGTGCCGAGATCCGCTCCCGGCGCAAGGAGTTCGAATTTGCCAGCCTCGAAGTCGATCGCAACCGGGCCGGCCATTACCCGCAACTCGATCTCGTCGCCCGCGCATCGCTGACCCAGGGCGAGACATTTTCGGCCTTCGACCAGAGAAACCGGATCAATGCGATCGGTGTCCAGCTCAACATCCCCCTGCTTGCCGGCGGCCGAGTCAGTGCGCTGACCGACCAGGCAGTCGCCAACCGCGAAAAGGCACGGGCCGAGCTGGAGGCTGCGGCGAACGAGGTGCTGATCGAGGTCAAGCGGCAGTTCCTGGCAGTCGAAACGGGGGGCAGCAGGGTCTCTGCCTACCGGAATGCGGTCGACGCCAGTGTGGTCGCGGTTGAGGGTACCAAACGTGGCATGGCGGCCGGAATCCGGACCAATACCGATGTGCTCGACGCCGAGCGTGTGATGTTTGTCGCCAAGCGCGATCTGGCCCAGGCGCGCTACGAGTATCTGGTCAGCGTGCTGCAACTCAAGGCGGCGGCCGGAGTCCTTTCGGAAGCGGATGTGGCCGAGATTGCCAGTCTGCTCCTGCCGCCGAGTTAATCGCCGGTTCGCAGCCGTGGCCGGACGGCCCCGTAGACAGCGGGCCGGGCTGACGTGACCGTCGCCTCAGCGATCAGCGACTCAGGAAGCTCACCGGTCGCCGGGTGGAAGCGTTGCGGGCACTGCCGGCCATCGCGCGACAGTGGAAAATCGTGACCGGGCGGGAAGTGCGGCAGGGGGGGCCGGGGAGCGCGCCCTCCGCCGCAGCCCTGCGTGCAGGTTTCGAGCGGTCGAATATTGCTGTAGAATCGGCAGCTTTCCGTGCGCGGAGAGGCGAGAGAACAGCGCGGAGGCGGTCGGCGATTTCGCGCAGGCGGAGATGCTGGATGCTTTCTGACGGCCCTGCGGGCACTGCGAATACCGCGGGCGATTGACGGTGTAGTGCCTTCTCCTGCTGGCGAACGATGGCCTGACCAGCACGATGATCTCCGCACCTGCCTGGCGGCGAGCAAAGCGGCGTCGCCCGGGGTGGTGGGACGCCTTTCAACCGAGCCACGTTTTTGTCACCTTTCAGCCCGTATCACAAGGATTCTTAATGGAAACGAACGCTGCCCCTACTGAGGCACCCGCTGCAAACGCCCTCGAGCGCCGTGTTGACCTGTCGCTAGCGATTGCCGAACTGGACCAGGACATCAACCAGCGCCTCAAGCGCATCAGCAAGAACATGAAGATGCCGGGTTTCCGACCGGGCAAGGTGCCGGCGAACATCGTCCGGCAGCAGTATGGCGACCAGGCGCGTCGGGACGCGCTCAGCGACGCACTTCGGCGCTTGTTCAGCGAGGCGGTGACGGCGCAGCAGTGGCGCATCGCCAGTACGCCGAAGATCGAGTCGAAGAGCAGCGACAGCACGACACATTTCGAGTTTTCAGCTTCGTTCGAGGTTTATCCGGAGATCACGTTGAGCGATCTGGCGGGTGTGACGATCGAGCGCTCGGTGCTTGAAGTGGGGCCGGAAGAAATCGACAGTACGCTGGAGATTCTACGCAAGCAGCGCGTACGCTACGAACCCGTCGATCGTCCGGCCGCCGTGGCCGACCGGGTGAGTATCGATTTTCTCGGCAAGAAGGACGGCGAGCCTTTCGCCGGGGGGCAGGGGCAGGAGTACCGTTTCGTGCTCGGGGAAGGCAAGATGCTTTCCGACTTCGAGAATGCCGTGATCGGTACCCGTCCTGGCGAAGACAAGTCCTTCGACATGACCTTTCCGGCAGAATATTTCTCCAAGGATCTGGCTGGTCAGTCCGTGACCTTCGACATCACGGTCAAGGAGGTCGGGGAACCGATCCTGCCGGAAATCGATGCGGATTTCGCCAGGGCGCTGGGTGTCGAGGACGGCGATCTGGTCAAGATGCGGGCGGAAATCGAAGCGAACCTCAGGCGCGAGGTGAGAAAGCGTCTGCAGGCCAAGATCACTGCGCAGGTAATGGATGTTCTGTTGCAGGCGCACCCGATCGAGGTCCCGGGTGCGCTGATCCACGGGGAGATCGAGCGCTTGATGCAGGCCGCTCGTCAGGACATGGAACAGCGCGGAATGAAAGGGAAGGACCTGCCGATGCAGCCGGAATGGTTTGTCGATCAGGCCCGGCGGCGGGTGAGCCTCGGGCTGATCCTGTCGGAGATCGTGCGGGTCAACGAGCTGCAGGCGAAGCCCGGACAGGTGAAGGCGCTGGTCGAGGACGCGGCACAAAGTTACGACCATCCGGAAGAGGTCGTCCGCTGGTACTATGCCCAGGCCGAGCGCCTCGCTGTTTTCGAGGCTGCGGCGGTCGAGGGCAGCGTCGTCGACTGGGTCCTGGCGAGGGTGACGGTGCTCGACAAGCCCATTGCCTTTGCCGAATTGATGGGGCAGCAGTCCTGAACGGACAATATTCTCCAACGGTCATGGCTTTTTCGGGCACCCGGATCAGGAACGCCGTGACCGTTGCCCTCATCCCTGACCCCTCTCTCGCAAGCGGGCGGGAGGAGGTTGGTGAGTCGCCGGGGCGACTTTCATGGTAAGCGGAGGAAGCGAAATGGGCATTGACCACGGAAGCAATTGGGCTCCGCAGGCGCTGGGTCTGGTCCCGATGGTGATCGAGCAGAGCGGTCGCGGCGAGCGGGCTTACGACATCTACTCTCGCCTCCTCAAGGAGCGGGTAATCTTTCTGGTGGGGCCGGTCAACGACGTGACCGCGAATCTGGTGGTGGCGCAGCTCCTGTTTCTCGAGGCCGAGAACCCGGACAAGGACGTTCATTTCTACATCAACTCACCGGGGGGCGCGGTATCGGCGGGTCTTTCGATCTACGACACCATGCAGTTCATCAAACCCGACGTGTCGACCCTGTGTATGGGGCAGGCCTGCTCGATGGGAGCCTTTCTGCTGGCTGCGGGTAGCCACGGCAAGCGCTTTGCCCTCCCCAATTCGCGGGTGATGATCCATCAGCCGATGGGTGGCTTCCAGGGACAGGCCTCGGACATCGCCATTCACGCCAAGGAGATCCTCTCGTTACGCGCCAAGCTCAATGAGATCATGGCGCATCACACCGGACAGGCGATTGAACGCATCGAACGCGATACTGATCGCGACAATTTCCTTTCCGCGCAGGAAGCGGCAGAATACGGTCTGATCGACAAGGTGCTGGCCAAACGGGAAGCGATTTGATCTCGCCTCCAGGCGGTTTTCAGCGAGCTTCAGAGTGAGGTAGGACGACATGGCGGAAAAGAAAAGTGGCACCGAGAAACTCCTCTACTGCTCGTTTTGCGGCAAGAGCCAGCATGAGGTGAAGAAGCTCATCGCCGGGCCGTCGGTATTCATCTGTGATGAATGCATCGAACTGTGTAACGATATCGTGCGCGATGAGATTGCCGGCGACCAGGTCGGCAAGGGTGCGAAGAGCGAACTGCCGACTCCCAGGGAAATTTCCGGGCTGCTCGATCAGTACGTGATCGGTCAGGACCAGGCCAAGCGTATCCTGTCGGTCGCAGTGTATAACCACTACAAAAGGCTTCGCCACTTCGGCAAGGCGAGCGACGAGATCGAACTTGCCAAGAGCAATATCCTGCTCATTGGCCCCACCGGTTCGGGCAAGACGCTGCTCGCGCAGACACTGGCGCGCATGCTCGACGTGCCTTTTGTGATGGCGGATGCAACAACGCTGACCGAAGCCGGCTACGTCGGTGAGGATGTCGAGAACATCATCCAGAAGTTGCTGCAGAAGGCGGATTACGATACCGAGAAGGCGCAACGCGGAATCGTCTATATCGATGAAATCGACAAGATCTCGCGCAAGTCGGACAATCCGTCGATTACCCGTGATGTCTCGGGCGAAGGTGTGCAGCAGGCGCTGCTCAAACTGATCGAAGGGACGGTGGCTTCGGTGCCACCCCAAGGCGGCCGCAAGCACCCGAACCAGGACTTCGTCCAGGTCGACACGACCAACATCCTGTTCATTTGCGGTGGCGCTTTCGACGGGCTGGAGAAAGTCATTCGCAACCGTTCCGAGCGCGGCGGTATAGGCTTCGGCGCCGAGGTCAAGAGCAAGGACAACAAGAAGGCGATCGGCGAGGTGCTGCGCGGCGTCGAGCCTGAGGATCTGATCAAGTTTGGCCTCATTCCCGAGTTGATCGGGCGCTTGCCGGTGATCGCCACGCTCGAGGAACTCTCGGCGGCGGCGCTGGTGGAAATCCTCGTTGAACCGAAGAATGCACTGGTCAAGCAGTACCAGAAGCTGTTCGCGATGGAGGGTGTCGGGCTCGAAATACGGCCAGCGGCAATGATGGCGATTGCCCGGAAAGCACTTGATCGGAAGACCGGTGCGCGCGGCCTGCGGTCAATTCTCGAGGCCGTGCTGCTCGATACGATGTACGAACTTCCCGGAATGGAGAATGTCTCGGAGGTCGTCATCGACGATAGCGTGATCGTCGGCGACGCGAAGCCGCTCCTGATTTACACCGATCAGCCGAAGGTATCCGGCGGCAACTGATGTGCTTGCCGCCACCTGTGCGGCTTGAATTACGGGTTCCTGCCACCATCTGTGGGTAGGGACTCTCACCTATAGGGCACAATCAATGTCTGCAACCCCCAAGCTGTCTGCCGAGCCAGTCGAACTTCCCCTATTGCCCCTGCGCGATGTCGTAGTTTTTCCGCACATGGTCATTCCGCTGTTTGTCGGGCGTCCGAAGTCGATCAAGGCGCTTGAAGTGGCCATGCAGGCGGGCAAGAGCATTCTCCTCGTGGCTCAGAAGTCCGCGGTAAAGGATGAACCGGAGGCCGAGGATCTCTACAACGTGGGTTGTCTGGCCAATATCCTGCAGATGTTGAAGCTCCCCGATGGCACCGTGAAGGTGCTCGTCGAGGGCGCGCAGCGTGCGCGACTGGAGGCCATCGAGGCGCGCCAGGAGATGTTCTATGCGGGTGCTCGCCCGGTGATCATGGAAGCAGGCGTCAATCATGAGGTCGAGGCCTTGCGCCGGGCGGTGATCGCGCAGTTTGACCAGTACGTCAAGCTGAACAAGAAGATCCCACCGGAAATCCTGACCTCGATTGCCGCCATCGAGGAGGCGGGGCGTCTGGCAGACACCATTGCCGCGCATCTGCCGCTGAAGCTCGAGCAGAAGCAGGAAATTCTCGAGTTGTTCGATGTCCGCGCGCGCATCGAGCGTCTGCTGGCACAGCTCGAGGCCGAGATCGACATTCTGCAGGTCGAAAAGCGCATTCGTGGCCGTGTCAAGCGCCAGATGGAAAAGAGTCAGCGCGAGTATTACCTCAACGAGCAGGTCAAGGCGATCCAGAAGGAACTCGGCGAGGGCGAGGATGGCGCCGACCTCGATGAGCTCGACAAGAAGGTCAAGGCGGCGGGAATGAGCAAGGAGGGGCTCGCCAAGGCGCAGGCGGAGTTCAGGAAGCTGCGCTTGATGTCCCCGATGTCGGCGGAAGCGACAGTGGTGCGCAATTTCATCGAGACGCTGATTGCCCTGCCGTGGCGCAAGCGGACGCGAATCAGCAAGGATCTGGCGGCAGCCGGAAAGATCCTCGATACCGATCACTGGGGCCTGGAAAAGGTCAAGGAAAGGATCATCGAGTATCTGGCTGTGCAACAACGTGTCGATCGCCTGAAGGCGCCGATTCTGTGTCTGGTGGGTCCTCCCGGGGTGGGCAAAACATCGCTGGGGCAGTCGATCGCTCGGGCCACCGGGCGCAAGTTCGTGCGCATGAGTCTGGGCGGGGTGCGCGACGAGGCTGAAATCCGCGGTCATCGGCGGACCTATATCGGCTCCATGCCGGGCAAGATTCTGCAGAACATGAGCAAGATCGGTGTCAGGAACCCGCTCTTTCTGCTCGATGAAGTCGACAAAATGGGGCAGGATTTCCGCGGCGACCCGAGTTCGGCACTGCTCGAGGTGCTTGATCCCGAGCAGAATTCGACCTTCGTCGATCACTATGTGGAAGTCGAATACGATCTCTCGGAAGTGATGTTCGTCGCCACAGCGAATACCTTGAACATTCCGGCTCCGTTGCTCGATCGCATGGAAGTAATCCGGCTTTCGGGCTACACCGAAGACGAAAAGGTCAACATCGCGCAGCGTTATCTACTGCCCAAGCAGATGAAGAACAACGGGCTCAAGACCACCGAGCTGACGGTGGCCGAAAGTGCGCTGCGTGATATCGTTCGTTACTACACGCGTGAGGCCGGTGTGCGGTCGCTTGAACGCGACATTTCGAAGATCTGCCGCAAGGTGGTGAAGACGTTGTTGCTCAGAAAGAGTCAGGGCAAGGTCGCCGTCAGTGCGCGCAATCTCGACAAATTCCTCGGCGTCCGTCGTTACAATTTCGGCGTTGCCGAGCGCGAGAACCAGGTTGGTCAGGTAACGGGTCTGGCGTGGACCGAGGTCGGTGGTGAGCTGTTGACCATCGAAGCGGTGGTCCTGCCGGGCAAGGGCAAGACCACTACTACCGGCAAGCTCGGTGAGGTCATGCAGGAGTCGGTCCAGGCGGCACTGTCGGTGGTACGTAAGCGAGCCCAGTCACTGGGGATCGACCTCGACTTCTATCAGAAGAGCGATATCCACATCCACTTGCCGGAAGGGGCGATCCCCAAGGACGGGCCGTCGGCGGGTGTCGGTATTTGTACCGCTCTGGTTTCGGTACTGACCGGCATTCCCGTGTGCTGTGATGTCGCAATGACCGGCGAGATCACCCTGCGTGGCGAGGTCTTGCCGATCGGCGGGCTCAAGGAAAAGCTGCTGGCGGCTGTCCGGGGCGGACTGGCAAGAGTCCTGATTCCGGAAGAGAACGTCCGGGATCTGGCCGAGATTCCCGACAACATCAAGAACAAGCTGGAAATCATCCCGGTCCGCTGGATTGACCAGGTGCTCGAGCATGCGTTGGAGCGCAAGCCCGAACCCGTTCCGGTCGAGGAGCCGGCGGCAGCGCCCGCCGTCGCGGCCACCAGCGCAGAGAGCGTTGCCGCGTCGACCGTGATCACCCATTGAGTGGATCTGCCGGGCGGCCGCGACTTCTGCGCTGTGGCGGTGGCCGCGGCTGACATCACGCCCGCGAGGCGGGCTGCGGTCTGGCCAAGCGGCGATGGATGCGGTAGACTTGCGGCTCTTCGCGTACTATGAAAGTCGCGCCAGTCACTGACGAACTGCGCCTCGCTCGCTTGTGGGAAAGGGGTCGGGGAGGAGGGAAACAGCCATGGCTTTCATTATCCGGAGTGCCTGACCAAGCCATGATCGTTTGGTCACAGCACGGGTGCTTAGCTCAGTTGGTAGAGCGCTAGCCTTACAAGCTGGATGTCGGCGGTTCGAGCCCGTCAGCACCCACCAGAAGGAGCAACAGGAGTTCTGCTGCGGGTTAGGGAGTGGTAGTTCAGTTGGTTAGAATACCGGCCTGTCACGCCGGGGGTCGCGGGTTCGAGCCCCGTCCACTCCGCCACTGCCGAAAGGCGAACGCAAGTTCGCCTTTTTTGTTTTCGCTTCAACGTTTCAGTCAGCTCGCGGGTTATCACCATGTTCTTTGACGCCGTTCGCAACAACAAGAGAGTCGTCCAGATCTTTCTCGCCTTGATCGCCTTGCCCTTTGCTTTCTGGGGGGTCGACTCATACGTTCGAGATAGCGGGGCAGGGGCCGACCTGGCCAGTGTGGGGGACTCGCGGATCACCCTGCCGCAGTTCGATCAGGCCTGGCGCGCGCAGCAGGATCGTATGCGGCAGGTGCTCGGCGAAGGGTTTCGTCCCGAGACGATGAATACGCTCGCAGCCCGGCGGGCGGTGCTCGATTCTCTGATCGATCAGCGCCTGCTGCTGCTCGAAGCGGCGAAGGGGCGACTGGGCGCGAGCGATGACCTGCTGCGCGACGTCATCAGCAAGATTCCGGCCTTGCAGGAAAACGGGCAGTTTTCAATGGCCCGCTATCAGAGCGCGCTGACCGCCCAGGCCATGTCACAAGCGCAGTTCGAGGCGCAGCTTCGTCAGGATCTGACGCTGCAGCAGGTGGTCGGGGCGATCGGTGAGACCGGATTCGCGAGCAGCACGGTGGTCGACCAGTTGCTGCGCACGCAGGTTGAGGAGCGGCAGATTGCGGAATTCCGTATCGCTCCCGAACAGTATGCTACCCAGGTGAAAATCGAAGATGCCGCTGTACAGAAGTACTACGAGGAAAACCCGAAGCGATTTGAAGTGGTGGAACAGGCCAGGGTCGAGTACGTCGTGCTGTCTCTCGACGGCCTGCTGGCACAGCTTGCGGTCAGTGATACCGAGGTGACAGCCTGGTACGAGAGTCACCAGGAGCGTTATCAGCAGGCCGAAGAAAGGCGCGCAAGCCACATCCTGTTCCTGGCCGGTGGCGACACTGATCCGGAGAAGGCCAGGGCCAAGGCGGAAGAGGTGCTCAAGGCGGTGCAGCAGTCGCCCGATCGATTTGCCGAACTCGCCAGGCAGCACTCGCAGGACCCCGGGTCCGCCGAAAAAGGTGGTGACCTCGGTTTCTTTGCTCGCGGCGCGATGGTCAAGCCGTTCGAAGACACCGCCTTCAAGTTGCGCGAGAACGAGATCTCGGCTTTGGTGCAGTCCGAGTTCGGTTACCACATCATCAAGCTGACGGGAATCAAGCCGGGAAAGCAGCGTTCGCTGGCCGAGGTCCGCTCCGAGATCGAAGGTGAACTGAAACGCCAGTCTGCTTCGCGGCAGTTTGCCGAATCCGCCGAGGTCTTCAGCAACCTGGTCTATGAGCAGCCCGACAGCCTGCAGCCGGCCGCCGACAAATTCAGGTTGAACGTCCAGCAGTCCGGCTGGTTGCCGCGCAACCCGGCCTCCCAGGCGCTGAAGTCCCTGGGCCAGGTGGGCAACGAGAAGGTTCTCGCCGCGGTGTTTTCGGATGACTCGCTGAAGAACAAGCGCAACACCGAAGTGGTGGAGGTGGCGCCTAACACGCTGCTTGCAGCGCGCGTGATCGAGCACCGGCCGGCGAGCACCCGGCCTTTCGAAGCCGTCAAGGCGGAGATCGCAGCCATTCTCAAGCAACAGGAAGAGGCGACTCTGGCGCGCGCGGCGGGAGAGGCCAGGTTGCGCGAGTTGCAGCAGGGTGGCGAGGACAAGGTGTCGTGGGCGTTGGTCAGGAGCGTCTCCAGACAGGAAGCCCGGCAGTTGCCGCCGGCCGCCGCCAAAGCAATCTTCAAGGCCGATGTGCGCAAGCTGCCGACCTACGTCGGTGCTGAGGCGGAAGGTGGCCACTACGCACTCTACAAGATCATCAAGGTCAGCCATCCGGAAGCTGTTGACGAAAGCGGTCGCAAGGCGATCCAGCGAGAGTACGGCACGATCCTTGGTCAGGAGGATTTTGCGGCGTATCTGGCCGGATTGCGCCAGCGATACAAAATAGACATCAACAACGCGGCGCTCGAAAGCAAGGAGCGCTAGTCCTTCGAGGTCCTGGCTGACTCTCAACGGCGCCTTGGAGGAGACTCACTGACAACTCTCTGCCCAATCGCCCCACGGCGCGGCGTAGGGGGGGGTTGGCACGCTCCCCGGGAAGGCTACCCGAGCCGCTGCACGACGTTTGCGGCAAGCGGTTTTCACCACCACCTTTGGAACGTTCGGGCCTGCAGGCCGCATTGCCAGCGCCTGGCTGAGGAACAACGAAAAAAACCCCGC
>Ga0058867_1045408_pt1 | contig 14191 bp, 7 predicted proteins | sample TNRReaAerobicRNA_FD_59632 | JGI IMG/M metagenome (GOLD analysis project Ga0058867, IMG submission 59632) | Wastewater treatment Type I Accumulibacter community from EBPR Bioreactor in Madison, WI, USA - TNR Reactor, Time E -22min-Aerobic_ RNA... | ecosystem: Engineered > Bioreactor > EBPR >... | reverse complement strand
TAGTCTTTAACTTTTGCATCGAGGTGTACGGCTACGCCAAGCTCGCGCAAGTAGTTGAGGGCCGACTGGGAGCTGGGGTTTTCCATGGTTTCGAGTACGCGACCTGCCGCCTCGAAGAGATGCACCTGCATTTCGGAGAAATTGAGCTCCGGGTAGTCTTTGGGCAAAGTAAAGTGTTTCATTTCTGCCAAGGCTCCTGCCAGTTCCACGCCTGTGGGGCCGCCGCCGACGATGGCGATGTTGAGCATGGCCTGGCGCTCGATGGGATCCTGAGCATTGAGGGCGGCCTCGAACGTCTGGAGCAGATAATTGCGCAACGCCAGCGCTTCGGCAACCGACTTCATGGGCAGGGCGTACTGGCGGATGTTGTCCATGCCGAAGTAATTGGTATCGGTGCCTGTGGCCAACACCAAATAATCGTAGGCTATATTGCCAATGCTGGTTTCTACGCGGTGGGATTCGGGGTGAATAGACAATACATCTGCCACCCGAATGTGGGTATTGGGGATGTGCTGAAACACCTTGCGGTAAGGAAAAGCGATGGATGCCGGCTCCAGCGCAGCGGTAGCCACCTGATACATCAGGGGCTGAAACTGGTGGTAGTTATTGCGGTCGATGAGCACGACCTGAAAATGCCGCCGGGAGAGGCGCTTAGCCAATTTCAGGCCGGCAAATCCGCCGCCAATGATCACTACTCTTTTTAGGCCGGTATCGGGGATGTGTTCCATCTTCTTTGCGGGTTTGGGGTTGATCGTTGCAACTAACTCCATGTCGAGTTCATTTGGTTATAAAACGCCCCAAATTTAATTCTGTTCTAAATAACCACCCAGCTTTTTGCGTGCATTCGTCGATTATTTCGGTGGGTTATACGATGTCAAAGATTAGTGCATTTATGGCTTTCCGGCGGTATTCAGAATATTAATTGGCCTATATTGCCCAATTTCGCCACAAGAGGCCAAATAATCATTGGCTGACATAAATAAATGTTGTTACTTATAAAATACAAAACTCGCACTGTTCATCCACGCCCCGTCATTGGGGGTATCCTGTTTTGCGAAGTTGGGTACCTGTAAGGGCCATAAGCAGCAAGGCGCCGAGGGTAAGCCAGAGATTGGGAGGGGTTAACTGTTGTTCATCGAGGATGGCGATTTCATCGCCCATCCACCATTTGCCCAGCACTTGAATGCCGTTAAAGCAAAAATGCCCGATGATGGGCAGCCATAAGTTCCGGCTCCAGTGAAACAGATAGCCCAGCGCGGCGCCCAGCAGGAAGCGGGGCAAAAAGCCCTCAAATTGCCAGTGTACGAGGCTGAATAAAAAAGCGGTAAGCCATATACCCGGGCTTGTATGGCGGAGCCATCGGCTGAGCTGTTGTTGCACTACCCCTCTGAAGAGCAGTTCCTCGCCTAAGGCCGGCACAACGGCCAGCACCAGCAGAGCGATGAGTAATTCGCCGGTATTGTCCATTTGCAGCATGGCCTGAACCATTTCGTTCTGGGCTTTTTCGGCCCCGCGCATCCAGGAGGGCAGGGGCGCCTGTCGGTTGAGCCAGTAGGTCGCTTGGGCCAGAGGCAGCGCCGCCAACATGAATAATACGGTTTGGCCGGCGGCAGCGGAAGCGGGCGGCTTACTGAGGCCGAAGTAAGCGGCCGTATCCGGCCGATAAAAAAGCCGTCCTGTGAGCCAGGCGGGCAGCGCAAAAGTAGAGAGATGTACCAGCAGGTTTAGTGCGCGCAGGGCTAAGCGCTCGGCAGGGTTCCAGGCTGTTTTATCGGGGGCCAGCAGCTCCTCTAAACTGCTCCCCATAGCCATGGCGACGGCCTCGCCCAACAACCGCCCTGCCAGGCCGCATACCAAGACGGCAGCAAGTAATACCAAAAGCACATTAACGGGATGATCCGGGGCTGTCGGGGGCTGAAGTCGTTGGCGAAAAAAATCCATAACAATTGAAAATGGTGATAAAATATCCGTTGGCCGACTGTTAATCCAGCCGAAAGGGATAATAAAAAATAGTAAATTGCCCCGCATTTGATGAAGAACAAACCGGCGCCGGCCCACTAAAATGCGGTTGGATGTGCAAAGGTAGGTATTCATCCCTGATAATCAACCCGATTTAGTTCACTGCGGCTATTGTTGCAAAAACATCCGGATTAATGCGAGTTTCGTTACTTACACTATTAGCGCTGCTTTGGGGCGCATACCTGTATGCACAACCCGCGAATGATGAGTGTCCGGGGGCGGTTCAGTTGAATCTGTCAACCCCTCCTGCCTGCCCGAATACCAATTTTGTTACGAATACTTTTAATTCGAACAATACCAACGCTACCCCCACTTCTCCCTACCCGGTGTTTGAGGGATGTTCCGGCGGCCAGACCCAGGGGCCGGCAGCGGAGGTATGGTATAGCTTTACGGCTACGGGCGGCAATACGGAAATCCAGCTCACGGGCGGGTTAAGCAATTTCAACATGGTTCTTTTCCAGGGTGGCGCCTGCGGCTTTTTGGTGGCCATCGAATGCGCCACCGGCGGTAGCGGAGTCACTATGGTGGGAAATACCATACCTGGCCAGCAATACTTTCTGATGGTATCCGGCGGCGACATTGACGACCAGGGGAACTTCAGCATCCGGATTCGCAGTTCGCGCTTGTGCGGCGTATGTTACCAGCCTGAGACGGTGACGGTAACCTACAACCCGCCGCCGGTAAACGGCACCTATTCTTCGGGCCAGAACGTGCAAATCTGCGTTACGGTGAATGAATGGGAAGGCAATGCGGCAGGTACCATCGAGTGGCTGCATGCCTGTACGTTCACCTTTGGCGACAACTGGGATGTAAACTCCATTATAGCCAACCCGCCGCCCTCCTGCGACGGCAGCGGCAGTTGGGATTGGTATGATATGTGGACGGGTTGTAATACCGGCCAGACTTTTGGCCCTGGTTTTGCCTATGATTCATCATCAGGTATTGGTTGCGGCGGCGCGCCCAATGACGGCGACCCCGGCAACAACTGGGGGGACGGGGCCGGAGGCTGTTCAGATATACCTGATTCGGCAGCGCCGGTCGAATTTTGCCTTCAGATTACCGTCAACGACTGTCCTCCGGCGGTTACCGGCGGCAACCTTGGCGTAGGGGTAAACATATATTCTGACGGAGATAGCGGCTCGTGGACCCAAACGGGCTGCAACAGCGGCCAGGGCACTTCCTTCCTCGCCTCTGTTATCTGCTGCGACGACGAGGACCCGATTGTATTTACGGTAGACGCTACCTGCCCCGGCGTATCCGACGGCTCAATGACCATCAGCGGCAATGCGGGGCTTGATCCTACGCAGGTATTCAACTATACGGTATTGGAAAACGGGACGAGCATTGTTTATGAGTGCCCCAGTTGCCCGTCGGTCATCACTACGCCCAATGTTTTTGCAGCGGGCATCTATACAGTAGTGGCCGTGAACATTGCCACCAACTGTAGCCGTTCGGTTATTGTAGAAATATCAGAAGGCCCGCCGCCTACGGCGATGGCCGAGCTGACGAATATGCCCTGCCTGGGCAGCCCTGGCCTGCTGATGGGCAGTATTGATCCGCCGGACCCCGGCGCCGATTATTTCTGGGAGGGCCCCAACGGCTTTGAGTCGAACCAGCAAAACCCCCAGGTTTTTGATCCGGGTACCTATACGCTCACGGTTTCCTCTTCGCAGGGCTGCGAGGCTGACCCTGTAACGGTAGACGTAGAATTTATAGAAGTAGAAGCCGAGATTGATGCGCCTACGCCCTATGGGTGTTTTGGGGCCAACGTAGAATTATACGGATCGGGCGGCACATCGTACGCCTGGGAAAACCTCACCACAGGACAGTCGCTGGGTACAGGGCCATTTATTTCGCCTGCCCTTACGATGACCTCTACCATCCAGGTTACCGTTACCGACGACAATGGTTGTACGGATGTAGCCAATATTGAAATTGAGGTTTTTGACTTACCCGAAATCACTTTCGACATTGCCGGCAGTGCCTGCCAGGGTGGAATTTTAGTCATTACAGCGCAGGGCGCAGGGCCGGGCGGCTCCTATACCTGGGCCGACAACCCCACGGCGCCCAACCCGAGACTTATCCCCGAAACTACTCCGGCGGGTCAGTACACCCTTTCGGTAAGCGGCACCAATGCCTTAGGCTGTATTGGACAGGGGCAAGTGACCTTTGACATTTTACCGCCGATCAACGCCCAGGTGAGCGCCAGCCAGACCAGTATCTGCGCAGGCCAAAGCGTAACGTTGACGGCTACCGGGGGCACGTCTTATGTATGGAGCAGCGGCCAGAACGGCCCATCTACCATTTCGGTATCCCCTGCGACCACTACCACCTATACCGTGACGGTATCCAACAACAGCGGTTGCCAGAGCACGGCCAATGTGACGATCAACGTGAGCGCGCCGGTACCGGCGCCCGTTATCACTTGCGGGCCGGCTACGCCGTCGTCGGTGGTCTTCAACTGGGGCGCCGTTGCAGGAGCTGTCTCTTATAACTACACCATCAATGGAGGCCCGATCCAAAACACAACGGGTACCACGGCCACGGCTACCGGCTTATCGCCCGGCCAGGCTGTAACCATTGTAGTTACGCCCGTGACGGCAGGGCCATCGGCCTGTACGCCGCAAAGCGCTACGCTCATCTGCACCTCTCAAAACTGTCCGCCGGTATCGGTAAGCATCAATCCGGTGAACGATGTATGCCTGTCGGGTACGCCTCCTGCGCCCATCGATTTGGAAGCAACTATCAGCAGCAGCGGAGGCACGACGGTATGGTCGGGGCCTGGCATCACCAATGCCCAAACCGGCATTTTTGAACCTGTGACAGCAGGCCCGGGAGCGCATCCACTGGTGGTAGCCTATACAGAGGGGCTTTGTACTTACCGAGACACCTTAGTTGTCAATGTTTTCAATACCCCTACGGCTGACTTTACGGCAGCACCCACACCTGTGTGTACGGGTCAATCAGCGACGGTAACCTTCACCGGTTCGGCGCCTCCAAGCGCTACTTTCACCTGGGATTTTGCCGGCGGCATGGCTACGCCGGGCACAGGAGCCGGCCCCCATACCGTAACTTGGGCTACGCCGGGCAGTAAAACCATTTCCCTAACGGTATCGGCCAGTGGGTGTACTTCATCTGAAGTTACCCAGACGGTAAATGTCGTCAGCCCGCTGGTAGCGCCCGTCGTCAGTTGCGGCCCCGCCACGACCACTTCGGTTACGTTCAACTGGGCTGCCGTAGCGGGCGCCAGCGGTTATACCGTCACGGTGCTCACCGGCCAGACGGGCGTACAATCGGGTACGAGCTATACGGTCAGCGGCCTTAGCCCTGAGGAGGTAGTCACCATCCGCGTGACGGCTGAAACCACGAACCCCTGCGGCCCGGTGAGTACAGATTTCAGTTGTGCGGCCCAGGCTTGCCCTGACTTTGCCCTTTCCATTGACCCCGTAGCCGACATCTGCCTTACGGCGGGCTTAGGTACAGATACCCTTACGGCCATCACCTCCGGGGGCGCCGGCAATGGCGTGCGCCTGTGGAGCGGCCCGGGCATTGTAAATGGTAGTCTGGGCGTCTTTGACCCCATTGCCGCAGGCCCGGGTGCGCATACCATTACGCTGCGCTACACGGAAGGCCCCTGTTTCGAGGAGGTCAGCACTACCATCAGGGTCTTTGCCGTGCCAACCTCTACCTTTACAGCGCTTCCCACGCCGGTATGTATCAATCAGCCCACTACGGTGACGTATACGGGCACGGCGGGCGCAGGAGCTACCTTTACCTGGAATTTCAACGGCGGCAGCGCTACGCCAGGTACCGGCGCCGGACCACATCAGGTGAGCTGGGCTACTGCGGGCAACCGCACCATTACCCTGACGGTTCAGGAAAATGGTTGCAGTTCGGGATCGTCCAGCCAGACGGTAGCCGTACAAGCGCCGCTGCCGGCGCCAGTCATCAACTGCGAAACAACCGTTAACTCCATCACTTTTACCTGGAACCCCGTACCGGGTGCGGCCAGCTATCAGGTCAACGTAATTTCCGGCACGCCCGGCATCCTACAGGATACCAGCTATATTGTCACCGGACTCAGTGCCAATGACGAAGTGGAAATTCAGGTGGTAGCCGTTGGTACCGGCCCCTGTGGGAACAGCACAGCTACGGCCAACTGCGTAGCTCAGGACTGCCCCGACGTAATCATCGCCATTGCCCCTGTAGCGCCGATATGCTTAGATGCTACGGCTGCTCCCGTAACCTTATCGGCCAACATAACGGGCGGCGCCGGCGGCGGCACATCCACCTGGAGCGGCCCCGGCGTTAGCGCCGCTACGGGCGTCTTCGACCCCGACGCAGCGGGCGTTGGCAGCCATACCCTCACGCTTAACTACCAAGAGGGAAACTGCACGTACAACAGCAGCATCACCATCGTGGTGAATCCCCAGCCGACCGCCGACTTTACGGCTCCGGGGCCGGTTTGTGTAGATGAAGAAACTACCGTTACCTACACCGGATCGGCAGATAGCGGCGCCACGTTCAACTGGGATTTTGCCGGCGGCACAGCCGTACCGGGTACCGGCGTGGGGCCGCATCAGGTGAGCTGGCCTACGGCGGGCACACAAGCGGTAACGCTTACTGTAGTAGAAAATGGCTGCGCTTCCGAGCCAGTGAGCGTCAATGTAGGGGTAGAAGCCCCGCTTAGCGCGCCGGCTATCAACTGTTCTTCAACCATCAACAGCGTAACCTTCAGTTGGGCCGATGTGGCCGGCGCTACCGGGTATACCGTCACGGTGTTAGAGGGCCCTATGGGCGTACAGACTGGCAACAGCTATACCATCAGCGGCCTTGATCCTGGCGAAACCGTCACCATTCGGGTAACGGCCCAAACGGCAAATGTATGCGGGCCTGTGTCCTCAGAACTACAGTGCGCCGCTTCGGCTTGCCCGCCCTTGTCGTTCGACGCCACTACTTATGGCCCGTTCTGCCTCGACGCCGGGGTACAAACCCTTACGCCAGGCATCAGCGGCGGCGCAGGCACAGGTACTTTTGTGTGGTCGGGCACAGGTATTACATCGCCCTCGGGTACGTTTAACCCGGCCGTAGCAGGCGCCGGCGTGGCTACCGTCAGCCTGATGTATACAGAAGGCAACTGTATGGCCGACACCACTTACGAAATAACGGTACTGCCCAAGCCCACCGCCAACTTTACCGTCGAAAGCCCCATCTGCATTACGGGCGCTGCTACGTTTACGTATACCGGCTCTGCGGCGGCGGGCGCTACCTACAACTGGAATTTCGGCGGCGGCGTTGCCGTGCCGGGCGTAGGCCAGGGGCCGCATGAGGTGAGCTGGAGCACGGCAGGCGCCAAGTCGGTGAGCCTCACCGTAGTAGAAAACGGCTGCGCTTCGGATCCTTTCAACCGCAGCGTACAGGTCGATGCCGAATTGCCTGCCTTCAACGTAAACTGCCAGTCGACAACAACTTCTTCCGTGGTTTTTGCCTGGACGCCCGTGCCCGGCGCTACCGGCTATACCGTAACGGTTGTGAGCGGCCCGGCGGGTACGCAAAGCGGAACTACCTACACCGTCAGCGGCCTCACCCCCAATCAGGAGGTATCCATTCAGGTGACGGCCAACGGCAATACCGTTTGCGGACCCGTTTCTGCTACGGCTACCTGTGTGGCCCAGGCCTGCCCGCCGCTCAGCGTGGCCATCTCCGGCATAACGGAAGTCTGCGCAGGCGAGTCGGCTACGGTGTCTTTTGACTTTTCAGGCGCTTCGGCCGGGCCTTTCGTCGTGACCTACACCGTCAATGGCGGCGCGCCACAAACCACAACCCTCAACGACGGCGGCCAGATCACGCTCAGCAACCTGCAAGCTACGGCTACCGTTAACGTGGTGAGCATCGTAGACAACAGCCTGCCCACCTGCTCCTACCCCGGCAACGCTACCCGCACCATACAGGTATCGCCCAGGGTTACGGCGGGCACGCCTTTGGCAGATTTGCGCCTTTGCGTCAATACGCCCAATGTAGTAGACCTCCGCACGTTGCTGCAAGGCGCTCAGGCCGGCGGCCAATGGACGGAAATCAGCGCCTCGCCCAGTACCGGCGGCGCTTTTAATGCTGCGGCGGCCAGCTTCAACACCGCGCTACAGCAGCCGGGCAGCTACCGGTTCCGCTACACCGTAGAAGGCGGCGTATGCCCCGACGCTACAGCCGAGGTAAATGTGGTACTCACGCCTGCGCCCGTTGCCGACGCCGGCCTCGATCAGGAGCTGACCTGCAACACGGGATCCATCGTTATTGGCGGCAACAATACCACTACCGGCCCCGGCGTCTCGTACCTCTGGACGGCCGACCCGCTCACCATCGACATTGCTACCCCCAACGACCGCACCACAGAAGCCAGCCAGCCGGGCGCTTATACCCTGCAGGTAACCAATGCCGATGGCTGCGTGGCCCGCGATGTAGTGGTGGTGAGCTCCGACTTTGGCGCGCCGGTGGGCGACGTCAGCGTGGCCGACGTCAGTTGCTTTGAGGCGGCCGATGGCGCCATCCTCATTGAAAACGTCACGGGCGGCCAGCCTCCTTACCAGTACTCGCTCAATGGGGGCGCATTTACGGGAACGCCGCTTTTCAGCGGCTTGGGCCCCGACCAGTACACGCTCACCATTCGCGACCAAAATGGCTGCTTTACCGAATTGGTGCTCGACGTTACGCAACCCGAGCAACTAACGGTGCGCTTGGCCACCGACCTGGAAGGCGAAGCCAATGAGATTGAACTCGGCCAAAGTGTGACCCTCCAGGCTATCTTCAATCCCAATGTTCAGGTGGATACCATCATCTGGCGGCCCGATTCCATTGGCATGGGCAACGAACCCCGGGTAGTTGTATCGCCATTAGAGACTACATCCTATACCGTAACCGTTATAGACATCAATGGCTGTAGCGATAGCGACAACCTCAACCTCATCGTACGCAAGTCGAGGCCGGTATACATACCCAATGCCTTCTCGCCCAACGACGACGGGGTAAACGATGTGCTGTTCATTCAGGCCCCCGACGGGCTCATCCGCAACATCAACTCGTTTATGGTTTTCAACCGCTGGGGCGAATCGGTATTTGAAGCCTTCGACTTTCAGCCCAACACGCCGGCGGTGGGTTGGAACGGCCGCTTCCGCGACCAGGCCCTCAATGCCGCAGTTTATGCCTATGTAGCTGAGATTGAGTTTACCGACGGTGAAGTCGTCATTTTTAAAGGCGACGTGATATTGGTGAAATAACGCCCTTAGTATGAGCAACATCCAATTCCCGGCCCAGGCCGGGAAGGGTCTTTTGATCTTAATTTTCCTGCTTGCCCTTTGGCGGCCGCTGTGCGCATCCTCTCCAGGATCGCGCACGGCGGCCGCCGAACGGCTGGAAGAGCAACTGCAACTGCTTATTCCCGACAGCGAAGCGGGCCATGCCACTGCCCGCGCCTATGCGCTTGAGCAATTGCAATCCTTCTTTGACGTCTTACAGGCCGCCAACATTTCGCGCCGGCCGGTAGACAAAGCCGTGGAATTGGTGCGACAGCAGGCCGAGGCCCGCTTTTTCCGCCAGCCGCACACCTTTGCCGGCTTCCCCGAGCTTTTTCGGTCGGGCGCTTTCAGCACCGCCAACACAGTCGCACTCTTTGCCCTTACCTTCGAGTACTTTGGCATTGGGTACGCCATTCAGTCCGACCGTTGGTCGCTCCATGTCGTAGCCGACCCCGCCGGCAAAGCCATAGACGCCTCCCCTACCCCCAAAGCCGGGCGGCGCGCCCAGCACATTGAGGAAGATTTTATACGCAACTACCTCGAACTGCTGCGCGCCTCCCACCTGCTGCCCGAAGAAGAATGGGCCCGCCCCGAGCGCGAGCTCTTCGACCGCTACTACCTGCCTGCCAACGATCGCATGTCGTTGGCGCAGCTCGCCGGCTTCATGCACTACCAACAAGCCTTGGCCAACTACCGCGAGCGCAAGTATATGGACTGCATCGACTGGCTCGAACGGGCCCAACGCCAGGGCGCGCAGCCCGCTTATGCCGTACTCCGGCGCGCAGCCCTGCTGCAATTGGCCACTCAGCCCCGAGCAGACGAGCAACAATCGCTCGGCCACCTCTTCCAACTTTGGCGCGAAACGCCCCTCGACTGGCTGGGGCTGGAACTGCTCAACCGCATGGATGCGCGCCTCGACCGCGAGCTCGAAAATCATCCCATAGCCCCCGACTTAGTCGCCATTGCCGCGCCCTTTCTTCAGCATTTTCGGGGTATGCCCGAATGGGAACGCCAGGTGCGCGAGGTATGCTTCCTCAAATTGGCGCGCCACCACGCCCGCCATGCCCGCATGGACGACATGATGAGCTGCCTCGACACCCTCTATCGCATGAGACCCCGCGACAAAGCCGTACAAGATGTGCTCGCGGGCATGATGGTATGGTCGCTGCGCCACGAGCACAACTACGCCCAGGGCATGAAAACAGCCGCCCAATACCGGGAGAAATACCCCTTCCTCATTGAGCACGAATGGTTTAAAGACCTCGACCTTCAGTACCGGGCCGAGCAGATAAGGGCTTGCTTCGACAGCAACCAAGCCCCGCAGGGCCGCATTTACTTAGCCGAATTTCAGTCGCTCGCCGCCCAATACGGCAAAACGCCCCGCATCGCCTCCTGGGTCACTACGGCTTATGCGCCCGCCTCCTACCACTACTTCCTCAACAAAGACTACGCCACCGCCCGCCAACTGATGGAAGAAGCCAACCGCTTAGCGCCCGGCGACCCTTACCTCGAAGACCGGGTAGCCCTGATGCGGCGATATCCGTAGGCCTGCTCCAGGAAGCGTAAATGTTCGTTTTTCTTTTTTGGGGCCACCGCCGCCCCGCCCGTATAGCTGCCTGCCCCATGAAGCGCAGTACGCGGGCGGCGCGGCGGCCGGGCTGTCCGCTCTTATGGCCTTCCCTCCTTCACCCCGCGGAATATACGCTTCGCTATTCCACGGGGTAAAGCCGGTCAGGCCATACCGCTTCCATCCCTTGGCCGGGCGTGCAACTCCCCTAACGCCTTGCTTAAACCTAAAAACAACCCCTGAATTGTTTTAATATTAATTTTTTTAAAAAAAACACTCAAAAAGTTTTTAAAAACCCCAAGCCTGTTTATCTTTGTATTCGTCCTCTCTGAACAAGGACATAAATCAAACCACTTTGCTCATGTCCACAACGCGCTTGCTATGGCCCGCTCTAAGCCGTTCAAAGTCGATTACGACGCCTTATTCAAGGCCTTTATCGCACATAGTTTTAAAGACTTTTTGGCCTTCGCCATCGCTGAGCTATACCAACTCGTCGACTGGAATTACGAACCTGAGTTCTTAGAACAAGAGCTCCTCAATGCCATGCGAGGCAGGTATAAACAAAGAGGCAAGCAAAATCAGGCGTTGATAATGAAATCATCATGAATACCCTTATATTCGTAATGGAATTCATGGCGCTGCCTGAAGAGATGGAAAAACTATTAGAACAACAATTAGATTCATTTATGGGAACGACGACAAAACCATACCTGCCTGTATCCGAACGCACTAAGCGCTTTACGGAGCGCATGTATGCCGCCGCCCACGAAGGTAAGCTGCCCTCGGAAATGATTGAAGAAGAGCGCAGACGTGCTGAAGAAGAGGCTGCTATTCGTATAGAAGAAGAGCGCCGGCGTGCTGAAGAAGAAACCGTGGTACGGCTACACATCCAGTTGCTTATGCCCATTGAGCACGTAGCCTTGGCTATGGATATAAGCCCGCAAGCGGTGGAAGAGATATTGCACAGGTATGGTCATCAATAAAAGAAAGCCTTTATATGGGAACGACAACAAAACCATAGCTGCCCGTATCCGAACGCACCAAGCGCTTTACGGAGCGCATGTATGCCGCCGCCCACGAAGGTAAGCTGCCCTCCGAAATGATTGAAGAAGAGCGTCAGCGTGCTGAAGAAGAGCGTCAGCGTGCTGAAGAAGAGCGTCAGCGTGCTGAAGAAGAGCGTCAGCGTGCTGAAGAAACCGTAGTACGGCTGCACATCCAGTTGTTTATGCCCATTGAGCAGATAGCCTTGGCTATGGATATAAGCCCGCAAGCGGTGGAAGAGATATTGCACAGACACGGTCACAAATAAAAGGAGTTAGAGCCTATTCGCCTTGGTGATCTGGGACGCTCAATCGGCTGCGATTAGCCAATGGCTCGTGAGGGCCTGCGACCCGAAACGCCATATCATCCATTATTCCGATTTAGCTTGTAGCGCTTCATTTTTCTCTGGCAAGGGGCTACAAGCGCGTAGCCTGGTTTTCCCAGTCAGGAGACTGGCATCCACTCCGTAGCGGTTAGTTCCGCGGGATTCATCCCCCGCCATGAAATAACCTCTTCTATACGGCTAAGCGCGATTGGATGTAGGATAGTTCCGCGGGATTCATCCCTACGGTTGGGACACATCTCAAAAGTGCCTATATTTGGGTTATCAAGAAGAAGACAGATGCAAGCACACTGCTATCCAGAAGGTTACAGCATAGGTCTGTACCAACCAATAATATCAAGGTTAGATTCTGATTTTAAGGACAAACGCCGGAGGATGGCCTTCGACTGGTTGTCGGAAAAGATGGGAAGACTCCAGAACTGCCGGGTTAATAAGCTAAGTGAAAATGAATCGGAACGGAAGCGGGCGCAACGGCTAGTGAACAATGCGAAAGTTCCCATCAGTTCGTTTTTAGGTGCCTGTTGCCTTAGTGAAGGGAGTTTGGAAGGTCGTCAAGTCATCCATGTATGTGATCAGACGGAAATCCTATTTCCAAGCGCGCTGGGACGGCTGACGGATTCGCTAGCGGATTTGGGAGTTGTTGGAACAGGTACCCAATACGGCAAGAATGCCGTGGTAGGCTTGGTCTTGGACGCATGGAGTAGAGTGCCACTGGGCTTGGGTAGCCTGTCGTTTCATAGCAGACCCCCCGAACTCACGAGTCATAGGTCAAAGGAGAAGATAAAAGGCGCAGGTAGGGATGAAAGGCCGCTGCGTTACCGGGAAAGCAGCAAGTGGCGGCTGACGGTGGAACATTGCGCCCAACGCCTGCACAACTCGGAGCATATCATTCACATCATCGACAGGGAAGCGGACAACCTCAATTTTTATTTGGAAATCTCCCGTAGAGACGGAGTATTCAACCAGGTGTCGGCACGTAATGAACTTCTGGTGCGTTTGAAAAACGACAGGTGGGTGAATGAGGACTGCCACGCCGCCCGCCGCCTGTCCACGGCTATGCGGGATCGTTCGGTAGTGGCGACGCAGGTTGTAGAAATTACGGAAGATAAGCGGCTCAACGTATGGTTCACGCGTGACAAAGACTACCAATACCACAGACGGGCGGAGTGGTCGCAAAAACGAGTCGGGCGTATAGCCGTACTCGAGGTGAGGTATCTTTGCTGTAAAATGGACAAAGCCAATAACACAAATACCAAGTCGGATATGCCCAAGGCTATGCTAAAACAATTGTTGGCACAAAGCGATTGGTTTGATAAGCGGCTGTCGTTCATCGAAGTGCGGGAGGTGGAAAGCAGGGATCCGAAGACGGGCCAATGCCTGCAAATCGATGAATCCGACAAAGTGGATTGGATGCTGATGACGACGATGCCCATATCCGGACCACAGGCGGCTATGAAGGTCGTGTCCCTTTATGGAGGCAGGTTCAGAGCCATAGAGCAACTTTTCCGAATATTGAAGACAGACGGTTTTGATATAGAGGCAGCACAGCAAAAAAGCATACATTCACTTTTAAAAATCACAGCCATGGCATTGAAGGCAGGCCTTACAGCACTAAAACTTGTGGAAGCTCGAAACCAAACCCAAGGATACCCCATCGCTGAAACATTCAGTGAGAGGGAAATTCAGGTCTTGGCGCTTCTATCCGCTCAGTATGAAGGTAGCACTGAGGTGCAAAGAAACCCCCATGACCCTGCTCAACTCGCATGGGCCGCTTGGATTATCGGTAGAATGGGCGGATGGAAACCACAAAACAAGCAGCGTCCGCCAGGCCCCATCACCATGAAACGAGGCCTTGATATGTTCTTTACCATCTTCAAAGGTGTCGCTTTGGTCAATGGTTGGCAATGGGAAATAGATGTGTCCCAACCGTAG
>Ga0058867_1054738_pt1 | contig 14343 bp, 9 predicted proteins | sample TNRReaAerobicRNA_FD_59632 | JGI IMG/M metagenome (GOLD analysis project Ga0058867, IMG submission 59632) | Wastewater treatment Type I Accumulibacter community from EBPR Bioreactor in Madison, WI, USA - TNR Reactor, Time E -22min-Aerobic_ RNA... | ecosystem: Engineered > Bioreactor > EBPR >... | reverse complement strand
CACTGCCAGCGGTCAACAGGCGCAGGGCGACGTCGGTCGGCAGTCGGCTACCAACGGACGTTGCGTCTGAAAAAACAGCCGGCGCGAACGCCAGGTAACTGATCTCGAACCAGCCATCCGGTTGCCTTCGGACTCGGGCAGATCCTCGGCCAGAGCGGTCATTGACGGCACACTATGCGGCCGGCCGGTATGGATCCTTTACCGGCCATCCGGTGGCCAAGCACGCCGAACGGCGGCTTCGATCGTTTCGCTACGCCCGGTTCCGACCCCAAGCCGTCGGTCAGCTTTCTCCAAACCGGCCAGTCAGCCAGGTCCAGATTCTGCGAACTGGGCTGCTCCGAAGCGGCCCTTGGCGACCGCAACCTACCGGCCACGAAGAGACGGTCGGTAACTCGCTCGAAAGCAGTCATTGAAGCCGCCTGGGTGTATGCTATCGACCTAGCCTGAGAAGTGCGGCCTTTGACGAGTTTTTGTCCTCTATAGAATCAGCACTCATAGCGCGCACAGCCTGCTGCGGTAAGGCTTCCACGTTCCGCTCGACGTCAATTTCTGGAGCAGGCGCAGATGCTACGCAGCTAAACTGTCGCCATAAAACAAGCTTAGGCATCACCAATAACTCGCGAGGGCCACTATGCGTGACCGCAACTATCTCTTCAACAATGCTGATTGGCACTCAGTAGATCAACATCAGCGAAAAGAACTAGCCAAAGAAATAGACGGCATCAACGGTGACAGATTGCTTAATACCTCCGTTGACGATTTGTGTGACTACTTCGATGCAAAATACAAAGTTAATATCCCCGTTCTAATGCCGGAAAACATCGTCGCAGGTCAACAAAAAACTAAGATAGATGTGAGCGGAGACCCGAGGCGATATTTCAGAAACCCAGGACAACCGTTCTATGTAAACGGAACAACAATTGAAATTTCAGTACCGTTCGACGGTGACGACGAAGCATTTAAAATACAGCCTACCAGCGTCACAATGAACCCTCCTCGGGCAGATATCAAGAACAAGAATCTCATCATAAAGATAGAAGGCACAGATCTGTCTGGCGAGCAGGTTCGCAGCGAAGTAAATAGAACTATCTCGGACATAGAGGGCTATCTGGTTACGTTACGTTCCAACGCGCAAGGCTTGAACGCACAGATTCGCTCCCTCGCTCGTGCGGCAATTGAGCAGCGGCGAGGTAAGTTGTTAAAGGATCGGAACCTCCTTGGCGACCTTGGTTTCAAGATCAAAGAACGAAATAGTCAGTCCCGCACTTACACTGCACCAGAGGTACGGCGAAAGCTATCCCCGGCGCTTCCCCCTGCAAGCAGCACCCCATTCAAGCCTGAACCAACGCTAGAAACTGCCGATTATGACCATATTTTGAGTATCATTCAAAGCATGGTTAACGTAATGGAAAGAAGTCCTTCGGCATTCAAATCGATGGACGAAGAGTCCCTTCGATCTCACTTCCTTGTCCAGCTTAACGGCCACTACGAAGGGCAAGCAACCGGCGAGACTTTCAACTATCAAGGTAAGACCGATATCCTTATTCGCTCAGCGGGAAAGAATATATTCATTGCAGAGTGTAAGTTTTGGTCTGGCCTCAAGAAGCTAATCGAGACCATAGACCAGCTGCTCGGCTACAGTTCGTGGCGAGACACCAAAGTTGCTGTCATCGTATTTAATCGCAACAAAGACTTCTCGAAGGTTTTGGAGTCGATACAATTGGCAACTAAAGAACACAGCAACTTCAAACGCCAAATCGCAACCACCTCGGAAACCATGTTTCGTTATGTCTTTGCTCACCGTGATGATTCAAACCGGGAACTGCTACTTACCATTATGGCATTCGATGTTCCAGCTTAGTTTCGAGACGGCGCCCAAACGCGCAGTCGGGCGGACACGCGCGAAAAGCCGCGCAGTTCTCTCATTACGTTAGCCATCTCAAAATGCCAGCTATCTACTATCGCGCCTCCAAATTCGGCCCACATTGGGGAGCCGAGCTTCGCGGAACGCACAGGCTGTCTGTAACTTGGGCAGAGTTGGTCTGGGCCGCAGTTACCGTCGGCAAACCCGGCGTAGCTTACCTCCTTGCGCATGGTTGGCATTCCGCCAGTGACATAATCGTCAGATCTCACACCGTTTATGCGAGTCTTCGCCAATCGGGTGGTCGTATCGAGAAAAGCACCCTCTACGAATCGCTGGATCCCACCGAAAAAGGCGCGACCTCATACTTTGTCGGAATGATGGCAGCAAAGATTATTGCAGCCCGCCTGCTTGACACACCTTGGTTATTTCATTTGTCGATGTTTCGACAAACCGGAGGCACTCTGCAGTTGCACTCGAAGTCTGAACCCGATCTTGTCGGTCTGAACAGCCACGGAAATTGGATAATTTTGGAGGCGAAAGGGAGGACGCATCGCTCTGATAAAAAAGCGATGGCTAAAGGCAAGGCTCAGACTCGACAACTGCGAAGGGTCAACGGCCAATTCCCAACCCTTCGTGCCGTGATTCAAGCACATTTTTCGCCGGATCTCGGGTTCTCGATCGAGGATCCAGATGACTACGATGAGAACGCACAGGACCTAGATTTTGATCTGGCGGTCGCTATGAACAGGTATTATTCTGGCGTTATCCCGAGCGATAAATGGAACAGGGAAGACGTCAAATTGTCGGGACGCAAATTTTTAGTCGAAACACATGACGACATTGGCGTAACCGTTGGAGTCGATACCGCCATAACCGAGTCATGGCAAGCGGTCACTCGAACCAAGCAAGCCGGCGCAGCGTCAGCTGCGATAATTACCATTGAGTTTAATGGAAAAATATTCACGGTCTTCCCTGACGGCATAGTAGTTGCGCTGGACGATCGCTGGAAGGAAAACAGAATGATGCGCGACCCCAGCTTGCGCAGAGATGACTAACCATTCGCTCAACCGGACCCATTGCGGCGCGGGGCTTAAGGCCCGGCATTTTATTATGTGATTATAACTACACACAACAAGCGGGGTCAGGTCTTTACTTTTGCCCGCATAAACACCAGTTGTTTTTATCATGATGGCAAGAAGAAAGATCTGACCCGTGTAGCGTGCGTGTAGGCGCGTGTAGGCGTTCGTGATAATTACCTGACCCCGGGATTTTACTGAAGTTATGCACCTAAAAAGTCAACCAATCCACTGCTGCAGCGGCTAGAGGCCACATATGAAGCTTACGTTTACAGGAAGTTTTGAGGCCCTGTCGAGGGCCTTGAAATCTCTAGGCGAGACATGGGACGATTCCCAACCAAGGAAAAAAGTACTGCGGCACAACGGCGGGGTGCTCAATTGGTTTGAGACTACTAGCAATATTTCGTTTCAAGGGCCAGAAGAAAAAAGAGACGCATTAGAGGCAAAGGTTAAAAATCTTTTGTATCCCGAGCAGTTCCCGCCCCCTCCGTCAGCTTCTGAGCAGTCTGATGACCGTGAAGGCGAATCGGTGGAAAGTCCCAGCGAGCAGAAAAGCTCCGGCGAACGATATCTACATGGTGAATTCAACGATTCGGAAGTGGTGATAGGTATCGTCAGCGCAGTGGGAACCGAGACTGCCCGAGTGATTACACCGTTGATCGATCGCCTGCTAGGTTTTGGCTATACGGCCGTGGAAATCAAAGTGTCGTCTCTACTTTCTGGCTCGGATAGCTCCAGCGAGTACGAAAGAATTAGCAACCTGATATTTGCTGGTGACACAATGCGCCAGAAGACGCAAAACAATGGCATTTTGGCCTACGGCGCGTCCAAGCTTATAGCTGCGAAGCGTAAGGCGAGCACTGGGAAGGTTGCATATATTGTCAACTCCCTGAAACATCCCGACGAAGTTGAAGTGTTGCGTAAGATTTATGGTCAAGGATTTTATCTTTTTGGGGTGCACGCCGATAAGAAACGGCGGCTGTATTACCTTGAAAATGATAAAGGGCTAAACGCAACACAAGCATCGGAGCTGGTCGAGGTTGATGAGGACGAAAAGCTACCTCACGGCCAACGGACCAGGGATACATATCACATGGCCGATTTCTTTCTCAACTTCGGGAAGGACACCGATCAAATCAAAAATACCATCCAAAGATTTCTGGAGCTTATTTTTTCCCATCCGTTCAAGAATCCAACGTTTGATGAATTTTCTATGTTCATGGCGTTTTCAAGTTCTGTTCGGTCGGGTGATCTGTCCAGACAGGTTGGGGCAGTTATAACAAATCATCAGCAAATCGTTGCAACAGGTGCAAATGAGTGCCCTGTCTCTGGTGGGGGGCTTTATTGGGCGGAGGTTGATAGTGAAAGCGGTGTTGTGAAAGACGTTCCTGATGGAAAAGACTATACAAGAACTGAAGACTCCAATCGCGCTGAACAGAACGAGATAATTCAAGGAATACTTACAGGTCTCAGGAAAATAGATGGGATCTCTGATGCGGCGCTGCCTAGTATAGAATCTGAACTTAGACGAAGCAGAATCAGTGATCTCACGGAATTCGGTCGGGTTGTACACGCCGAAATGGAGGCAATCATCTCATGCGCTAGAGGCGGGATAAGTTGCATTGGTGCAACTTTGTATTGCACAACATTTCCATGCCACAACTGCGCAAAGCATATAATAGCGGCAGGGATCAAGCGGGTTGTGTATGTTGAGCCGTATCCAAAAAGTAAGGCTTTGGATTTTCACTCAGAGTCTATAGAGCTTAAAACTGCTTTAGATAAAAAGGCGGAGTCGACACACGTTACATTTGAGCCATTTACTGGGGTAGGGGCGCGACGGTTTTTGGATTTGTTTTCTATGAATCTTGGGCTTGGAGATAAACTCCGGCGCAAAAATTCAGATGGAAGTGCAGTCACGTGGTCTAAAGAGAAGGCGATTCCAAGGGTTGGACTTCTCCCGAATTCGTACGTCGAGGTCGAAGGAATTGCTGCGATCTTGTTTGACCGTGCAGTCAGCACATAAAATTGTTGCGGCAGACGTTTGACCCGCTGCTCGCTTTTTCTTCCGAAAAAACAGGCATCGCCCCAAACGCTGCTGAAGTTAGGCGTTGAACGTCCGCTCCCAGCCGAAACGACGGTCGCCTTTGGGTCGTGATGCGACCGACCTCTCGTCGACTTCGTCGCCGGAAGGCGGTCAGTGAAGCTTCGCTTCGCGGAAGCGGCCATTCATCATCGAGTGCTGACGACCCACAGCGGCCGGTCGAGTTCTTTCTGAGCGGCCATTCGGCGCAACAATCGAGGCGGCGGAAGCAGCCCCCTCTGTGTCAGACTAAATGTCGCCCCATTCCACCATGGCCTCGACTCGCTCGACGCCAGCTGCCACCAGCACGCTCACGCCGAGCGAACTCGACAGGATGCTGCGCCGGGTCGCGCCGCGGTCGGGAGCTACTCCGCCATCATTTGCTCCACCGTCATCGGCCCCGTCTATCTGGTCCTCTGCGGGTCGGGTCGGCCTTCTGCACCAACGGCGCATTGCATGGCACGAGAAAACCTGTGAGATGCCAACGCGACGGCGACTTCGGCAGCAGTTCCTTCGTAAAAGCGTGCTTATTTGCCGGCCCAACCAGACCACCCGAGTTCGACACTCTTTGCGTGCCAAACGCATAAATCGCCCCTTGATGCGAGTAAAAACAACGTGTTAACGTTTCACTAAAAATCCTCGTGTAGTGACACGTCACCCGCCAGAGTGCCTTTATTTCAATAGTTTGCAGTGATATAGTCGCGACATGCGGCGCTTACTCGCCAAGGCTGGTCGAGATGCCTCGGAGTCTCGCCGCAGACGCCTCTTGGCTACCTTGGACCACATCGAGGCTGGACAAACTGGCGAAAACCACGTCGAGCGACAAAGACGTCACCCGGTGTGCGGCCTGCCAGCCACCACACCGCCAAACAAGGAGCAGTTCGCGACCATCTCACCGCTTAATACGACCTCCAAGCATTTGTAGTGCCAATTTTTCTTACTGGAATTGTGCATATTCAATGGCTTACGGCGATATCTGTCGAACTCGGGAGACCAAGTCGCAAGGCTTCTACGATTTGTTCACGGATAGCAGTGGTGGTGTTCATGCAAAGACCTTTCAAGCGACATCGGACTAACTGCTATCCCTTTCGGCCTTCACTTTGCTCACGGGTAAAAAAGGAGAAAATTCCGATCCCATAGCGGGAGGCACACCGATCAAGTCTCGTATTTAATTGCGGGATGCGCCCAAACGGCTGCACAATTCCCGTTTCAGTGCGATAAGATCTTCCACTGTGGAAAGTCCGAGGCTGTGGTTGTGGGCCACGGCAGATCGCAAGCTGAGGAATTGAGCGAAGAACGTCCTTGCCTGCTCCCGATCATTGAAACATGCCTTAAGCAGCGGCTCACACAGATCCTTGCCGAGATAAACATTCATCAGCGCGCCCGTTGTAATAAATTGAGGGAGGGAGTCCTCCGCCGAGCGCACCCATCCCTCACGACCACTCCGCCCTTGCCATTCTAAAGCCGCGTCCACCACGGAAAGCAACTTCGGTTTCTTTCGCCCTTCCTCAATAGGCACCGGAATTTTATCGGTCCGCTTCGAGCTTTCTTCAAAAGCTGAAAAGTCGACGTCTGGATACAAAGCAGCAATCAGCTGTTTTCCGAGCTGACGAATATCGTCTGCGTGTAATTCCGCTGGGTTACCCGGAATTTTAATATCTTTCGTACCATGGCGCCAACCTTCCGGTTTAAGGTCAGAAAAATATTCCACCATAGTATTGCGTAGGATTGTTTCAATCTGTAGAACAAGGCGGTAAGCATGGCTATTAATCGCATGCGATGGATTTACAAGATCGTTTACTGTTGCAATTGAATTGGATGCATGCACCAATACTCCATGATTCTTTCGAAGGACCTTCTCCATCAAGACTGAATTCAGTAACGCAAGACAAAGGTCCCCGGTTCGCTCGATTCTAATGAACCCTGCTAAGCGAAGGTCCTCAATCTCTAATTGTCTTGGATCTACTAATTTGCGCTGTTGTCTGATTATCGAGCAGAGTATACCCTTCGCTTTCTCCCCAATTGCGCTCAAACGGTTCTCTATCGACTCGACGACCGTTTCTGAAGAAGCAACATCGGTGAGTGTCTCTGGATAATCCCGCAATGCCCGGCCCGACATGCGCAATGTCGACAGTACCTCATCTATCAAGCACGCGTCCCCACCCGTAAATTCAAGTAACGCTTCCACAGTAATCTCGTCAAGTTCGGATGCTGGACTGGAGATCCACCGATCATCCAAAAGGCTTGCCTGCAAATCCGCTACGGAATAAGGTTGAATCGTGCGGATGCACTTCTGGTCGGGACAAGGCGATGTCGGGTGAAATTGCTTCCAGACCTGTGGAATCCGATACCGGTTCCAGGCCCCGATTAGCACCGTGATAAGCGGAATGTCGGACGAGGACTCCCGAATCGAGCGCGTGGCGCTTAAAGCGGCTATCTGGCTCTCAATTTCCAGATGATGGAAGTCTCGCAACGCGCAACACACGGCTCTCTTGCCGCTTTCTCTAGCTATTTGCAGCGCTTGCCCAACTCGACTCATGACTGCCTCACTGACTTCCGGCACTGGTTTTGGCAGGCTCCGACAGTCGATTTCTAGCAGATGGCCACGAAAGCTGCTCCGGACCCCATCGAGGAACGCTGTCTGGATCGAAACACCGCAGGCCGGCTCAACGAGCCCCCAGTGCCCCTTCTGCATTCTGGAAATCGCATCGAGGATCTGTTTCACACAATTTTTCCAATTTCGTGTTCACGGTAGTTTACTAGGGATTCATGAACTCTGATGCGATCTTTGTCACCAAGTTTGACCATAAAATCTATATATGAAGGATAGGCAACAGAGTACGCTTCGCTGTTTCCGTCTAGGTGTCGGAGCAGCATGTTTGTCATCACGAGGAATTTTAGGGTATTAGCGAAGTCTTCCTCATTTGGCGAAAAGGCATCCTCACTGGCCCAGTTCGCCAAGATCCCTGGAATACCTTTCAACTCGTAGACATGGCTTGAACGATAGCCGTTGGCCACAATGTCGTTGCTGATTGCTAGCATGACCGCTTTTCCGAGTTGGGACAGATTCCAGCCAAGCGTTTCATAGACATAGTCAATGTAGGACGAGTGGCCTCCTGTACCGTCTGGACTCTCCGCGTATACTTTTTCAACATCGGCGAGTGTAATTCGGAGCTCCCTTGTGGCGCGGCGCCTTCGTTCAATAATTTCCAGGAGCTGGCGCCCGAACTCCTGAACAAAGGCCGGGTGTCCAGACGTCTTTTCCTTTACGAGGCGCGCGACGCCGGGGTCCAAGGAGATCCCCAACATGTCCTCGAAAGCCATCCGAAGAAGCTGTTCGACCTTGTCGGAATTCAAATCTCCGAAATCTTCCCGCAGTGGTGTGAGGAAATTTTTGAATGGATACGCGTTGTCGGGATTAGGGCGAATATTGACTTCAAAGTAGAGTTGCTTGAAGCCTGCGTAGACGACTTTGAAAGTATCCGGATTCTGTGAGGATACGCCGCGGAGTATCCTTGCGAGCGGAAATGCGCTCGGCCCATGCGTATTACGGCTCGCCTCAATGTACCGATCAACTTCGTCGATCAGGACAGCAACGCGTTTCATCTTGCACGTCTCCGTGAGGATGGAGGCGAGCGATGCAACATCCTCTGGGCGTCGCAGTCCGAGGGATTCCGTGATACGGGCGGCCAAGGTGAAATCTGGATCACCGTGAAGAGGATCAGCATACACATAACCGACGTTAAACGAGTCCCTCCGACGCGCACTCCCGAGTCGTTCTTTTAGAGCATGTAGGAGCGAGGTTTTACCAATTCTTCTTCCACCCCAGACGGCGCTGGCCTTTTCAGTTTGGAGTTTTTGGAGGGCCGATTCACGACCGACGAACAGGTTCTTGCGGCTGTGGACGACTCCATCTGTGCAAAACAGACCAATGTCGGTGAGTTTCGCCGCTCCCCGATGCAGCAATTGACGAAGTGGTGCTCCAGGAACGCTTGCACCCGAAACCCGTTGCGCTTCCTCACGTCCAATGAGAACAAAGGGGTCTTCAGGTTTGCCGATCCCGAACCTTTCCTTGAGTTGCACGAGACATTCGGGCACCACAACTATACTTCGCGCGTCCTCCTCGTCATTAATATGCGCACTGAGACGACTCCACTGGTCCTCCCAGTCATCTGTTCTCAGCAACAGGTAGAGATGCACTGGCCGATCCAGCCATGCGCTCCTTGGACTGTAGAATTCCGATTTATATCGGCCAAAGTAGCACCCAGCCAACGGCGAAGGGACCAAGGTTCCGTTCAGATCGTGATACATTTCCGATAGTCGGCAGAACGAACGCACGAATTCCCCCCACCGCTTATTGCATTCGCGCCGCAAACCGTCGTTCAGTTTGCGCTGTTTCGCGAGAAAGTCCCATGCTGCCTGCAGGGCGGCGTCGCCCCATGTTCCGCTGGAGGAATCTGAGGGAGGTTCCTCACCGCTTGTCGGGCGGGGGGCTGACAGACCCAATAGGGACTCAATTTCTGAAAAGGTAGTGCTCTTGTTTCGGACAGCAAATTCAATGGCCTCAGTCAACTGCTTCACTCTTGTTGTCGAATCTTGTCGGGCGTTTCTAACTAGAGATGAGATATGAGCGGATGCGGCTCCGCATAATTCGATGAGGCGATCCGCACCGGCCTCGCTTTCGTGTTCTTCGATAGCGTGTTGACATGTCATCACCCGATCACGAAGACCTCGAAGGGCATCCCTGGACTCATTCTTTGATCTTACAGCGGATTCGTCCAAGCCATTCTCGATCGTCTGAATGAGTAGCTCGGCAAGTGGCAACTTGCCACGGAAAATCGCTTCTCGAGCACGTTCAGATTCTGCAGTCGCCCCACTCCGAGCCGTCAGCGCGTCGCATCTCGAGATTAGTCTGGATTTATAGTCACACAGAGCTTCCTTGACCTCATCGACGCACCGTGCCACGTCGCCGTGCGTTCTGGATTCGGCAATCGTGACTGCATGGACCAAGCAGCGCTCCTCTTTAATCCGGTTGAAGTTAACAATGGCGTCGCAATTTCTAAGATTTTCCAGGATTGCGGTGAGATTTGCCAAACACAGGCTAAGCGGCTCCTCTTGCTTCGACCAGCGAACAACGAGTTCGGGAGCGGCGAGCATTACCGCAGGCACGGCGTCCAAGAGGGCTTCAATGCCTCGGGCAGGTTGCGGCGCTGTTTCCGAGTAGCTCGCCGAAAATAATTCCAAAGCGCTTTGAACTGAACTCCAAAAACCTGCGAAAAGTGCATCCTCTTGGGCCAATGCCGCAAGTTCTGACTGGCAGTTTGCCAGAAGAACGGGCTGGGAGTCGCAGGGGAACGCTTCATCGAATGCTTTGCTAGCGGAAAGAAGCCTCTGGATTCGTTGATGAAGCCCCGTGAGGTAACCCGTCGGTCCAAAAATTTTCTTCTGATAAAATGAATTCTCCGTTGTGGAGAGCCCGTGCTTAGTAAACGCCTCGCGCGCCTGTTCTTCAATGGCGGAAGAAACATGATTGGCGCTTTCCCAATCCCTGTGTTGGATCTTCTGGATAATGGAGTTAGAAAGCCGCCGCAGACCCGGAAAAAGCGATTGCCGCTCCGCCTCGGCCACTTCATTACCGTGAGCGACTTGGTGGATGTATTCGCCATTGCCCTGTTGATGGAAAAACTCGAAGATCGTCGTCGTGGCTTCGTCGATGCGCTTTTCGAGATTCCCGTCTGAAATCACGAATGGTTGCTGTTCTATGATGTCGCGGTAAAGTCGTCTTAGTGCAAGGGTTTGCTTGCCGAATTCACATTCATTCAAGCCCAATTTGTAAAACACCCCCATCAGTGCTTCGCTTGAGGAAAAGGCGTGGACTGCCAGAAATGCCCCCGAAAAGCGTCTTCGCATTTTGAAGTCTCTCACATCTCTTGTGGTCATCCCTGCGATCCACCGACCAAAGAGCGCGTGGGATGCCCAGCTTCGAGGAAAAACCCGCTCTTGAGAAGACCAACTCGTAAGGAGGAGTGACGTGAATTTGTGGAAATCCACGTCCGCGGCTTCCGGCTGGAAAACCGCTTGCACCAATTCCAAGAGAAGGGCTGCTTCAGGGTTTCGGCCAACGGCGACAAGTTCTTCGGCCAGTTGTACAACCACAGCCGGTTCCCCATTCTTTTCGAGTGCGTCGGCCGCGATCTCCGGAATAGACCGTTTGGGAACAAGCCTCGGCCAATTCTCGCTCAGGGCTTGAATTTCGCTCTCAATGGTCGTTAGATCAGCCAGCGTAGACGCTATTTGAAGTTGCTTTTGGAGACCATCAAATCGTTCGCAGAACTGAGCGTCCTTTACGCGGCTCGCCGTGTCCATCGCTTCAGACTTCGATTGGCACGACAATCGTCGCGAGCTAACCAAAGCCGCTCGCTCAGCACCCAAGCGATCCTCCTCCTCTAGGAATCGAACGTTGAGAGTCGCGATCTTGACAAGGTCATCTGGAATCGAACTGTCCTCTATCGAAGGGACGACCTTTCCGATGTCTTCGCGAATACTGGCCACTTTCTGTTGCATTCCTTGAAGGGTGCTCGTTGCCTTCGTGTAGGTTTCGGACAGATCAGCCAGAGCGCCACGCATAGTCTGGCAGACATCCATGACCTCTGCCGCGCTTGAGCGCGGAGCACGAAATCCGGTGAATAGTCGAGCTAACCCGTCGCGAATCTCATCCGGGGCTGACGTGAGGGTCACCTGAAGCGGAGTCAGCCATTCATCCAGCCATGAATCCGTCTCTGCCGCCGCGTCGCTTACGTCCATGGCCACTTTTGCGACCTGAGTTGTCTCTTCTTCTAAAGGGTTGGCTTTTGCCAGATCAATACTTGCGACGGCCTGGGACAGGGATTCCACCATCTTCATGAGCGAAGCATGAACATTGATGTAGGCATCCGAGATTCGCTGACCGCCCTGGATCCAAGCTCGTGTGATCTGCAGCGCTCGTTCCACTTTCGGCGCGTCGGTCACGAGGCCTTGTGGCTCTGGTTCCTCGTCCCTTTCCGAGTTGGGGGTGCTGGAAGCATCTTGCACGGGAGACGATGGCGTTTCCGAGGAAACATCCTCCGCAGCAAGAAAAAGCAGAAGCTGGCTCTCTAGCCTCTGATCGTAGTCGAGTAAAATTTTGAGGATTTCTTGCGCCGTATCTGGCTGCAGCATGGCGAAGGCCGAGCCCAAAATTACCATTGCCCTCAAATGGGCATTGTCTGGTTTCAACTCGTCCAGATGCCTCCTAAAAGCTTCGGTGTCCAAGAAAAATCGATCGTCATCTTTAGAAGTAAAAGTCTCTATTGGCAACTTCGCTCTCAGCTCGTCATTCCCGAGATAGAACTCCCTCCACAGCGCTTGATGTACGAACGGACGTCCCTCCCGCACCAAAATCTTCGCCAGTACTTTTCTGTAGTGGGACTTTCCGAGAAGCCAGCAGCATAGCTCACCAATCTTCTGGTCATTCGTGATTGAAATCACCTCACGTCGTCCGAGTCTCTTGGCGGCTGTCTTCACCGCTCGCCGTTCGTCGTCTGCCAATGCTTCCGCCCAAAGTGCTGGGTCATCTAGAAATGGACAGAGTTTCCCTTTCGGGTTCCATGGGTAGGCGTTGATTTTGGCGGGATCAATGGTCATAGCTTCAAAGGAACTCGTCCGTCTGTTCTGTTTAAAAAAACGGTTTGTTGGGCGGGGTTGGCAGGTTGCTTGTTCGAGAATTCGGGGCGTTTGCGGGAGCCGGTTTTCTCTTGCCCACGTGCGGTGCCGATCGCGCGCTCCTGCTTGGCGCGCTCGGCGTTGAGTTTCGGGAGGCGGAAGAGGATTTCGTTGCGGATGGCATCGGGCCAGCGGTAGCGGATGCTCTTGGGGACGGGCTCGCCGCTGGCCTCTTCCTCGAAACAGTCGGGGATGAATTCGCAGGCGGTGGGAAGGTCGCTCCAGCCGTAGGCGGCGAGGACGGCGCGGTCCATCCGCGCGCGCAGCTCACGAAGGCGCCTACTGTCCGGGTCGCGTTCGTCGCCGGTGTGGAAGCGGTTGTAGGTGGGTGGTGAGGCCCTCGTCGTGGCGCACCATCAGCGCCGCCTGATGCTCGTAATACTCTCCCGCGCCGCCTCCAGCGCCGCGTCCGTCTCCCACCCGGCGGGGAATGGCAATGTCTCGAAGCAGTCGTTCGGCGTGTAGCGCAGGTCATTTTTCATCGAGCTGGCGAAAAACCGCGCCCCCAAAATCGTGAATGCGGCTTTGCAGAACCGCAAAGAATTGGTCCGAAGCGGTAAGGATAGGAAATCCAACCGGCCTAGTCGAAGTATGGCTGCTGCCGGGTGCCGCAGTCAATCGCCGACTTCGGGCCGGCATGGGTCACAATTCGCAGAAAATTGCTCCGAGTGGCACCGCAAGCACTGCCCGAGGCTGGGTGCGCGGCCACTCTCCAGCCATCAGGCACGAGCCTCGCCCTGACGAGCGGCGGCTCATCCTGTCATCTGCCCGCACCCACCAGGCGATACGCTGATCGAACTCGAACTCCGGCGCGGGGTGGGCTGAAGAGTCCCACTGCGGATCGTTACCTGCCTGCTCCATAGCGGCCCACAGCGGTGGCCCGCGCGCCGGGACGATGCGCGGTGGCTGGGTTGATTCGCAGATGTGATCGAGGATCGTGCTCGCGGCAACCGAATCATTGACGAAGGCGATGATGCGCATGGCGGCGTGGCAGATTTGGTATTGCAGCGGAAACGCCTCGTAGATGCGCGCCAGCAGAATGGCCCACAGATACCGGGCCACGGCAAGATGACGAGGCTCTTCTCGGGTCGCCGGAGAAATCGGCCCTGGCGATGGCAGGACGGCGGCAGGGGCCAGCGCCGTAACCACAGAGCGCAGCGGTGCATTGGGCGCCAGCACACCGTTGTGCCAACGATATCGCCGAGGAGCAGAACGATGCTGTTTTGAGGGTTAATGGCCGACCGGGCCGAGCTAGCCCACTTCTGGCAAAGCCGATCGACAGGTTCCTGATCCGTTACTGGGCATTCGCGTGGCGTGAGATTCCGATCTCGCTATGCCCGCTTCTGGCCATCAGCCCTTATTGTGATATTAAACCTGAACGGCTTGTTACGTTGCTAAGCATCTCATGAGCAAAAAATTGAGTATGTCAGGTTCAATGGCCGCTTTCGGGTGGCTCGACCTAATCAACGGCTGGTTTGAAGAAAATTCGTAGCCGTCCGGTCCTGGCCGATACCGCCCAGTGGCCAAGCCAAGTTTACCGCCGTAAAGCAGTCGCTCGGGGTTGGCTCGTCCGGCCTCCGTTG
>Ga0058867_1057541_pt1 | contig 14764 bp, 10 predicted proteins | sample TNRReaAerobicRNA_FD_59632 | JGI IMG/M metagenome (GOLD analysis project Ga0058867, IMG submission 59632) | Wastewater treatment Type I Accumulibacter community from EBPR Bioreactor in Madison, WI, USA - TNR Reactor, Time E -22min-Aerobic_ RNA... | ecosystem: Engineered > Bioreactor > EBPR >... | reverse complement strand
GTTCTCATTTCTCTATAATAACGCAAAGCTAAGGAAAAAGTTACACCCGTGCAAGAGCGGGGTCAAGCAATAGCGTTAAAAGTTGAATCGTACGCTGACGTTGTGCGTTCCTTTCCACACCCGGGTAGCGCGATAAGCGTAGTCGAGACCGAAGGTCGACTGCTTTTTTTCGCGGCTGGTGGGTATTTCAAGCGAAGCGCCGGCACTGAGGCCCGAATAGATGGGCGCTTGGGTAGCGTCGTCGACACCCATATCAGCTTTGTAAGCGGCACGCAGCATAAAGCGCTCTTTGAGGGCGTACTCTATACCGCCGCCGAGTTGGTCGCGGGAGAAAGAGTTGGCTGCAAAGTTTCCGAGTACGGTCAACCGGTGAGCGCCTCCAATGAGGAAGTCATAAGAAGCGCCGATGTTGAGCACGGAAGGAAGTTCGAAGCCTGCTGCACGCTGCGAGTAGGTGAGGTTGTAAGCGCCGCCGTCGGCAGCCGGGCCGGCAGTAGCCAGGCCCTGTCCGCTGTAAGCCATGCGCGAGCCTACATTGCGTAGCGAAATGCCGAACTTGAAGTTGTCCTGCTCGCCCGTTACGTACTGTACGCCGCCGTCTACGGCAAAACCGAAGGCATTGATATCAGAAGTAGATTCCGATACAGCGCGGAAGGTAATACCCACGGATACTTTATTTTCAAAGATGTGCGAGTAAGACAAGCCCATGTTGAAAAAAGCCGGTGAGAAGGTAGCGCCTGTGCCTTCCGGTTGGAAGGTGGTGGTTACCGGGATATCGCCAAAGTCGATAGACATGAGGCTGAAGCCGAATGCGCCGCTTTTGCCTACGCGCTGCGACAAGCCGAGCGCATTGAAGCGGATGTCGGTACCTTGCAGATAAATGGCATGACCCAGTACTACCTGAGTACGGCCGTTGATACGAGCCAAGCCAGCCGGGTTGAGCTGAAGGGCTTCAACACCGCTGATGTTTGACGTATTCATGGTGTGGAGCCCTGCCGAGCGAGCGTAGGGGTTCATCAGCAATTGAGCTGCTCCCGCTTCGCCCTGACGGTCGGGGTTACCCGCCCACGCTACTGTACCAGCCAGCAGAAAGATATAAATGAAGTAAAGCGATTTTTTCATAATCGTTGAATTGGAGGGCAAATCCGGAGCTGGGGATTAGCCGGCTCCGGGCATGCGCTAAAAATTACAAACCTGAGGGGTCAAACTGACGGTTGACACCAAACCACTTGAGGGTGCGTTCGCCGAGGCCTTCGGCGGCTACGTGGATGAGGTACATACCGCTGGCCACAGGAATGCCTTTGTTGTTCTTGAGGTCCCATTCAAGATCGGGGATGATTTGCGCCTGGCTTAGGGCCCGGTTGTTGCCTTCCGGAATGGCGCCTGTTTCATCGCGGTTGTACTGGCGTACGAACTTACCGTCGAGGGTATAGATGGTTACTATACACTTGGCCGGCAGGTTGGTGATCTTGATAACCGTTTCGAACTGGCTGTCTTCGTATTCTGCGAAGCCGTAGTAGGGGTTGGGCACCACATTGATGGCGTCGAGAGCATTCTCAACACCGGCAGCGTCCAGAGCCTGGGCTTCCTTGCCTTCCAGCTTGAATCGGTAGGTGGGATAGCCGTTGAAATCACCGGTACCTACCCGTACTTCGTAGCCGTTGTTGGCACGCAGCTTGTAAATGACGTCCTGCGGGATGAGGCCATCCTTGTAGGAGCGCAGTTGTTGGCCAGGCAGCAGCATGAGGTTGCCAGCCCAAGTGATGCGTTCAACGGCAGGAACTTTCTGTACAGCGCTGGCGCGGCTAAAGCGCTCGCGGAACAGTTTACATTCGTCATAAGGCGTATCGCTCACGTATACGAAGTGATGGCCGCCTGTGACGTAGTTGTAAGCCGTGGGGAAGGCGCCTTCGATGGGGCGATAGATAATGGAAGATGGGTTCCACATCATGTCGCGGCCATTGTTGGCATCCGGGATGAAGGTACCGTCGTAGGTCGAGTTTTCACCGAAGAAGATGTTGAGGCGTTGGCCCGTTTCTACGTCAATGGCGTAGCCCGGGAACCAGCCCATACCGGTTTCTTCGCCGGCAGCCGGGTTTGGTTCAACGTCGGGACGACCGTCGTTGTCGTTGTCGAACTTGGTTACGCTGGCCGACTTGCGCAGGTCAAACATAACGGCGTTGCCTTCGGTGGTAAAGCCGGCATCGGTGATGTAGCGGTTAGCCGTTTCGATGATAACGCAGCGGCTCCACAGATCGCGGTTGGACGTGAAGACGATGTCTACGTTATTGAGGCGATCCAGCGAAGTACGGCTGTGGGCAATGTTATTGCTGTTGGTGCTTGATTGCCAGCCCGGACCGATGTACGGAGAAATGGCGTTACCGTCGGTATCGGTTTGCAACCAGCCGCAGAGGTAGTAAGGTACGAAGTAGTTGGGCGACATAATCTCGCCGCTGAACCGCTGGTTGGGATCGTCTTCTTCGAGTGCTTCAAGTGCGCCCGTAGGTACAAAATTGAAGATACCGGCGTCCAGCGTGGGGTTACCCGTCTGGATCGACAAGTCATCGGCAATACCAAACAACCACTGTACCGGATCTGCGATGCCGGGATACTCCAAGCCGGCGCCGATGGCGCCATTGGAGCCCGTTTTGTCTATGCCTGGTTCATCTACCTGGAAGACATTCACAGAGATGCCATACTGGCGGATGATTTGTTCGTTGGGCTGATCGATGCTTCGTTCTGACACGACCACCGGCGCGCCGGGATCGTTGAGATTGCGAAGTACCCAGGTAACGGTTTCATCGAGTTCAGCATTACCCATGTTTTCGTCAACCATGGTGAGTTCGTACTCGCCATTGATAACGCCCAGCGGGTTGAACACCTGGACGTCGATGGGGCCAAAGCCGGGCAGGTAGCTCACCTCGCCATCAAAAGTTGCGCCAGAGAACGAAGCCTCGATTTTGGTGCGCGTTTCGCTGGAGATGTCGAGGAACTGAGCGCCGGTGCCTACGCCGTCGATACGGGTAATGGCAGGGCCATCGCCATAAAGTGCGTTGAGTTTGCGATCTACAATCGGGCGCGGGATTACCGTGTAGAACGGATTATCGCCATCGCCGATGTTGCGGCTACCTTCCAGATAGGGTTTGTCCTGGCCGGGGTCGGTAACGTTGGTCGGATCGAACTGCTTGTAGTTGTTATAAGCGTAAGCTATGGCTGTAAAGTAGTACTTCCTGTGGTTAACGAGGCGGTTGTCGCCTTCGGCAAACTGGTCGGTAGTGATGCGGAAAGTATGGCGGATGCCTGCATCGGCGCCATCAACTTTCAGTTCAGGTACGAAGTAGATATCCTCCGTGGGCGTGCTTCCGTCTTCGGGGTTAAGACCGTTCCAGTTGAAGATTTTCGATACGCCGTTCTTCACGTCTACCTGATATACCAGGCGTACTTTAGAGGGATCATCTACGTCTGCCAGCGATACGTCTGGTCCGGAGAACTGATACAGCTTGTAGCCTTCAAAGCGGTAGATGGAATCTACGCCGGTAGGCAGACCCAAACCTTCTTCGGCGTAGCCTTCAAAGGCGTTGTTGGAAATCTGGGGGTCGGTATCATTCGTAAATACAGCGATGATTTCCCGATCGAGCTCAATCCAGTCTACGTCCGGAGCGTCGGGGCCACGGGGCAGGTCGAAACAGTTATCGAAGAGGTCTTGAGCGATATCGTCGGCTTTTTGCAGACGGGCGATGCTGGGGTTGGGGTATACCTGATCTGCTACCCAAACGGCGCCTATGATGAGCTCATTGACAGCGCCCGGGGTGAGGGTAAACGGCCCCGAAGCCTGGAGGGTACGACGGTCGCCAAGCGGTGCGCCTACAGCTGCCATAGACCAGCCGGCCGACTGATTGGGGGGATCGGGGAAAGCGTAGGGAATGACATCTGTGCTACCTACGTTATAGCCCGTACCGCCGCGCGTAAAGGGCGTGCCATCTTTCCAGCGGCCCGAGATGTAGTTGTAGTATTGCTGGGCATTACCACGGTCGGGGTCGGTGGTCTGAGGAGGCGGCGTAGGCGTATTGCTGCCATTGTTGTTATAGGTAAATGACGACATGCCGAGTTCTTCGCCAAACTCATCGTAAGGGCCCCGGAAGTAGTCGATACCCAGAATGGGAATTTCATCGCAATACGTATTCACGCCGCCGGCGCAGGTACAACCCGGCTGACCATCGAGTTGGTCGGCGTTATAGATGTAGGCCAGACTCCGGCCTATGTCGCAACCTACATAGTCATCCGTGTAGCAACCCAGGTCGGGGTCTACCCACATGGCGAAGAACGTTTCCTGGATATCGTCTACAGCCCGGTTGATGAGCTTATAGCGCTGGAACGTCATGTTGTTGATGTCGTCGTTGGTTTTGTAGGCAAAAGCCTGCACCTGTACCTCCATCTGGATGACGTTGGGCGAGCCCGACTCCTGGTGGGTGTTACCTGCGTCATTGTAAATCCAGAAAATCATTTCATCTGGCGGCCCGAGGGGTTCTTTGTCCAAACAGCCGGCAATTTCGATGATGGGGTATTCTCCGAGGTCGGGTTCATACTCGCCATCGCCGTCGAAATCCCAGAAACCAGCCAAACCTTGGCTGGTATTGGGCAGTGCGAACTGGTTGATTTGGATAAAAAAGCGGTTGCGGGCGCCCGGCCAACCGAGTACATCTTCCGGAATTTCGTCGGGGTTAAGAAACTCGCGACCTTCCTCCTGAGCACGGCGCCAGTTGGCCTGATGCTTGCGGATGTTTTCGCCGCTAACCACAAAGAAGCGGTCCCAGCGAGCGCAAGTATCTTTTGAAGTTGTTCCCTGATTGGCAAAACCTTCCGGAACGAGCGGGCCGGGGTAGAAGTCGAAGGAGCCGCTGCTACGACCAAAAGTTTGAGCGGCGAGTTTCAATCCACCTCCGGGGTCTTTGCCGCCGATCCAAACGGCGCCGGCATAGATCGAAGATACTTCGGGTACGCCCGGAGGGGGCTTGGGCACTACGTAGCGCCCACCGTTGCCATCCCACCAAACATCGCCGCCGGTTGTCAGACGGGCGCGCACGTTGTTGATGGCCTGGTCAATCTGCGCTACGGCATTGTCGCACGCCTCCCGAAAACGGACCTGGTTGGTCACCGGACGGGTACCGGGGCGTTGCCCGGTATTATTCGGGTCGATGTGCGCGTAAGCCGAGGTAGTGGCCAGCAAGCCAACCAAAACTACCCACCATGATTGTTGCAAACGCATGTTTAAAATTTTTTGAGTTCGTTAGAATAAGATGCCGGCCAAGCCGGCCGAACCGCTACCGGGGTATACTGGTCAAACGCTATTGTCCGAAGCAGTAACCCCCGGCGGGATCATCAATTACTTTAGAAATCCAGTATAGCGCCGAGGAATATACGGCGCGGAAGGCTAAAGTAATCATCGTTAAGGATACGCCACTGGTAAGACGCCAGGTAGTTTTCTACCAGACGCCCCGAAGTAGCGATAGACTGCAACTGCTGTTGGCCAAAGAACGAGCGCAGGAAGCCATCGTCTTCAGCCGAACCCGTCACCGGATAGACATTGATGATGTTCAGGCGATCGAGCAGGTTAGATACGCGTACATAAACGTTCAGGCCGAGCTTATCGCCGAGGTTGAAGTTTTTATCGACGCGCAGGTTGAGCGTGAAGTTCCACGGTTTGCGGGCGCCGTTGAGCGAGCCTATCGTACCCGCGCCACCGAGCTCCTCGGCCACTTGTTTAGCGGTATATGGGCGACCTGAAACGGCTACTGCCTGAAGGTTGAGGCCTGCATCGGCGAAGAGATCAAGACCACCCAACGTAGGCCCATTATAGGACTTACCGCTGCCATAACGATAGTCGAGTACGAGGTTGATGCGGTGACGTTCGTCGAAGTTGAGCGGAAAGAGGGTACGCAGGTTGCCCCGGTTGGTAAGGCCGCGCTGCGACTCGGGGTCAGAGCCCGTACCATCTGCAAATTGCAGGGTATAGTTGGCATTCAGGGTCACATTGCCCGTCCGACGCAGGTCGTACTGGAAGGAGAAACCCTTAACCGTGCCGAAGTCCTGATTGTCGTAGGTCGTGTATTGGTTTACCAACGGAACCGGGAAGAAGGTACGCAACTGGATCATGTCGCGCAACTCCTTATAGTAAGCGGCGATTTTGATGGCCGAGCTGGCCGATACCCGTTGCTGGAAGCCCACCTCATAGTCGACGGTGCGCTCGGGGCGGAGAGCCGGGTTGTTGGCAATCTGGCTGTTGTTTTCTACAAAGTAGAAGTAGTCGAGCGCCGTGGCAATGGTATTGCTGGGCGGACGCTGAACCAGTACGTCGTAGTGCGCAAAGAAGTTGGCATCTTCCGAAATCGGGAAAGAGAACGCCAGGCGGGGCATTACGTTGAACTGTACTTCGTAGTCTTTGAAGGAATCATCCGCATTGAACGTTTCGCTCTTGATGTAGTTGCCATCATAGGCGTCGTCATTGCGGTACTTGGGGAATACCAGACCCGTACGGATGTTTTCAATCTCCTGAGGACCGTTTACGGGCGTGCCGTCGGCCTTGTACCAGTTGTTGCCATCGCGGTAGGCCTGTACGTCCGTACCGTCCTGTGCTGTGGTATACACCTTATAGTCGTCTCCGATGTTGCCGGGGCGATCGCCGCCAATGCTGTTATGGAACTCGGCAGCGCCCTGGATTTCATAGAGCGAGTAGGGATCTTTCAGCACCTTGGTATTGGCATCGTAGCGGTCGACGCGCACACCGAGACGGAAGATGATATCGCGGAAAGTAAATTTATCCTGAATGAAGGCTGAAGCGTAGATCGGACGGTTGGGCGCTACGGGGAAGGTACGAACCCCCGTCAGCGGATCACGGGCTGTGAAAAAGTCGAGGAAAGTACCGTCGAAGGCATTCCCCATATAATCATAGCCATAGTAGTCGAGGATACGTTGGTCGTTGAGTTCCTTAGCCGAGAACATATCGATGCTCAACTGGCTGGGATCAAGTTCGTCTACATTGACAAACTCGGTCAAAGGAATGCCCAACGATTCGCGCAGGTTGCGATAGAACAAGGCATCGGCGCCCGGAGCAATCTGGAGTTCCAGCAGAGGCGCCTGGCCCGTAAAGAACGGCGTAACGACATCTACAAAGCCGATGGTATCGGAAACGCCCGGAACGACGCCCTGAATGTGGCTGTTGGCGTTTTGGCGAGCTGCGCGCCAGAGGTTATTTTGGTTGTTGCTTACTACCTGATAGCGGCGGTTGGTACGGCCTTCATAGGCGATGCCCAACTGAATGCTATGGCGGCCTTTTTCAGAACCGCCGGGCAGCAGGTCGAACGACATGTTGGCATTGAAGATGTACACATCATCGGCATCCTGACGGGCGAGGCCATAAACCGAGCCTACGTTGGTGTGGAAACCCCAGGCGCTTTGGAAGGCGTCGAAGGTACGGCCGTTGATGGTGTAGAAGTTGTCGATGGTAATGGCATCTTCCCCTACGCCGCGTATGGCATAGGCGCCCTGATCGCCATTGAGCTGCTCATCGCTGGTGATGCCCAATACGTTGTTGTAATTGGCCAGGATGGCATTGGTAGCCGCCGGCGTATAGTTGCGCAGCACTTCGCGGTAGTCGACATGAGAAAGATAGACCTGCTGGGTAAGCGGGTCGACCTGAACGTCAAATACAGGAATGTATTCCGTATCAAAGCGAGCTACGTGGCCATAGTTGAAGTAGTTGTACTTATGGCGGGAGTCGTATACTTCACTTTCGCTGTGCTCATACCCCAATTGGAGGGTATAACTGGCGTTTTGGATGGTCGACACTTTGCGATCATCGCCCGAGCCTGAGCTGGCGCCGCCGAGGCGGTGGCGGAAGCGGAAGTTCACGCGATAGTCCTGATCGTACTGCGTGGGGTTGTTGTGGGCATTGAGCAGACGCCAACTGGAAGAGGTTGCGCTGTTTTCGTTGGGCGTGAAGAGGTCTTCTTCTGTGCTGATACCCCCCGACAAGGAGATGTCAATGGCGCTGCTGAGGCGAGCGTCGAGTTTGCCGTTTACGTCGATGCGGGTGCGATCTTCAAACAGGCGGGCATCGTTGGCGGTCACGTCATCGGCATTCAGGAACTCGGCCGCTGTAAAAAAGCTGCCTGAACGGCGAATTACAGGGTTGGCTTCCAGCTCGGCCAATTTATCGTCTTTAATGCGATAAACCTGTACGGCTGTGGGGTCGTCGTCCTGATTGTAAGTATAACGACCTGAAAGGCGGAAGCCCAGCACCGACACGCCCTGCTTATTGCGCAGGATGGGGCCGCTGAGGTTAAAACCCGCCAGGTTGTTGTTGAAGGCGTCGAGGAAGCGTGAAGACTCCAGTTCTACCCCGCCCGAGAACTTATCGGAGGGGCCTTTGGTCGTAATGGAGATCACACCGCCGGTAACGTCGCCATAGCGGGCTTCCACACCGCCGGTAATTACCTGCAACTGGTCGATTTCCGATTCCTGGACTAAGTTCCCCAATACGCGAACGCCATCCACATAGTAGTTGGTGGCGTCGGAGCGGGAACCCCGAACCGTAATGGCCGCCCCTTCGTCGGAGGCGCCCAGACCAGCGCTGGTAGCAGCCAAAGCGTTGATGTTACGCGTAGGCAAGCTGCGAATCTGATCGCTGGTAAGCACCGCCCCCTGGGTGGTGTTGTCTTGCTGAATCAGCGGCACTCTGTAATCGACAACCGTTACGCCTATGTCAAGGGTAACGCCCTGGGAGATTTTAGCATCCAGCTTGACTGCCTTGCCTGCCAGCACTTGTACGCCGGCAATGCGTTGCGTCTGGTAGCCCGTGTAGCTGAATTCTACATCGTAAGTACCAGGGTCAATGTTGGAGAAGCTGTAATTCCCGTCGAAGTCGGTCTCTGTGCCGCTCTTCAGCACTCCGTTTCTGTACAACACGACTGTACCGAAGATAATCGGTTCATTGCTGGCTTCGTCAACCACCTTACCGGCGAGCGACGTTTGGGCAACAGCGGCTGTTGTCACGAACAGGAGTAGGAAAAAGAAGAGTAAAGATCGTTTCATAAAATCCTGTTTTAAACCAATTCCACTTCTCAAAAGGTTCGCAATGTTAAAGAATATGTAGGGGTTCACCAAATAAATGATTCCGATAACCGGCATTTCCCTGATGAGGCCTACTTAATCATTGCTCACAAATGTAGGCCTTAGTTGGACAATATATAGATCATTTTAAGGAAAAAGTCAGGTTTCTGACCTAAGAGCGACCAACCTTTATACAAAATAGCATACGAAGCTCGGTAGTTATTCGCTTCCTGTCTGCGGGCAGAAAACATTTTTTCGTCTGTCAGATGACATCCCCCGTGCAACGGGTGCGGGGTAGTAAGGTTGTACAAGCTCAGCTACCTGTTTATCTTTGCCGAAATCTATTCGCTTATGTTTGGCAGATTATTGGTTTTCTTTCCCCTGATAACTTTGCTGGCAGCCTCCTGTTCGTCGGCAGGCAAAGAGGCTGGTCAGACGGCGATTAGCGCCAGTTGCTACATCAGGTATATCGCCCCCGAGCGCTCACTGCTGGCTGAAGCCACCTTTTACCAAGGCGATTCTACTGACCAGCAACCCTTAAGTTTTCCGGCCGGCGTAGCCTTTCTGGGCAGTGGCATGGACTACGACGACATTCCGGGCGCCGGACCGCGCTACCAAACCCGGCGCAAACTACCCTATCCGACCGACTCGCTTCGGTTCAGCTTCAAGGAGGAGCATAAGGCTGATTTTACTGTCATTCCGATGCGAATGAGTCCACTTGACAGCCTTATTATTACAGGCGCCGCCAGCCTGAAGGAAGGTTTCACCATCCAGCTTCCTGAGCCGTTGACGGGGCAGGAAAGCCTGATGTTGCTTTTTTCAGGCCCCAACAACCTAAGCAGGACCCTTGTCATTGAAGGCCCCACCCGCAGCAACATCGCCAATGTACCCGGACCGGCGCTAAAGGAGTTTGCTTCGGGAGATTACATTATATCACCAATAAAAAAGCAGGATGTAAGAGTCCAGTGGGGCAACCTGAGCTATATCAGCGCTATAGAATACTACGGTTTTGACGCTAAGTTGACGTTAGAATAAGCGCCCAAATTACCTCAAAAGTCAGCTTGCTGAAAAACAGATTGGGGGTAAAAAAATATTAGTAACACTACTTTTTACCGCGTTAAAGCCAACAGCCGACAATTATCGTTCTCCAAGCCAGGATTTATGAATCCTGATTAGCTCTTTGCCCTTCCAGCGGCGTTAAAAAGCCCCGGTATTTCTTAGGCTATGGCTGCGTTTTTTGCTGCCGACCGAAAAATAGCGGCGTCCATTTTTCACTCATCTCAACTTGGAGAACTATAACATACCGGGCCGGAAGATGACATCTCCCGGCCCGGTATATTGGATGGAAAAACCTCGCTCAATGGACGAGTCCGCTCAATCGATTAACGGCCTTGCCATTCGCGGATCGAAGCTTCGTTCATGCGCACGTAGTTGGCGTCGCCTGCGGTCTGGGCCAATTCCTTGGAGCGGGTAGCCGCTTTGATGGCGTCGGCTTTGCGGCCGAGATCGGCCAGGATGAGGGCTTCGCGGCGCACCATCCAGTAGCGGGGCTCACCCATAGCGTTAGCTTTAGTGATGTACTCAAGTGCGCGATTGAGGTCGCGCTTAGATTCGTGCAGATAAGTAGCTGCGGCAAAATAGTCGCCAGCCGAGGGGCCGCTCATTACGCGGTCGATGTCGGCCATCACGCGCTTGTCCACTTCTACTTTAACCGGCACGCTTGCCAGTACTGTTCCCCACGAAAAATCGAGGGTAGCCATTGTCGTTTCCAGGTTATTGACACCAATGGTGAAGGTTTCTACGGGCGTGGTCAGGGTCTTCACGGGCGCCGTTACCGTTGCCACGGGCGTCTTCTCGACGTAGCTGCCCCAGTTTGAGCCCTCATGGGTGTAGAACATCACCTTCCACTCGGCGGCCATAGGCTTGATGAGTATGGCATACGAACCGGCTGCTACGTTCTGGTCTCCCAGGGTTACGGCATCGGCGAAGGTAATCTTAGTGGCTGAGTTGGCGCCGGCGCGCCACATTTCGCCATAAGGCACTACGCCATTTTCGCCGAAGATCACCCGACCTTTAGCGCTGGGACGCGAGTAGTTGATGGTTACATCCGTCAGGCCCACCGTCTGCTTTAACTCGCAGCTCGGGCTGGGCGCCGGCGTGCGGATCTGGGCATGCAGGCCTAACGTTGCCAAAACGAGCAGTACATTTACCAGTAGTAGCTTTTTCATAAAACTTGGTTTTAACGTAAAAAGTGAACAATTTTACCGCCGAAAACAGCTTACGCTGTTGTTTCTTTTGCGAGGGGCGAATTTTGCCCGCCAAAGGAACATTACAAGCAAACAGTTAGTTCAATGACCATTGCAATCATTGCCCACGACGGCAAAAAAGCCGACATGGTAGGCTTCATCAAAGACCATCTTGATCTCTTTCGCCAAAAACAGATACAATTAGTAGCCACCGGCACTACCGGCGCGCACCTTGAGCGGGCGGGGCTTCAGGTAAATAAAATGGCCAGCGGCCCTATGGGCGGCGATGCGCAGATTGCTGCGCGCATCGTGGAAGGGCAGTTAGATATGGTGATTTTTTTTCGGGATCCTTTAGGGAAACACCCGCATGAAGTAGACGTCAACATGCTCATGCGTCTGTGCGATGTATACAATGTGCCCCTCGCAACCAATCCGGCTGCGGGCTTGTTGTTCCTCAGGGCGCTGGAATAGCTCTTCGCCCACTTCATTCAATGCTTTGCCTTATGCGTATTTTGTTTACTGTTTTATGTGGAGGTCTTTGGCTGATACTCGGCGCCGCCCCTATCCTGCCGATGCCTTCAGACTGGCATGCGCCTCATGCGTTGGCCCACGATTTTCACATGAGCAAGGGGCAGATTGAGTACGCTCCCGCTGAGCAGTCGTTGCAAATTACTCTTCATTTTTTCATAGATGATATGGAGGAAGCCCTCCGCCGCAATGGCGCCGACAAGCTCTTTTTGGGTAGCGAGCGGGAGACTGCCCAAGCGGAAGAACAGCTCATATCCTATCTACGCCGCCACTTGGCGATCACGCTTGATGGCAAGCCCGTAAACGCCCGCTTCTTAGGCAAAGAGACCAGCAACGATTATGCAGGTCTGTGGTGTTACCTCGTTGTTGAAGACATTGAGGAGGCGCCCCGGCAGATTTCGATCCGCTATGACCTGCTCCAGGAGGTGTTTGGCGATCAGAAGAATATCATTAATGTGTTGGGGCCAGGCGGCAAACGCGTGACGCTGTTATTTGAAAAGGACAACGCCCTGCAAAAGGCTCAGTTCTAAGTCTGCCACCCTGAAGAAAGCTGCCAACCATGCTCAAGACACTCAATCGGTGGCTCAAAAAAATCGCCATCTTCCCGATTCGGATTTACCAATGGACCCTTTCTCCGTTGTTAGGGCCCAATAAGTGCCGCTATCAGCCCACCTGTTCGCATTATATGGTAGACGCCATTGAAGAGTGGGGGATATTGAAGGGCGTATGGTTGGGTCTGAAGCGCATCCTGAGTTGCCATCCCTGGGGCGGCCACGGCTATGACCCTGTGCCCAAAAACCCCAACCGCAAGACCGGCTAAAGGATAGCAGCCGGCGCTACGTGTATCGGACCAGGGGGCGCAGCGGTATGCCCGACCCCAAGAGAGGGCATAAAAGCGGAGCACCCGGCGCCGCGCAAAATGACGCATAGAGGCAGATGATAAGCGGCGGGGCCCAAAAAAAATCAGCTCATCAGGGGTTCTGCCTGTAGCCAAAAACGGGGTATACCGACCTCAAACGGGCTGTCGTCGGCGCAATTGCGCATGGTATAGTGACCGTGCATGGAGCCCATACCCGAGCTAAGGTGGCACCAGGAGACGTACTGATGCCGCTGGCCGGGTTCGAGGGTAGGTTGCTCGCCTACTACGCCTTCTCCCTCGACCTCGCGCAGCAGGCCGGTGCTTTCCCAGATGTGCCAGTGACGCCGCATGAGTTGTACGGTGGCGGTGCTGTTGTTTTCGATGGTGATGCGATAAGCGAAGACGTACTGGCCCTCCACGGGGCGAGAGTAGCCGGGATGGTAGAAGTGCTCTACGATGATGGTAATGCCTTTGGTGGTAAGGACGTCCATACGCTCTTTGGTTTATCTGTTGGTATTGACTTAGGGCTTTGCCAACTGATTGGCTACGAGGGCTTCGGCTTCAGCTAAAGCCCTGCTAAGGTCGTCGTTGATCAGCACCTGATCGAAGCGGGGCTCATAGGAGAGCTCCTCTGCGACCCGTGCCATTCGCTTAGCCAGGGTCTCGGGTGTTTCGGTGCCCCGTGCGATGAGGCGCTGCCTTATGGTTTCGGGGCCGGGGGGTTTTACGAATACGGCCAGGGCCTGATCGGGGTAGGCGGCTTTGAGGCGCAGGGCGCCTTTGACGTCTACGTCGAAGAGTACATGCCTGCCCTCGCTCCAGAGGCGTTCGATTTCGGCGCGGAGGGTGCCGTAGTACTGTCCTTCGTAGACCTCTTCCCACTCTACGAACTCACCTTGGGCCATTTTTTGGCGAAAGGTATCTGTATCCATAAAGTAGTAGTCGCGGCCGTCCTGCTCGTGGGGTCTTTGGTTTCTGGTGGTGGCCGAAACCGAGAAGGCCAATTGAGGGAATTGCCCAAGCAGATGCCGCACTATGGTGGTTTTGCCTGCGCCTGAGGGCGCTGCAAAGATTAACAACTTACCCATAATGCTGGTTTACACCGTATTGGCCACTTGTTCTTTGATCTTTTCCAGCTCGTCTTTCATGCTTACGGCCAGCCGTTGAATATCGGGTGAATAAGCTTTAGCGCCGAGGGTGTTGATTTCCCGGCCGATTTCCTGGCTGATGAAGCTGAGCTTGCGTCCTTTTGAGCGTTCTTTGGTGTCGAGGGCTTCGAGAAAATATCGGCAGTGTTGTTCGAGCCGTACTTTTTCCTCGTTGATGTCCATTTTTTCGAGATAGAATAGCACTTCCTGCTCGAAGCGATTGTGGTCTACCCTATCGCGGCCGAGGTTTTCTTCGAGCATGCGCATGAGGCGCTCCCTCATGCGTGTTTGGCGGTCTTCCTCGAAGGGGGGCAGGTCTTGCATGAGGGCGAGGATGGCGGCCACCCGTTCGCGCAGGTCGACTTCCAGTGCGGCGCCTTCGGCCAAGCGAAAGTGGTCGAATTTCCCCATGGCGTCCTTAAAGGTGTTGAGTACAGCTTCCCACTCCTCCTCGGATATTTCTTCGGCATCGGTAGCGACTACGTTAGGCAGGCGCAATATGGCCTGTATCATATCGCCCTTAGGCATCCCGAGTTGGTCGGCTAAGTCGTTGAGTTCGCGAAAATACCGTCGAAACAAGGGCTGATTGAGCCCATAATCGCCGTCGCCTTCCACTGATTTCACCTCGACCATCATTTCCAGCTTACCGCGCTCGGCGCCTTCAACGAGGAGTCGCCGCAGTTCGGTTTCCTTTTCTCTGAAATACTGAGGCGTCCGAACGCGCACGTCGGTAAACTTGCTGTTGAGCGACCTTACCTCCACCGTAATGGTTTTATTGGCAAACGGCCTGGTGGCCCGACCGTAGCCTGTCATTGATAGCAGCATAACAAAATTGAGCGTAAAATGAACCCCGCACAGGTTGCTCTGCCCCCGCG
>Ga0058867_1013478_pt1 | contig 14884 bp, 13 predicted proteins | sample TNRReaAerobicRNA_FD_59632 | JGI IMG/M metagenome (GOLD analysis project Ga0058867, IMG submission 59632) | Wastewater treatment Type I Accumulibacter community from EBPR Bioreactor in Madison, WI, USA - TNR Reactor, Time E -22min-Aerobic_ RNA... | ecosystem: Engineered > Bioreactor > EBPR >... | reverse complement strand
GGCACGGAACCCGGCCCGACGCAACGCCTCAAGCCAGCGGGGTCGTCATACATCCCTGTATTCCTTCGAGGAAATATTAACCTTGCAACTCACGATTTCAGTTGCCCGCCAATGAATAACTCCTGGCTTGATACGCTCTTTCGTGAATTGGGAAGACTATGCGAGGAAAAGCATAGCGGCACCCTGTTTATTACTACTGATGATCACCACTCCGGTAGATTCGTGATCAAGGAAGGCATCATCGCCGGCATCACTTACAGGGCTAAACACGGAACTAGCGCCATACCGTTTATTAAAACCATAACGGGTGGAACCTATACTTTCGCAAGTAACCGTGTTTTTATATCCTATGCCGAAACGCAGCATCAGCCACTGCCCGACACGCCCGAAATTTTTCGGATGCTGGGTGTTAACCCCGAAACTCTCGCCATTCTGGCCTCTTCACAACCGGCTATTCCTTCGCAACCCGTTGTGCCGCCAACGGCGACCGCGCCAGCGGCCAAGCCCGCTGGCCGCGTTCCCGCAGCACCCGCTAAAAAGATTCTGGTGGTGGAAGACAGCGGCGTTACTCGAAGGTTGATCGCGAAAACCCTGGTTGAGAGTGGATATACCGTGGTGGAAGCCGAAAACGGCATGGCGGCCTTTGCCCGGTTGAACGAGGAAAAGCCGGATTTGATGCTGCTCGATATCATCATGCCCGGCATAGACGGCTACAAAGTCCTTTCCATGGTCCGAAAGCACGATGCCTTTAAAAACTTGCCGGTTATCATGTTGACCTCCCGTGATGGTTTACTCGATAAATTACGGGGAAAAATGAGTGGCTCTGATGAATATTTGACTAAACCTTTCACTCCGGATCAATTGCTGGAAAAAATCGGCAAGTATTTATCAAACCGGTAGGACGCCCCATGAATAGCCCCTGTAAACTGCTGGTTGTTGATGATTCAAAGATCATGCGCCGGCTCATTACCGGTCTTTTCGAGTCGGACAACAAGATTCACGTGGTCGGAGAGGCCACCGACGGGATCGAGGCGCTGGCCAGCGTTTCCCGCCTGGTCCCCGACGTCATTACGCTGGATATCAACATGCCGGGCATGGATGGATTGACCACCCTGAAGCATCTGATGATTCGCAGTCCCAAACCTACCGTGATGCTCAGCACCTTGACCCGGGAAGGGGAAAAGACGACGTTCGACGCCCTGCGCTATGGGGCGGTCGATTTCATCACCAAACCGACCCGACTGGATGGCGGCGAACTGGAAGCGCAGGCCCAGGACATCATCGCCAAGGTCAATCTCGCCGCCGCCGTGGCGCTCGAATCCGTGTGCTACATCCGCGCCACGCCGCGCGACAAGGCCGCCGCACCCGTCGCGCCGCGCCGTTGCGACCGCGTGGTGGCGCTCGGGGCGGCCGAGGGCGGCTACGGCGCTTTGTTGAAAATCATCCCGCAATTACGCCCGGAGTTACCGGCCGCCTATTTGGCCATCCTGTACGTCGCGCCGCTGCATGTCGAAGCCTTCGCCCGCTATCTGGACGAGTACAGCAGTGTGCGAGTCAAGCGGGCGGTCGATGGCGAACCGGTCGAGAGTGGCGTCTGCTACCTCGGGGCCGGCGTGGAGTATCTCACGGTCGCTGCCCGCGATGGCCGGCTGGTCTTGCAGGTTCACCGCGCGCCCTTCGCCTCACGGCGCGGTTCCATCGACCGGCTGATGTTTTCCGTCGCCGAGACGATGAAAGGGCGGGCGGCGGGCGTCGTCCTGTCGGGTTCCGGGGAGGACGGCAGCGAGGGTTTGGAGGAGATTCACCGTATGGGCGGCGTCGCCATCGCGCAGAGCCTGCAAAGCTGTCTGCACAAGGACATGGCGCAAGCCGCTCTCGCCCGGCGCCAACCCCATTTCGTACTTTCGGATATCAAAATCGCCGCCGCCCTTAACGGTTTGCGATGAGATCGCCGAATGGCCCTGTTCATCGGCATTCTTTAATTTAATCAGTTGGGAGGTCAGTCTAATGAAAAGCTTGGGGTGGAGGATACCCGCCGGATGGCCGGGCATGTCCCAAGGTCACGCCCGGAGCGCCCCCGAAACCGGGAATTCCCAGCGTAGATCCTGCCGCTTTGGCAACCCGAGGGTTCTCAGGCTGGGGCGGGAGCACGTTTTACCATCATCAAAAACCAGGGAGGCACAATCGTGAATATCAAAAATCTCAGTGTTGGCAGACGCCTGGGTCTCGGCTTTGGCATCATGACCTTGATTACTCTGTTACTTGGCATTTTGGGGGTGACGGGCATTTATACCTTGGCCGACTACATGCAATACCTCGGCGCCAACCGGGTTCCCAGCCAGCAGGCGCTGTCCGGACTCAACCGCCAGCGCATGGCGATTCGCGCCTACACCCTGGACGTCCTGGCTCACGAGAATCAACCCGAACTCTTGGAGTTACTTCGCGAAGTCCAGGAAGGCCGGCTCGCGTCCTTCAAACAGGTAGACGCGGATTGGGATAAATTACTCAGTATCCCGAGAGCCTCCGAGCTAGGCAAAGCCTTGCAGGAAAAGGCCAAGGAAGAATATCCCAAATGGCGGTCGGTTCACCGGGAAGCGGATACCCTGATCGCGCGGATGCTCGCGACCCCGGACAAGGTCCAGCGGACCGTCCTCTTCGACGAGTACCGCAAGCTATTTGACCCGCTGGTGCTGATCTCGAATCAACTGGGGGCCACGCTCGATCAGATGGCTGACAACAACAACGAGGGCACGAACAAGCGGATCGCGGACGGTGCGGTTCTGGCGGTTCGACTGGAAGTCGGGTCGGTTTTGGGCATGGTCTTCGGTGTGTTGTTGGCTATCCTGGCGGGCTGGCTCCTGGGCCGCAGCGTGACCCGTCCCATTAACCAGATGGTAGGCGCCATCACCCAAGTCGCCACCACGCGCGATCTGACCCTGCAAGTGCCGGTGGAAAGCCGGGACGAAGTCGGCCGCATGTCCGAGGCGTTCAACCACATGATGCGAGCCATTCGCGAAGCCTTCAGCGTCGTGAGCAGCACGGCGACCACCGTGGACGCCAGCGCCAGCGAAGTCGCCAAACGCGCGAGCGCTAACCGCGAGCGCGCCCAGGTCGAGGCGGAACAGTCCGAAACCGCCGCTAAAATTATTGCGGAGATGGGCGCCACCGCCGGCGAGGTGTCGCAGGCGTCGGTCGCCCAGAAGGAAGCGGCGGATCGCTCCAACGCCACGGTCATCTCGCTGGTCAAAGCCATGCAGGATGTGGCCGTCTCCGCCGCCGCGCAGAATCAGGAAGCGAACACCACTCTGGACCGCGTCGCCGAAATGGGCCAGACCGGCGCCAAGGTGGTGGAAACTGCGCGGCAACAGGGTGAAAAAGTGGTGAGCGTAACCCAGTCGGTCGGCCAAATCGCCCAAGCGGTGGATGACATGAACAAGGCGGTGGCGCAGGCCACCGAATTTGGCCGGTCGGTGGCGCAAGCCGCCGAGGCCGGCAGCCGGTCGGTGACGTCCACCGTGACGGGCATGCGCTCCATTGCCGAGGCGTCGGAACAGATTTCCGAGATCATCGGCGTGATCACCGAGATCGCCGAACAGACCAACCTGCTGGCGTTGAACGCCGCCATCGAAGCCGCCCGCGCCGGTGCGCACGGTCGCGGGTTCGCGGTGGTGGCCGACGAAGTGGGCAAACTGGCGCAGCGGGCTTCGGAAGCCGCCAAGGAAATCACCCGGCTGATTAAGGATTCCACCGCCCGCGTCAACGAAGGCACCAAGCTGAGCGACGAGGCGCAGCAGGCGCTGGTGAAGATCGACGAAAGCGGCAAGGTCAACATGCAGGCGATTGAGGGTATTGCCAAGACCGCCGGTCTGTTGGTCGCTAACACCCAGCAGGTGCGTAACCTGGTCAGTGAGCTTAACACCCTGGCGCAACAGATCGGCGGTATGGCCGGCGAGCAGGGATCCCGCCGCGAAGCCGCGCAGAAAGCACTGGCGGCGCTGCTGGAACAATCACGGCATATCGCCCAACTGGTGAACGAGGCCAACCAGGGCGCCACCGCTATCGGCGACGAAATGAAAGGCATCGTGGAGCGCACCACGCACATGACCAGCCTGACAGCGATCCAGGCGCAACGCTCGAAGAAGGTGATGGAAATCGCTCAGGCGTCCGCCGAAGGCGCGCGCCAGACGGTGGAACGCGCCGGCGGCGTGGTCAAGCTCAGCCAAGAGTTACAGGATGGCTCCCGCCAGCTCACCGAGCAGGTGCGGCAGTTCAGGATCGTCAGAAGCGAGGAACCGATGACGCCGGCAACAGCCAGCGGCTGGCATGCCGGTTGAAGCGACCGATCCGGATCGTGGCGGGCTGACGGCGAGAGATCGCCGCCCAGCCGTCCCGGTCTGGGGCGTAGACCCAAAGGAGCGCGAAAATGGCTGATGTATATACGACCAGGCGAATGGAAGAGGCCGAGGAAAAAGACCACCTCATGCAGTTGGTGGGCTTTATGAACGGCAAGGAAATGTTCGGCGTGGATATCCTGATGGTGCAGGAAATCATTCGCGGCGCGCCGATCACCGCCGTGCCGAATACGCCGGCCTTCGTCGAGGGGGTCACCAACTTGCGCGGCAACATTATCCCGGTGATTGACTTGCGCAAGCGGCTTAATTTGTCGATCGACCGACAGGGGTCGGGCAAAAACTGGGTGCTGATTCTGGATATCGCCGGTCGGGTCACCGGCTTTATCGTGGATGCCGTGACCGAGGTTCTCAAAATCGAGCGGGATTCCATCGAACCGCCGCCCGATATCGTCGTGGCGGGCTTGGAAAGCCAATATGTTCAGGGCGTTTGCGATATTGGCGAACGCTTGCTTATTCTGCTCGATTTCAACCGTATCCTGCTGGTCGAGGAAATCAAGCGGCTTAAGGAAGTCAATACGGGCGGATCGCGTTTAAGCAGCGCGGCCCGATAGCCGAATGGAACGAGAGACGCGGAGTAGGGCGATGGGCATACGCATTCTGGTGGTTGACGACTCCTCCATGATGAGGAAACTACTGGCCAAGGTATTGAAGCCACCAGGCCATGTCATTGTGGGGGAAGCTAAAAATGGCCTCGAAGCCTTGGAGCTCTACAAGTCGCTACAACCGGATCTGGTGACCATGGATATTACCATGGAGGGGATGGACGGTCTGAGCGCCGCCCGGGAAATCCTGCGCTACGATAGCGCGGCCCATATCTTGTTTCTCTCCAATCTGGATGAGGAGAAATATCGCGGCGATGTCGAGCGACTGCGGGCCATCGGCTTTATCAACAAGCATAAATCGGAGGAAATTCTCAAACTGATTGCAAGCCTGGAGAAAACCGAGAACGCTGGAACCGAGGGCTAGCCGGGTCGTCCGACTCCGATCTACATACTGCTTTTGATAGAAGAACATCCCATGATCGAGCTTGATCCATCGCTGATTAATGATTTTGTTGCCGAAGCTGGCGAGCATCTCGAAGAAATGGAATCAACCCTGCTGCGACTGGCGATGGAGCCGGCTACTCAGGATCTGTTCAACGCCATCTTCAGATCGATTCACACCATTAAGGGCGCCTCGCAATTCATGGGCCTGGTCAGGATCGCCGCGCTTTCCCACAAGCTGGAAGACCTGCTCGACCTGCTCCGCCAGGGGAAGAAACCTTCAAGTCCGGGTATTGTGGAAACCCTGATCATCGCGCGCGACCGCATCGCCATGCTGGTGGGTGATCTGGGGCGTTCCCAGGCAGAGGAAACCCCGGTTGACGATCTGATCGCCCGGCTCGAACAGATCATCGAGGGGCGGAAGGAAATGGAAGGATCGGTGCAAACAGCGGAACCGGCCGCCATCATCGCCGAAGCGGCGGAACCGGCACCTACGGTCGCGCCTGCGCCGGAAATAGAAATCTACGAGGAAGAATATGACAAGGAATTGTTTGCCATATTCATCCAGCAATTGCAGGAAAAGCTAGCCTTTCTGAGCGTGCAAACCGGACGTTTTTCCAGCGCGCCCGATCAATTCGAGGTGCTGGAACAGTGTCTCGATAGTATTAACAGTCTCAGTTCCTCCGCCAATTACATGGGTTATCAGACTCTCGCGCTGCTTTACGAACAGTGGTGCGATGAAATTCAAGCGGCCCAACAGGCTGCGGCGCTGGGCCAAGAGGTTTCCATGGACTTCATGGAAACTTACATCACCCGGGTGATCAAGCTCTTCCCGCAGTACGGCGACCGCTTGCTGCAAGGGGGCGAACCGCCGCTGGCGCAGCCTGTCGCCAGGGCGGCCGCGCCGGAAATCGCCAGGGAACCGGTGGAAGAGGATCATCTGGAAGACGAAGCCCAGCGGGTGCAAGCGAGCGGAACGCCGGCTTCCTCCGTGAAAACGATTCTAGCGCGGGTGGAGCCGGCGATGGTCGAGCAGCGCGATGAACCCACTATGGCGGCGGGGCCAACCTGGGAAAGCGAGAACGAGCGCCAGAAACCGGAACAACCCCCAGACGCCGGCGAGCGGGTATTGAAGAAAAGCGTGCGAGTGGATGCGCACAAGATCGACGTCCTGATGAATCAGGTGGGGGAATTGATCGTCGACCGCTCTTATTTTTTCCAGTTGTTTAACGAGATGAGAACTCTTCAGCAGCATCTGAAAGTCAATGCCGGACTGGACCCGAAGGAGATGAAGTTGCTCAGGGCCTTCACTTACCGACTGGGTGAGGCCATCGTTTCCCTGAGCCGGACCTCCAATGAACTTCAGGAAGGGGTAATGAAGGTACGGATGCTACCCATTGCCCAACTCTTCAATCGTTATCCCCGCCTGATCCACGATCTCACCCACGGCACCACCAAACAAGTGCAACTGGAAATCCGGGGCGAGGAAACAGAACTGGACCGGATGATTATTGAAGAGCTCTCCGATCCGTTGATTCACCTGATCCGCAATGCGGTCGATCACGGCTTCGAGACCGTGGCGGAGCGCAAGCGCCTGGGCAAACCACCGACTGGCGCGCTGCTTTTGGAAGCCTACCATGAGAGCAACCATATCGTCATCGAAATCACCGATGATGGTCGCGGCATGAATCCTGAGCTGGTTAAATCCAAAGCTCTGGAAAAAAGCTTGTTTTCCAGGGAGGAACTGGAACGGATGTCAGGCCGGGAGTTGTTGCGATTGGTCATGATGCCCGGTTTTTCCACGGCGGCGGAGGTCACCAACACTTCCGGCCGTGGCGTCGGCATGGATGTGGTGAAGAAGAATATCGAGAAGTTAAACGGCACGATTGATATTGAATCCACTGTCGGTCTCCAGACGCGAATCCGGCTGAAAATTCCGCTGACTCTGGCGATTATCGCGGCGCTGATGGTGCGGGTTGGCGATAACCTGTTTACCATTCCGCTGGCCAATGTGGAAGAAACACTGCGGATTTTTGCCAAGGACATCACGACGATGGAGGGCACCGAGGTGATTCATCTACGCGGCAAGACCACGCCGATATTCCGCCTGTCCGTCTTGTTTGGTATGCCCTCAAGCCAACAGGATACTGACAAGTTTTTCGTGGTGATCGTCAATTCCGGGCTGCGAAAGATTGGGCTGGTGGTGGATGAATTGCTGGGACAGGAAGAAGTGGTGATCAAGCCACTGGTGGATTATTTGCAGGAAAAAAGCGGTTTGTCCGGCGCTACGATTGTCGGTGATGGCCGCGTTTCCCTGATCCTGGATGTGTATGAATTAGCGAACATCGCTATGAACCGGCAGGTTGCCCGTTATCAGGAATTGAGTCTCGAAAGGCGGAAAGCAGTCAACGGCAAAACCGGCTATTCGGCGACAGGCAAGCTGAATTAGACCCGGCGAAATCCAGATTTCTCTTTGGACGATGCCGCGTTCGCTGGGGCCTGCTTCGCTTTCAACCGCTGGAGAGTTCAATATGGTGGAAAAAATAAAAGTCCTGGTGGTGGACGATGCTGCTTTCATGGTCAAGGCCGTCAGCGAACTGCTGGAATCTGATCCAGGCATCAAAATCGTTGGTAGCGCCAGGAACGGTTTGGAGGGCTTGGAAAAAATAAAGGCGCTGCGTCCCGATGTCATCACGCTGGACATGGATATGCCGGTAATGGATGGTGTCACGACTATTCGTCATATTATGATCGAGGCGCCAGTCCCGGTCGTCGTCTTGAGTTCCCTGTTCAGCGATGGCGGCATTACGTTCGAAGCCTTGCGACTAGGCGTGGTGGATTTTCTGCCCAAACCATCCGGCGCTATTTCCCACGATATTCATCGCGCCAAACAACAACTCATCGATCGCGTCAAACTGGCGGCGGTGGTGAATTTGGAAAATATTCACCGGGTCAGGTTGCATCACTGGGATAGTCGAGAGCTATTGACCGAACGCTATGGATTTCAATCGCTGGATTATCTGCTGGCAATAGGCACCACGCTGGGCGGGCCGAATACGTCCTTGCGCCTGTTCTCCAACCTTTCGCCCAAACTGCCAGCCGCGGCGGTCATCGTTCAGGAAATTTCTCCGAAAATCCTGCCGGCCTTCGTAAAAAAATTTGATGAATACGTCCCGTGGAAAGTAGAAGTAGCACGGGATGGGGCGGCGCTGGAGCAGGGCGCCTGCTATGTTAGTTCCTATGAAAATACGATCACTTTTCAAGTGGACTCCAACCGGGAAGTCTGCTTGCGGGTCGGTGAATCCTCTGATAAGCCATTGAATACGCTGTTCGCATCCGCCGCCGATATCTTCGAACACCATGCCATCGGTCTGTTGCTGACGGGAATTGGGGATGACGGCACGGACGGGTTTGCCAGAATCAAGAAAAAGTCCGGCGTCACCATCGCGCAGCAAGTGGAGACTTGTGTCTACCCCAATCTCATCCAGTGCGCCATCGAGCGGGGGGTCGTGGATCGGGTGGTGAACGAAAATGACCTTCCCGCCATGATAGCGGCGCTTATGGAAAACGCCGCCCATGTCGAGATGTGAAACCCAAGGGTCGCGTATGAAATGGTATGGCGGGAAACGGCGCATTGTGCTGCCTCTTATCTCTCTTGCGGTGATCCTCCTGCTTTGGGAGTTGACAACCCGCTATAGTGGTTGGAGCACGCAGGTTTTTCCAAGCCCCTCGAAAGTGATGCGCGGCATGGGAGAATTGATCGCCAACGGCACGCTCTTGCGGCACTCGATAGCCAGCCTGTTTCGGGTTACGGCGGGTTTCTATTTAGCGATCATTTTCGCCATACCCTTGGGCATTTTGCTGGGGCGGATCGAGACGTTCAAGCTGATGCTGAATCCGGTCATTCAGTTTTTGCGTCCCATATCGCCGTTGGCGTGGATTCCTTTAGCGGTGCTGTGGTTTGGGATAGGGGATAAACCCGCTGTTTTTCTGATCTTTCTGGCCTGCTTTTTTCCCCTCGTGGTTGCTACGGCGATAGCGGCTCATGCTATCAATCCGATTTTCTTCCAGGTCGCCGCCAATTTTAAATTCAACCGCTGGGAAATCATCACCAAGATCATTATTCCCGCCATTATACCGAATGTGTTAACGGCCTTGCGCCTCACAGTGGGAATCGGCTGGCTGGTTGTTGTGGCTGCGGAAATGCTCGCGGTTCGCTCCGGACTGGGGTATCTGATTCTGGATTCCAGAAATGCCCTGCGGATGGATTACGTGATGGTGGGCATGATGATGATCGGGTTGATCGGAATTGCGCTCGATGATCTGATGCGGCGGTTGGCGTATCTGCATCCCTCGTTGCGGAGGGCCTACTAACGAAAGCGGTCGCCGTAGATCCAGCAGGGTCTGAACTGTTTCGATTTCTCCAAAAAAACTTATAAGGGCAGCAGGCAACACCGTGGGACATATCCTGATTCAAGATGTATGCAAGTCGTATAGGAACCGGCGGCGCAGTCAACACGGGCCGCGCGACCCCTATCAACCTGGCGAAATGATGCGGATTTTGGATCACATCAATCTCGAATTTCTTGAAGGCGAGATGGTGTGCCTGCTAGGGCCTTCCGGCTGCGGAAAATCAACGCTGCTGCGCATAATCGCGGGTTTTGATAAGCCGGTCTCCGGCGAGGTAACGATTGACGGCAAAAAGGTGGACGGTCCCAGTTCGAATCATATCTTTGTTTTTCAGCACTGCGGCCTGCTGCCCTGGATGACGGTCTGGCAAAATGTCGAACTCGGCGTGCGCAATGTGAAGGACATTCGGACCCGACAGGAAAAAATTCATGAAAACATCGATATGGTCGATCTGACGAATTTCGAACAGCATTATCCCTACCAGTTATCGGGAGGGATGCAGCGCCGCGCGGAACTGGCCAGGGCGCTGGCCGCTGACCCGGATGTGTTGATCATGGACGAGCCTTTTAGCGGCCTTGATTTCCTGAGCCATATGAACATTCGGGAGGAAATCGTCAATATGCACGAACTCTTGCGCAAGACCACGTTGGTGGTCACTCATGATATTGACGACGCCCTGTTGATGGGAGATCGAGTGGTGGTTCTCGGCGGCAAACCTACTCAGGTCAAATTCAATCGCCAGCTCGATTTTCCGCACCCGCGCGATCCCAAAAAGAATGTCGTACTCGGTGATTTGCGGGATGAATTGTTCCTGATGCTGGGGGTGAGCTATGCCGTATGAATGGATTCGCCGCTGGCGCCTACCCTTGGCAGGGCGCATTACCATCGTTGCCGCCAGTTGGTTGATCGTTATTTCCGCCTTGCACTATGGGTTTAACATCGAGCATGGCGCTAAAAAGGTCGTGCGGTTGGGCTATATGCCGGTGATTAGCAACCTGGCGGCGCCGTTGCTGGACTATGCCAGCCGGAACCAGGAGGCGGTGCGATTTGAGGCGCTCAAGTTTTCCTCTTTCGCGGAACTGGGGGAAGCGCTACGCAATGACCAGATTGAAGCGGCCTTTATGATTGCGCCCTTGGCGATCGTGCTCAGGCAGCAGGGAGAAGATGTCAAGCTGGTCTATATTGGCAACCGCCATGAAAGTACGCTGGTCGCCAGGAAGGATTTGCAGGTAGCCACGCTAAACGATCTGGTGGGTAAAACGCTCGCCGTTCCCTTGCGTTATTCGGGGCACAACCTGAGTATTCGTCGCCTGATGGAAGAACAGGGGCTGACTGATAAAATCAAGGTGGTGGAAATGAATCCACCCGATATGGCGGCGTCCCTGGTCGCTGGCTCCCTGGATGCGTATTTTGTTGGCGAGCCATTCGCAGCCAAGAGTGTGAAAAGTGGCAATGCCAGCGTGGTTTATTATGTCGAGACCGTATGGCCAAGGTTTATTTGCAATCTGACCTTGGTCAAACAAAAACTGATTCAGGAAGAGCCGGCGGTTGTCAAGCAACTGGTGGAAGGCGCCGCTCGCTCTGGAGCTTGGGCAGCGCGGAATCCCCAGGCGGCCGCTAAAATCGCCGCGCAATATTGGAATCAGCCCGCCGAATTGGTTGAATATGCCCTCTCGACTCCCCCAAACCGGATTCGCTACGATCTGTTTGTCCCCCAACAGGAAGAGATGCAGCGGATGGCTGATCTGATGGTGCATTTTCATCTGCTGACCAGCAACGATATTACCGGGCTGGTGGAGGATCGGTTTGCGAAAGCGGCGAATCTGAACGAAGTGACCGATGTTGAGAGCATCCTTCGACCGTTCGGTTTGAAATAACCCAGGTTATTTCGCCAGGTAGTCCGCCATATTTTCCAGATACTTTTTGAGAGCGTTGTATTCATCCTCATAGATGTCCAGAAATTTGACGCCGATTTCATAGCCGCCGCCATCAGGTAACGGACTCATCCAGACGACTTCGGCAATCGCGGTCAGAGGAGTGGTTGCGACGGTTCCAGCCGAGTCATCAATGATCGAGGAAACGCTCTTCAGATATCGCCGCCAACCCTTCAGGTTTATTTTCAAACTCAGCCGGCATCCGGGTTCATAAGCGTTGGCAACGGTAAGGCTAAGCCCACCTTTCGCTATATTTTTCAAAATGCCGGATTCTTCCGCCTCCGTCGAAAAAGGATATTCGAGTTTGGCGAGCGTCACGGAAACCTCTTTGGGAAGCCTCGGATAGTCGCGTTTGTCATAGTCGGTTTGTGCTTGAGTCATCGGTCATTGCTCAACTTTAGTCATCGGATTTTATCATTATATTTCCACCATGAAGGGGTTTCAAGAAAGCGCTGTCTCCAGCGTGGGCCGGTTGCCAGTCATCCTGGACTTAAATTCGGTTTCAGCGATTAAATCGAGTCGCCGGTGTCCGCGAGCGTCGGTTGCCGCGCCATGGCCTGCATGACTGAGCGCAATTCCAGCCACCATTGCTCCAGCGGCCGGCGGTTGGCCGCATCGATCATGTCCGGCATCTGCTTGAGCGGAAAGGTCGTTACCTTGCCTTCAGCCAGACCGATGAATACGCCCGCCGCCGAGCCGCGCTCCAGTTCCCCACTCAGAAACTCAATACTGTGCGCCGCCAGCCGGGTCGCCAGAATCCGGTCGAATGGCGACGGATTGCCACCCTGCTGGATATGACCCAGGATCGCCTGGCGCACGTCGAACAGCTCGCCGCCTTCTTCCTCGAACAGTCGGGACAGGAAATCAGTGGTGTAGTGTGTATTAGCGCGTTCGTTGCGGATGGTCAGGTAAAACCGTCGCCCGGCGCGGAAACTGGCGATCATCCGTTCCACGTCGGCCTGCAAATCCTTAAGCGTGATCCCTTCTTCAGGCAGGTAAACCCGTTCCGCGCCGCCGGCCAGGCCGCTCATCAGCGCCAGATAGCCGCAATGCCGGCCCATCACTTCCACCACGAAACAGCGGCGCGCCGCCATCGCGGACTGTTTGGTCCGATCCAGCGCCTCGACGATGACGTTGAGGGCGGTATCCGCGCCGATGCTCAGTTCCGATCCTGGCAGGTTGTTGTCGATGCTGGCCGGCAGGCAGATCAGCGGAATCTTGAATGCCGGGTACCGTTCGCGCTCGCCGTGCAATCGATAAGCGGCCTGGTAGGCCATCCAGCCGCCGATCACCAGGAGACCGTCGACGCTGTGCGTTTCCAGCGCCCGGGCGACCGCATACCACTGCTCGGTGGTGGGGACTTGCCGGCTGGCCCCCAGTTCCGCGCCGCCCAGCGCGGTCCAGCCTTCGACATCACCCCAGTTGAGTTCCTCGATCTGCCCCTTGATCAGCCCCTCGAAACTGCCGCGCACGCCGAGCATGGCATAGCCGCGATCCCAGCCCAGGCGCACTGCCGCGCGAGCAGCGGTATTCATGCCGGGGGCCAGTCCGCCGCCGTGGAGCACCGCAATCCGGCGGGGGCGGGCAGGCGGCGCTACGCTGGGCAAGGCTTCGGCCATCGCCTTGAACATGTCAAACATGGCGGTAAAGCTGCCGCCCCGCGATGCCATGGCCTTGGCATAGTCCTTTTCGGCGATCTGTTGCGCCACCGACCGGGTTTGCTCCACGCATTGCATCAGCGGCGCGCGCTGGATGCGGTTATAGCGCACTCCGATCAGTTGCGGTTCGCTGTCCGGGGTCGCCGCCAGCAGATCCTCAACCGCAGCATGACCCACCAGGGTGCTCATCCAGCGGTCGTAACCGCTGGGCGTTCCACCGCGCTGAACGTGGCCAAGGATGGTGACGCGGGTATCCTCGCCCAAGCGTTCCTCCAGCACCCGGCGTACTTCATCGCCGCTGATGGGATGGCCCGCCCGGTCGGTGGCCCCTTCGGCGACCACCACGATGCTGTCGCGACGGCCAGCGGCCCGGCCCCGGCGCAACAGCTCGCACATCTGGTCTTGCCAGCCTTCAGCCGGGGGATTCTCGGGAATCAGCACATAGTCGGCGCCGCCGGCAATGGCGCTGGTCAGCGCCAGATAGCCGCAATGCCGGCCCATGACTTCCACCACGAAACTGCGCTGATGGCTGGCGGCGGTGCTGGTCAGGGCGTCGATGGCCTCGGTGATCCGGTGCAGGGCGGAATCGGCGCCGATCGTCATGTCGGTGCCTACCATGTCATTGTCAATCGAGCCGACCAGGCCGACGATCATCAGCGCGGGATGCCGCTGCGCGGTCGCGTCATCAAGGTCGCCGCGCTCCCGCAGCTCCGCGACCAGGCCGGACCATTCACGACGGAAGGTATCGGCCCCGGTCAAACTGCCGTCGCCGCCGATGATCACCAGCCGGTCGATGCCGCGCTGGAGCAGATTAAGGGCGGCGCGCAGCCGGCCTTCGCGCTCGCGGAACGCCGGGCAGCGGGCGGTGCCAATGATCGTGCCGCCCCGATGCAGGATGCTGCCAACATCGTCCCAGCCCAGCAGATGGATGTGGTCGCCGCCATCCACCATACCCTGATAGCCCTCCGCAATGGCGTACACGGTCGCGCCCCGATGCAGCGCGGCGCGGACCACGGCGCGCACCGCCGCGTTCATGCCTTGCGCGTCACCGCCACTGGTCAGGAGGCCGAGAGTTTGGTGAGGAAAGTCAGACATGGATCAAGGTTTCCTTGGAGGGGCAAAGTGCGGTCAGACGGGGCGGCGGCAGTCTGCTGACTGCGCGGCAGCGGGATCGCCCGTTTCGGGATCACCGCCTGGCATGAGGGTTCAGCGCACCATCTGAATCAGTAGCAATACGAACAATACCAGCAAGGCCAGCGGGATCAACACCGCCGGCCAGTCTTTCTTCGCGGTCTTGCCGCGCTCAATCGCTGCCCGAATCCCCGGTTGGAACCATAGAATCACCAGCACCGCCACCAGCCCACCCAAGAGAATTTCCCACCATGCCGCAGTTTCCATTGTTGTCTCCGCTGACAAAAGGGTGCGAAGGGACGTATGGAATTGGAATGTTCAGGAAAAGGAGTGATTGCGAGAACCGTGTACCCGTG
>Ga0058867_1030619_pt1 | contig 15249 bp, 7 predicted proteins | sample TNRReaAerobicRNA_FD_59632 | JGI IMG/M metagenome (GOLD analysis project Ga0058867, IMG submission 59632) | Wastewater treatment Type I Accumulibacter community from EBPR Bioreactor in Madison, WI, USA - TNR Reactor, Time E -22min-Aerobic_ RNA... | ecosystem: Engineered > Bioreactor > EBPR >... | reverse complement strand
AAATAACAACCTCATAAGGGTAATTTTTAATAAATAAATGGCTTTTGAAATAAGCAATTCAATCCAGTGTCGCGTGCAAATGCGAGCTGTCGAGGTTTATCAGTCCTGCTTAGAAAAAAGTCGCGAGAGAAAAAACAGTGCCGGGAATTCCATTTCCAGGAATACCCGGCGCAGGGTTTAAAATTTATAGGAAAGCGTCATAGATACATTGGTACCTACCTTTGAGCTCAAAATTTTGGTATCTTCAACTTTGTCGTATTTGCCATTGTCGTTTTGATCCTGATAGTACACAAACTCGTTGTTCAGGATATCGGAGATATTCAGCTTTATCTCGCCGTTTTTGAATACGCGTTTGGCAAATTGCAGGTCGAACAGGTTGCGCGGATTTTCATAAGTATCGAGGTAAGAGTTAGAACCTACCAGCCAGATGCGGCGGCCAATTCGGTTAAACAATACCGTGGCGTCAAATCCTATCGTGGGGTTGCTGTATGCAATACCGCCGTTGAGGATGTAGGGCGATTGGCCCTGCAGGGGCCTGTTGCCGTTGAGTTGTGTGCTGGGGTCTACTGATACGTCGATTTCAGAGCTGATGTATGCCAGATTGGCGAACACATAGAAATTGCTCAAAACATCGGCAACTCTGCCCAGTTTCATGCGAAATTCGAGTTCGGCGCCGTAGTTAACTGCTTGTTTGGCGTTTTTAAAATTAATATTACGGGTACCACTACCCAATACTTCGTAGAATTGTTCGATCGGGTTTTGGAAATATTTGTAAAAAGTAGAGATCGAAATAGCTTCTCCGGCGCTGGCGAACAGTTCGTATTTAAGGTCCAAATTCGTGATTTTGGCCCTCTCCAGATCGGGATTACCGATTACAGCCAGCGACAAGTTAAAATCATAGAATGAAAACGGCGCCAGTTCGCGGAAATTAGGCCTGGACACGGTTTGCGAAGCCGCAAATCGCAGGTTTGATTTTTCGGTAAGCGCATACGACAAATTCAACGAGGGCAATACGTCGGTTACTTCGCGTTCAAAGTCGATGGGCATACCTCCGAAAGTCGATGTGAGGAGGCTTTGGCTGAAATTTTCTACCCGGGCGCCGGCAATGACGCGCAGTTTAGGGCCGATCATTTGCTCCACCATAGCGTAACCGCCTATCGTTTTTCCTCCTGCTTCGTAAGAGTCGTTGGGGTTGGTTGATTCGCGAAGCACAAATCCGGATTCGCTGATGTTTTCTTCTTCAAATAAAGATTGGATAGGCAACTTGAGCAGGTTGTAATCAAATTTGTTGTTGCGGGCAACGGTATAACCCAACACGCGTGCATCAAAAGCGCGGTCGCGATTTTCACCGAAAGCGCCTATTTTAATCTGGTTTTCGCTGGCGCCGATACGGTAAGGGATTTTCAAATCCACATTGCCGTTGATCGACTCTTCTGTCTGAGCAGAATAAAAACGCCCGGCGTAGTTGGGCGACGGCGCAGCGCTGAACGGAATATAAGCGTCAAAGCCCTGTCCTTCTTCTGCGTCGAAGGTACGGGTATAGGTCATACGACGCAGCGAGGGGGTATTCCGGTAGATATTATTGTAAGAAACGGCGGCCTTCAGTTTCAGGCCCTTGCCGTTGAGGTCCGATTCGGTAATCAATTGATTGATGACGAGGCGCGTGCTTTCGTACCAGAAGGAATAGGCGTTGGTAAAACGCTGTTGCTCGTATTCTTCGCCAAAGCGAAATACAAACTGGTCCTGCCCGTCGAAACTCACCAGGTTATTCAAGCCAATCTTGAAATTGTCTGAGACTTTGTATGTCAAATTGAGCATACCACCCATCGACACGTCTTTTCTGTATTGGGTATCCTGGTTTTTGTACAATTGGTTCTCCGGGAGGTTGGGGCCTACGTTGTAATCGGCGCGCACGTGGTTGACGATACGCGGCGTGTTGTTGTAGGTAAATGCGCCCATTACGCCGAAGTTGCGGCCTACTCTTGTCGCGCCAGACAACTGCATGTTCAGGCCGGGGCGCATGGATTCGTAGGAGTTAACCTGCCAGTCGTTCTTCACGAGCCTGGATACGTCGTAACGGGTATCGATATTGGTCAAACCTTCCTTTGTAACGCCGGTGGGCAGGTCGCGGCTGCCGTTGTCATAACCCAGTATGTCCGTTTTGCTGCCGCTATAAAATTGGTAGGGCTCAAATGTAGATTGCGAATTGTAACTCGTGCCCAGAGCTATTTTAAAGAAAGGCTCGTCGGGTACTTCTTTGGTATTCACCTGCACCACGCCGCCGGCGAATTCTCCGGGCAGGTCGGGCGTAGCGGTTTTGAATATCAACAAATTGGAGACCATCGCAGAGGGGAAAAGGTCGAACGCAAAAGCCTTGCGATCGGGCTCAGTCGATGGCAAGTACAACCCGTTGAGCAGGGCGGTATTATAACGGTCGGCAAGCCCCCGCACGATGACAAACTTATTATCCTGAACGGTGGTACCGCTTACGCGTTTAAGCACATCGCCCGTAGTACGGTCGGGGCTGCGTTCGATGTCGCGGCTGGCAATACCCGTGAGCATTGCAGGACTGCGTTGCTGCAACAATTGCAGGGCGGCTGCGGCGCTGCGGTCTACTTTGCCTACCACCAAAACGCCTGCAAGCGTTTCGACCGCAGTGGCGAGTTTGATGTCGGCCTGTTTTTGTTCGCCGGCAGTGAACGTCAAATTCAAGGTATCGGGTTGATAACCTGTATATCTGACAATAAACTGAACAGCGCCTGCCGGTATATTTTCAAGCAGGTAGGAGCCGTCCCAGTCGGATACTGTGCCGACGGGGCTTCCATCCTGCATATAGGAAATAGAAGCGCCTATTAACGGCTCGGCAGTAACTTCATCGGTCATAATGCCGCTGAGCGTGCTTTTCTGGGCGAAAATTTGAGTAAAAAAGAGTGAAATAAGGCTAAAAAAAGTTGCAAAACAAAGTCGCTGTGAATACATGGAGTTAATTTGAGTGAATGAAATTGACACTTGCTCAGATAATCGAATTTGTCAATAAAAATTCACCGCAAAATTAACGCGAACCGCTCAGGGGCAGGAAGAAAGCGGTTTAACTTTGCATTAAGTTTGAGACCGTTTGTAAACGATAATTTAACATTGGATTAAGATTTGAATTACAATTCCGGTAAGGTTTAGAAAGGTTTAGTGCATTCGCAGTTTAGCGATAGGGTTTAGTTTCTTATCAATTCCTAAAAAAATAAAGCGCTTGTCCTTTAAAATCGATGGTGATCGAATAATTTCTGAAAAATGGCAGGCCCAATAGGCCGTCGATAGGCATGTCGGCAATTTCACTGACGGGGGCGAGATCCAACACGCAAAAGGCCATTTCTCCCTCCAGTACATCTTGTAATTGCAAATGCGAAGTACTTACGCGTTTTACCTGAGAAGTGTTTTTATTAATATCGTTGATTAACACTTCCTGGTACAGATCAGTCATCCATTTTTTATTTGCTCGGGCTGTTTTTTCGTCTATTACATTCACTGAAGCTCCTGAATCGAGACCAAACCTGATTTTTTTTCCACCCAAGGTCATGGTGATTACCGGCAAATGGCCCGCCATTTCGAACGGCGCTTTAACCATACGGGCGTGGTCGGTGTAATCACGGCCACCAGGCCTGAAACGCATTACTTTTTGCTTTAAATCAAATTGAATTTCGTATGCCTGAAGGCCTTCAAAACCAATTATACCCAAAATATTCTTTTGAGTAAGATCTTCCAGATGCTGGAGGTCGGTAGCATAGGCTTCCTGCGATTGAAAGTCAAAACCCGCCCACGACAGATCAGTGACGGTCACTTTGTGCATCGTTTTCAACTGATGAAGACCAATCGAAAACACTTCGTCAACGCCAGTTCGGGAGGGATCATTGACCAGTAAGACGGGAGACCCTGTATCGAAGATAAAACTACCCTGTTCTCCTTGTATGGCCCCATCTATGAGTATCAGACCGCCGTCGAGTTGAAATGTAATCTCCAGGACTTTTGCTTCTTCCTCTAATCCTGCTTTAGACGCCGACACTACCTCCTTCTCTAACCCCAACCACAATACCGGCTGGGGTTGTTGCCCCCAAGTGGTGGTGATTAAACAAGCAAGAAGGATGGTCGTCCATTTCATTATACCAGTATGCTTTATATTCCTAAGCTTTATGCCTGGTATACAAAGTTACCCCAAAAAAAGGACAATGTCAACATTTAATTAACTCTAAATTTACATTAAGTTAACATTAAAATATAACTAACTAAAAAGAGAAGAGGCTGCACATCCACAAGGAGGCAGCCTCTTCGATCCCAATCCACAATTATATTTGGTGACGGCTGGGGAGTGACTTCGGAGGTAACGAATGCGGAACGACTCCGATGGTGACAAGGTGACAGGGTATAAACTTATACACCTATAAACACCCACAGCCCACACTAATCAAATCATCGCTTCAATATTTTCAGTGTTTTCACATCCGTTTTGCCGTACTTCAGTCGCACAAAATAAGTGCCAGAAGGATATTCGGCAAAATTGATCATCACTCGCTCGGCATTCGCGGGCGCTTTGGCAATGTACAACATAGCCCCGTGTGCGTTGGTCAGTTCAACGTGTACCTCTTCATTGAATGTTTCAAACAACTCAATGGTGAGTTCGTCGTCTACGGGGTTCGGATAGTACAAGGCCAGCTCGGAGTCGCCATAAATTACTGCTGATTTGATGTCGGAATAAATAGGCTCTCCACTGCTGCGCACTGCCCGGACACGGTAGTACGTTCTTCCGAGTTTGGGCGCCACATCGATATATTCGAAGTGGTTCATCATGCCGGAAGTAGAAACCGGGTCGGTTACGTCGGCAATAGGGCTGAATATCACGCCGTCCGACGAGCGCTCCACGATATAATGCACCATATCCGTCAATTCAGGTACAGCCCAGTGCACGCTTATCGAGCGCATCTGCTGGTTCATTACATTGACGTCGATACTCAGCGAACTGAAGCAGTTGGAAACAGTTACTGTTTTGAAATTAGTAGCTGTACATCCATTTTCCGTAACCGATGCAAAAAGTGTGAAGGTACCGAACGAAGTAAAATGCACCGTTATATTAGCCTGGTTGAGAGGCGTTTCGGCTACAATACCGGGGGCCAGTGTCCATTGTACCTGCGGGTTGGGAGTATTGCCGCTGACGGAGAAGTTAGTCGACAGGTTGGTGCAGGCAAAAGAATTTCCGGTAATATTGGCTACCGCCACGTCATCCACTATGATGGCCACGGGGCTCGGTTCAATATACGTAGTACAACTGTCGCGGCGCACGCAACGCGTATAATAAGTAGTTTGATAAACCGGCCCTAAAATGAGATACGGCGTATTAGAGTTGGGTATCGGCTGCCAGGTTTGGGCGTTAAAGGGGCCCGGCTGGGTACTCATCATCCAGAGGTATTGCAGTTCGCCATAACCGCCAGAGGGGTCTTCAACGCTGATAATCGGATTGGGAACATTGCCCGGTCCGCAGAGTACTTGATCATAGCCGATAATGCCGGGGTCGGTCACGTTTTGGCAGGGAGGATAAAAGCCCTGGTCAAAGGTAAGGTCTATTTCACCGGCTGAGATGGTAAACAGATCGGTCATCAACATGATCAAATCTCCGTCGCTGTCCACTGCGTCGTTGCTGCCGGCATCCCGGGGCGACGGGGTAAAGGTGGCGCTGGGCACGGTGAAGGTTACCTTGTAGGTGCCCGGAGGTACCTCGAAGTAGTAAAGACCGTTGGCGTTGGTGACCGTAGTATCGGCATAAGGCGTGTTTTCAGCTGTACCTGATACATATACCGTCACATTGGGAATACCCACTTCGCCCGGATCCTGGATGCCGTCACGGTCGATATCCAGCCACACAAAGTCGCCGATCAGCGCCGGCAAACCGAAGGTAACCGAGCAGGTGGTAGTACAACCGTTGGCATCGGTAACCGTTACCGTATACGTTCCAGAATTAAGGTTGATTGCTAAAGGCGTATTCTGGCCGTTACTCCATGCAAACGAATACGGAGGTGTGCCGCCGCTAGCCGTGCAGGTCGCCTGACCGTTGCCGTTTACATAATCCGTGATAGGCTGGGTAATCGTAACCGTACAGGAGGGTTGCGCGAAAGTCGAGACGTTAACAGTAGAAGTGGAAGAACAACCGTTTGAGTCGGTGACGGTCACGGAATGCGAACCACCTCCCAAGCCCGTAGCCGTAGACGATGTCTGGCCGTTGCTCCAGTTGAAAGAATACGGCGGAGTGCCGCCATTGGCACTAACCGATGCAGAACCACTGGTTCCGCCCTGGCAGGTGCTGGTCAACGGAGTGGTAGTCACTTGCAGCGCTGGTGGTTGCGTGATTGTCACTGTAGCGGTTTGCGTACAGCCCTTGGCGTCGGTAGCTGTTACGGTATAAGAACCTGCCGCCAGGCCGCTTATGCTCGGATTCAATGCGCCGTTGCTCCAGACAAAAGAATAAGGAGGCGTGCCTCCGTTTGCAATACAGGAAGCGGTACCGTTCGCTCCGCCAAAACAAGCCACGTCGGTATCCGTAGTGGTCAGCGTAAGCTGGGTTGGCTGAGTGATTGTCCCGGAAGCTGTACCTGAACAACCTGCAGAGTCGTTTACCGTCACGGAATACGTACCTGGCGCCAGGTTGTTGATAGTAGCGGCGCTGCCGCCGTTGCTCCATGTGAAAGAAAATGGAGGCGTGCCGCCTACTACGTTAGCCGTTGCCGAGCCGTTGGTCAGTCCAAAACAAGTGATATCGATATCGACGACGGTGACCATGAGGCTCGGCGACTGAACAACCGTTTCAGAACCGCTTGTGATACAACCGTTTATATCTGTAACCGTTAATCCGTAGGTGCCTGCCGCCAGATTGCTGATGCTGTTTGTAGTGGCGCCCGTGCTCCATAGGAAGCTGTATGGCCCGGCGCCACCGGTAACAGTAGCGCTAATGGCGCCAATCGGCGTATTTACACAAATAATATCCGTTACGTTAAAGGAAATTTGTAGTTGGGGCAATTGAGAAACAGACACTGTTTGTGTGCTATTTGAACAGCCCAGCGCATCGGTTACCGTAACTCCGTAGGTGCCTGCGGGCAAACCGCTCACCGTTGACGTTGTTGCTCCGTTGCTCCACAAGTAGCTGTAGGGTCCCGTGCCGCCTGAAGCGATGGCAGTGGCCGATCCTGTGCTTGAGCCAAAGCAGTTAATAGTGCCGGTGGTTACATTAATATTAAGTGCAGGTGGTTGCGTGATATTTACGTTGGCCGTAGCTGTACAGAAATTAGAGTCGGTCAGCGTTACCGAATAAGCGCCTGACGTGAGGTTTGTAGCAGTGGCTGTAGTCTGTCCGTTGCTCCACAGGTAGGAATAAGGAGGCGTGCCGCCGACCCCGATGACAGTCGCCATGCCGTCATTACCGCCAAAGCAATCCACATTAACCGCGGTTGGCGTAGCCATTAATACGGGCGGTTGGGTGATCGTAATTGTTTCAGTCAGCGTACAACCATTGGTTTCTGTGACGGTCACACTGTATGTACCTGCAGCGATATCCGACAATTCATTTCCGGTGAAGCCGGTATTCCAGTTAAAGGAATATGGAGGTGTACCGCCATTGGGAATGATCAGAATTCCCCCTGAATTATCGCCGTTGCACAGCAAATTGCGGGGAATGATGCTCAGCGAAAAATCACTGATCACTTCGATTTCTATTTCAGCTACATCGCTGCAACCATTGGCGTCAATGACCGTCACGCTATAGGCGCCATCGCCGATATTTTCAATAGATTCGGCAGTGCTGCCATTACTCCAGGTGTAAGTAAAAGGAGGTGTTCCGCTATTAACTACCACGGTGGCGTCTCCACTGTCTTCGGGGCCGCAGAATACCTGTTCGGATTCAATTGAGATATCTACCGGGGGCGCCTGGTTGATAGTAGCCGTTGCCGTTTTCTGGCAGCCATTGGCGTCGGTTACCGTCACCGTGAAGGTACCTGCGCCCAGGTTGTTGATTGTGCTGCTGTTGCCGCCGTTGCTCCAGGCATACGTATAGGGTTGTGTGCCGCCGGTAGCGGTAGCGGAGGCGGAGCCGTTGTTTGCGCCTGTACAAACCAGCGCGGTGGCGTTCAGCGTCACATTTAATACCGGCGGTTGCGTAACCGTGGTGGCATTGGTAGCCGTACAGCCGTTGGCATCGGTGATGGTCACCGAATAACTGCCGGCTGTCAGGTTGTTGATAGCCGCATTGGTAGAACCCGTACTCCAAACAAAAGAATACGGAGCCGTGCCGCCGCTGCCGGAAGCTGCTGCAGATCCCGTAGAGCCGCCAAAACAAAGTACATTTTGCTTTATAATATTAACAGTCAGGTTGTCGATGATATCGATAGAGATATTATCCTGTCCGGAGCAACCATTAGCGTCGGTTACTGTCACCGAATAGGTACCTTCTACAAGGCCCGTCACGCCGACTGTAGTAGCGCCGGTGCTCCACAAGTAAGTAAACGGCGGAGTGCCGCCATTAACGAGTGCCGAGGCAGAGCCTGTATTTCCGGGGCCGCACACAATGTTAGTGCCGGCAATATTGACAATAACAGCTGGTGCTGCTGCGATGACGGTAGTAGCGTCATCCTGGCATCCTACTGCATCGGTGACCGTCACGGAATAAACGCCCGGTGCCAGGTTGGAAATCGTTTGTGTAGTGGCGCCAGTATTCCACAAGAAAGAAAACGGCGCCGTACCGCCCGACACAATTGCGGTAGCGGTACCGGTAGCAGCGCCCACGCATACCAAGGGCGTAGCATTGATTGTGACAAAAACCGGTGGTGGCGCTGTGAGTGTAATGGAGCCTGTAGCCAGACAGCCTACGCCGTTGGTTACCGTTACGCTATATGTGCCGGCAACCAGGCCGGTGATAGAAGCCGTATTGCCACCATTGCTCCAGGCATAGGTAAACGGACCGGTACCCGTAATAATATTGGCATTGGCCACACCGTTTGCCGCGCCGCAGGTAGTAATATTAGAACCCGTGACACTTATCGAGAAAGGCGGCGCTGGCGCTACAGTTGCAGTAGCGGTACCGCTACAACCCACAGCATCGGTAACTGTCACAGTGTATGTGCCGGGAGCTACGTTCGATTGATTTTGCTGGGTACTGCCATTGCTCCATAGATAAGTATAAGGCTGAATGCCGTTGTTGGCGGAAGCAGTCAAAAAGCCGTTATTAAAGCCGGGGCAGGTTACGGGCGTACCAAAGGCGCCGACGGTGAGGTTGGAATAAGGCTGCAGGCTGACAGCTGTAGACTTGGTACAGCCATTTGCATCTGTTACAACCAATGTATAGGTGCCGGCCGACAGGTTGGAGATCGTCGCGGTAGTTTGGCCCGTACTCCACAAGTAAGTATACGGTGGCGTACCGCCTGTCACTGAAGCGCTAAGACTGCCGTTGCTATACCCTGTACAAGTCGGCTGGGTAGTAGCGACGCTAATAATAATCGGCGGTTTATTGGCCACAGTAGCCGAAGCCGTTCGGGTACAGCCCTGCGAATCAGTAAGGGTTACGGAGTAGGTACCCGGCGCCAGATTGGTTTGGTTAGGCGTAGTAGCGCCATTACTCCATAAGAAAGAATAAGGCGGCGTACCTCCCGATCCCGAAGCAGATACCGTCCCGTTGTTGACACCCGGACAAGTAACGCCGGTAGCTGAAACGGTCAGGTTAAGCGGGGTGTAAGTTAATGTAATGCACTCAACGGCGCCACAATTATGGCTATCGGTAACCGTCACACAATACGTGCCGTTGGGAATATTGGTAAGGGTGGCGGTAGTCTGCCCCGTATTCCAATAATAGCCGTAAGGCGGTACCCCTCCGCCGCCCACTGCGGTGAGCGTAAAGGGAAAAGTACATTGGTTAACCACAAAATCGATAACAACCAAGGGGGGCTGGTTGACAATCACGCTTTGCACAATAGAAGTGCTCGTAGCGTCGGTCACCGTCACGCTATACGTGCCGGCAGTAATACCCGACAGGGTGGGTCCCACCACGCCGGTGTTCCAAACATAGACATACGGCGCAACACCTCCGCTGGCCGTAGCGGTAACGCTGCCGTTTGGAAGGCCGTAGCACACTGGTTGCGTCACATTGAAAGACACACTCAGCATGGCATAACTTTGCACAGTAAGCAGCATAGGGATGATAAAAGACAATAGCCGTCCAGCCCGATAAAAGGCGGCAACTGTCAAGTGTAGAGTTTTACACATGATGGATGTATAATTTGTTTACAATAAAAAAATCGGCGCCCCTTACGGTGCGTCATTGCTAAATACTCCGGAAAAGTGTGACATGCCTCCCGCTTTACCGGAGGATTTCCTGATACGAATGAAGGGTAAAAATGAAGAGAACACAAGTGTCCTCTTGCGGAGAACGATGGGGCTGATTAAGTTCTCTTATAGTAGGTCTAATTTCACCTACAATGATGCAAATAAACACATTTTTTACGTAACCACAAAAATAGACTTTGAAATATTGATTCTTATGAAAAATGTGTTATTGCCAATTGTGCCTATTTTGCTAAAAATTAATTTTAACAATACGTTAAACCTTATACGGATGTCTTAGTCCAAAGGTTGCGCATTATTTATTTTTTTCTCCTAAAATCATTTCATATGGACAGAAGAGCTACGCTAGCCGCGCTGTTTGGCGCCAAACGCTCCAGGGTCAATACTATTGTGCAAAAGCGCACAACAGCCCTGACGCCTTCCCTTGGATTAACCTCTGGACTTGAGCCTTATGCCGGCCCTTGGGGGTATGACGAGGCCGCCCACTTATTGCGGCGTAGCATGTTCGGCCCAAGCCGTGCACAAATAGAGCAGGCAGTAAGTCAGGGATTATATCCTACCCTCGCCCTGTTGTTTGCCGACACCCCGGCCCCCGCGCCACCAGTCAATCCCAATAATGCTACCGACCCCAACGTGCCTATCGGCGAAACATGGATTGACGCCCCCTACTCCACTACAGTCAATCTCACTCCATACCGCGCTCAAAGCCTGAGAGCCTGGACGATGGAATTACTGAGAACGGAAGGGGTTAGTTTGCGCGAAAAAATGACGCTTTTCTGGCATAATCATTTTGCGGTAAGCAACGTGCTTGACCCCAAATTTCTATACAGACATTCTATCCTGCTGCGCTCGTTTGCCTGGGGCAATTTCCGCGAATTGATCAAACAAATAACCATCGATCCGACGATGCTCCGGTTTCTCAACGGCAACCAAAATACTTCAAGTGCTCCCAATGAAAATTATGCCCGCGAATTGCTGGAGCTTTTTACGATAGGAAAAGGCCCTCTTGCAGGCCCGGGCGACTATACAAATTACACCGAACAGGACGTAGTCCAAATGGCGCGGGTGCTTACCGGCTGGCGCGACCGCGGCTATAACACAACCAACCCCGACCAGGATGTGACCAGCGTGTTTTTTGTCGGCCAGCATGACAACGGCGTCAAACAGTTATCGGAGCGCTTTAATAACGTCCAGATTAGCAATATGGGCAATCTGGAATACGCCCACCTGATAGACCTCATTTTTGAGCAAGACGAAGTGGCTCGTTTTATCAGCCGCAAGTTGTACCGCTGGCTTGTGTACTATATTATCGACGACAATGCCGAGGCTAATGTCATTCAGCCCATGGCCCAGTTGCTGATCGAAAATGATTACGAAATCAAACCGGTACTGGAAGCCCTCCTTGGCAGCGCCCACTTCTACGATATTCTCAACGTGGGGCCCATGATCAAAAATCCTATCGATTTTAGCATTTCCGCGCTAAAACAACTGGAAGTGGCTTTTCCCCCTGTGCTTGCACAGCGATACACGCTGCACTTCCGCATCTTCCAGGCTATTATCCCTATGGAGATGGAATACTACAATCCGCCCAGTGTGGCCGGTTGGAAAGCATATTACCAGGAACCCCAGTTTTACCGGGTGTGGATCAATGCCACCACGCTGCAATCTCGCATGGGGTATACCAATTTATTAGCCGGCGATGGCGTCGGCCAGGGGCAATTACGCGCCCGTATCGACCCGCTGCACGCTATTACCCTGCTACCCGATCCGTTTGATCCCAACGCGGTAATAGATGGATTCGCCAAGCTTTTATTCCCGCAACCTATTACCGATAGTCAAAAGACCGCACTCAAAGAAGTACTCTTGCCCGGCTTGCCCGATTACGAGTGGACCGTAGAATACGCTGCTTATGAAGCCAATCCTTCGGATCAAAACCTCGCGGATGCCGTGGCGGTTAAACTCAGAAACCTGCTGCAGGTCATGCTTAGCATGCCCGAATTTTATCTGAGCTAATTTTTGTGATTTAAAAAAAAAAAGTAAACCATGAAAAGAAGACAATTCATAAAAGCAGCAGGTACAGCAGTAAGCGTGCCGCTCCTGCTCAATGGTATGCGGGTATCAGCTATGCCCCGTTCATTCCTGTCCCGCATCGTTAATCCCGAATCCGATCGCGTACTGGTGCTTATCCAACTCAACGGCGGCAACGACGGACTCAATATGGTGGTGCCGATAGACCAATACGACAACCTGGCCAATGTACGCGGCAATATTCTTTTACCCCAGAACAGCATCCTGTCATTAGAGGATACGGTTGGCCTGCACCCGGTGATGACAGGCATTCGCGGTCTATACGACGAGGGCAAAATGGGTATTGTGCAGAGTGTGGGATATCCCAACCAAAACCGCTCCCACTTCCGCTCTTCAGATATCTGGACCAGCGGTTCGCCCGCCGAAGAGGTCTGGACCACCGGCTGGCTCGGTCGTTATTTCGAAGGGCTCTACCCCGCTTATCCCGACGGGTATCCCAACGGTGAATATCCCGATCCGTTTGCAATTACAATGGGCAGCATCGTGTCGGAAACCTGCCAGGGAACGGCTTCCAATTTCAGCCTTACGCTCAACGACCCCTTCTCATTGGCGCCGCTTACGGAGGGTAGCCCCAGCGACTTGCCCGATACGCCCTACGGCGAAGAATTGGCCTTTTTGCGCTTGTCGATCAGTCAGACAAATGCCTACGGCGATGTGATCACCGATGCCGCTCAAAACGGCAGCAATATGGCCACATATCCCGAAGACAACCGATTGGCAGCGCAACTCAAAAATGTGGCGCTGCTAATGGCCGGCGGCCTTCAAACAAGGGTATACGTAGTAAGCCTGGGCGGTTTTGACACCCACGCCAACCAGGTACAACAAGGCGACGTAACTTTGGGCGACCATGCAGAGTTGCTCCAGACATTATCAGATGCCGTGGCTGCTTTCCAAACCGACCTGCAAATGCTGGGACTTGAACAGCGAGTGGTATGTATGACCTTCTCCGAATTTGGCCGCCGTATCCGCTCTAATGATAGCTTCGGTACCGACCACGGCACTGCTGCGCCCCTTATGTTGTTCGGATCTTGCGTAAACCCGGCTATACTCGGCGATAATCCCGAAATTTCTGCCGATGTAAGCGGCGACGAGGGTGTGCCCATGCAACACGACTTCCGCGATGTGTATGGTTCGCTTTTGATGGACTGGTTTGAGGTGAGTGAAGACGAAGTACGCTCGCTGCTTTATAACGACTTCCAGTACCTGCCGCTATTGCTCAACTGCACGGCTACTTCTACCCGGCCGGAACCCAAATCGGAAGAGGCTATTCTAATGGGCGCCTATCCCAATCCCTGCAGCAACTGGACGACGATCAGCTTTACCTCTGCCGACGAATGGGCCAAACTCAGCCTGTTTGACTCTATCGGCAACGAACTCCGGGTAGTGACCAACCAGCGTTTAAGCGCCGGCGAGCACAAGATACAGGTTGATTTGCACGGCCTGCCCCCCGGCACGTATTTCTTCCGCCTGCAATTGCAAGGACGGCAGAAGACGAAGCGGATTGTTAAAAGTTGAAGTTGTGGGTTGTGAGTTATGGGTTGAAACCGACAACCCATAACCCATAACCCATAACCCATAACCCATAACCCACAACCCACAACCTACCCTATCACTCCCAACTCCTTCCCCACCTTCACAAACGCGGCCACCGCCTTGTCGAGGTGTTCGGGTTCGTGGGCGGCGGAGAGTTGTACGCGGATGCGTGCTTTACCTTTGGGCACTACCGGGAAGAAAAATCCGATTACGTAGATACCTTCATCCAGCAATTGGCGGGCAAAATTTTGGGCCAGCGGGGCGTCGTACAGCATAATAGGTACAATAGGATGCTCGCCGGGCAGGATATCGAAGCCGGCTTCGGTCATCGCCTTGCGGAAATAACGCGTATTGGCCTCCAGCTTGTCACGCAACTGGGTTGAACCGCTCAGCAACTCCAGCACCCGGATAGAAGCGCCGACGATAGCTGGGGCCACCGTATTGGAAAACAGATAGGGCCTGGAGCGCTGTCGCAGCATATCGACAATCTCCTTTTTGGCAGCGGTAAAGCCGCCGGAAGCGCCTCCCAGCGCTTTGCCCAGCGTGCCGGTGATAATATCGATGCGATCCATCACTCCGCGGTATTCGTGGGTGCCGCGGCCGGTCTTGCCCAGGAAGCCGGTAGCATGACATTCGTCGATCATCACCATCGCATTGTAGCGCTCGGCGAGGTCGCAAATCTTGTCGAGCTGGGCGATCGTGCCGTCCATGGAGAAAGCCCCATCGGTAGAGATCAGCCGGCGGCGTGCGCCGGCGGCTTCTTTGAGCTTATCTTCGAGGTCGGCCATATCGTTGTGCTTATAGCGAAAACGCTGGGCCTTGCACAAGCGAATACCGTCGATAATCGAAGCGTGGTTGAGTTCGTCGGAGATGATGGCGTCTTCTTCGCCGAGCAGGGGCTCAAACAAACCGCCGTTGGCGTCGAATGCCGCGGCGTAGAGGATGGCGTCTTCCATGCCCAGAAACTCGGCAATTTTGCCCTCCAACTCTTTGTGGATATCCTGGGTGCCGCAGATAAACCGCACCGACGACAAGCCGAAGCCGTGCGTATCGATGGCCTCGTGGGCGGCTTTGATCACCTCGGGATGCGACGACAAACCCAGGTAGTTATTGGCGCAGAAGTTGAGCACCTCCTGGCCGGTATTTATTGTAATTTCAGGGCCTTGCGGCGACACGATGATGCGCTCCTGCTTGAACAAGCCGGCATCGCGAATTTCCTGCAACTCCTGTTGCAAAGCGGGTTCTACGTTGGAAAACATGGCTAGG
>Ga0058867_1503202_pt1 | contig 15355 bp, 4 predicted proteins | sample TNRReaAerobicRNA_FD_59632 | JGI IMG/M metagenome (GOLD analysis project Ga0058867, IMG submission 59632) | Wastewater treatment Type I Accumulibacter community from EBPR Bioreactor in Madison, WI, USA - TNR Reactor, Time E -22min-Aerobic_ RNA... | ecosystem: Engineered > Bioreactor > EBPR >... | reverse complement strand
AGAAAGAATGCTATATTCATTAATTGGGTTTGAAGCAACCAACTCCCCAACTTCTATAATACGATTCAAATCATCATATTTGGTATAGCTATAAACATGAATTGGAGAAACGCCATCTCCCATTGCCAATTGTTTGGCACTTTGGCTGAGCACCAGTCTGCCCAAATGATCGTACCAGAACCGGGTTACACCGCCATCAGGGGTCTCCTGTTTAATAACCTGATTCAGCGAATTATACCAGTAATGCGTTTCGTAAGTATGTTCCGCGAAAAATGGTTGATTTAAAATGGGGTCTGACCTGTGGTTGATCACCTGGGTTAATTCATTGGGTTCCGTAATTAATTCAACACCTTCAGGAGGAACTGTTTTAGCAAGGTTACCCGCCTGATCATAAAAATACAAGGTAAAATGATGGCTCCGCTCTTCTAAGGTGGCCGTAAAAGTTTCGCTAAGTGACAGACATGTATTGGTGTATTCCCGGATAAAATTGGTTCTTTGCTGAGCCTCCCATTCCTTCCTTACGTTTAGTACATTGGCCATGGCCATCTGGGTAACTTGGTCCATGCAATCGTCTTCTGTTGGATTGATTTCAGAGAAGTTTCGGTTACAGGCCATAGCAACAGAATTATTGCTTAAATGCAGATAAACAGGATGGTCTGGATAATCAATGCCGTAAGGATTCGTTAACGGATCACGTTTTACGATATACTCCTGGCGGGGAACAACAAATTGATAGGCAAATGGGTCCCATTCCCCATCATGACATTGCCTGTACAATGCAAGGTATTGTCTGAAGGTAAGATTCCACTCGAAGGTAGTATTTAATTGACTGGCAAGCAGGAGCGGATAGTTTGCCTGCTGCCCAAACTGGCTGTGGATGTTCTGAATCGCATTTACAAGATCATCGCAATTGCGGCAAACCTCAGGCTCACCGCTGCATTGATTACCCCTAGGACCAAGTTTGAGATTTGCCTGCTCAAGATCGCTGCAATTTGCAAACATGGTAAACCAGTCACAGAAGGTTTTTTGCTGATTCATTACCTTATTTAGCATAGATGTAATCTTTTGCTGGTGAGCCTCCAAATTGGCAATATTCGGATTAAAATCTGCGCGGCCATAATAATGCATATTAAACCTTAAAATACTATTTCCAAGTACAAAGCATTCTTTCTCACAATAAGAGTTATAGCCTCCGAGCAGTGCTGCAGCCTGGTCATTTGATTCTAAACACTGTGATGCCCGGGTAAAGAATTCACAATAGGTCAACCTGGTTTTAAATTGCAGATTGGCCTGAAGGGTAAATGCTATGTAATATTCATCGCCCGATAGCCCCGGATTGCTTTGGTTAAATTGATCTATAAAGCCCTTTAATGCCTGACAACTCATAACCTGTTCCACCGGCTGGGGTATAACCAGTGCCTCCGGACAAATCCTGTCGGCAATCAGTGTGACAATTTGGGAGTGGTCATTACAAGTGCTTGAATGTCTGACTGATGTCCCGTTTTCATCAATTCTGATTAAATCATCCAATGTGGCATTAGCTTCACAGGTCTGGTAACCGAATAACTGCCCGATTTCAACAGGGTCATAACACTCAAATAAGATATCAACATAATCACAAAGATCCCTTTGCGGGCTGACATAAACCCTGTTTAAATATCCAACAATTGCAGATGGATTTACAGTCAGCCTATCCGGGTCATTGCCATAAGAGCCTGCAGGTAACACATACTGGTCCATATTGGCTACTGTTACAATTTGCTGATTGATCCTTTCAACAGCATGCATGGAACGCCAGGAGTCGATCAGCCTTGCTAGTCCGCGACAATCAGGTTCGGCATCTTGCTCCTGACAAAGATTGGCATGTTCAAGTATTTGATCCGCCTCCGTTTCTCCAAAGCAGGCAATCAGCCTTTGTTGGTAAAAACTAAATGGGTAAGAAAATCCGAGCACACCATTCAAATGCTTGTTCAGTTGGCCACAGTACTCTCCAGGTGGAACGCTTTGTGAACAGGCTCCCAAGTTTTCAATCAATTCACGCAAGGCCATGCAATTGACCTGCTCCAAGGTATCAACAGGGAGTTTGCTAAGACCGGTTTGATCCATCAGCCCGCAACTTTCGATAAATTGAACGTAGTGACTAAAAGTCAGGTCCAATTGGGTGAATTCATTTAAGTAACTGGTCAGCTCGATAGAATAACCCTGCTCACCAGGCTGGATTCTTGTAAGATTAAAGTCGTTGATCTTTTTAGACAATTCCAAACAATAATCGTTTGGACCATCAATGGTTTGGGTTTGCTCATCCGGCTGAACCGAAACAATACTTGTGAGAAGTTCTTCAGCAAAATTCTCCCCACCGCAGTCAACAAGTAATTTGGAGTAATCATCAAATGACAATGAAAAGCCGTTTCGATGATTCAAATAAGCCACCCACAGAGCGGATCGATTGTTCTCAGGATCTGAACTATCGAAGATTTTCTTTTCAAATCGGTGATTAAAATCCAGCATCTGTTTTGCAAGACCAATACAATCCAGACACTGGTTACATTCAAGTACAGGCGGCAATTCAATTGGCGGGTCAACAGACAAACAATTTTCAGGGGATTCATCACATAAGTTTGCTAACAGATCCAGGTCCTGCTGGCTGATTTTTTGTCCGTAAATTTCGCTGATATATTCCGATAAAGTAGTTGCATCACCCATATACCCATTAAAAGCATTTGATAAATTATCTAACCTTGTACAGATACATTCATCTGGTGGCAAAGCGGTAACAGGTGTAGTTCCAACTGTTTGCATCATGCCATATTTACCGGGCATGCTGATCAGAAAGTCTCCACATTCCAGATTTGAAGGGCTGATATTTAAAAGTTCCTCCAGCACATCCTGGAAGCTCCTGCAAGGCTGACCATTAACCATTACTGAAGGACGGCCATCCGGCAAAGAGGTGGCCCCATTAGGATGTAACAAATCGCCGGCCCGACTGCAAATAGCCACAAGGGCATCCTGGAGCTGTACTTTTAATTCCAGGGTGGTTTGCTGATCAAAACAACGCTCTAATTCTACTATCCAACCTTTAGCCATCCCTTCGCATGATTCTGTAATGGATTTGGCAAGTAGCTCATTGCCCATCTCATTGGCTTGCTGTTCATCCTGGGGCTGTTCGGCTCCCTGTTGATTTAAAAGCATTCTACGGTAAAAATCATCTGAAGCGGCTCTTGGGGTGGCCCAATGGAAGAAATTGTAAGTGATCAATGAGCTACCGTTATTAATTTGAGTTGTTCCATTAAAATCAACATGGTTCATCATACCTTGTCCGGTCCCGCAATTATTTGAATTACTATAATCTAATCCTGGTCCGGCTTCACCTGTAAGTTCCCTGCCAATCAATCCATTGCTTTTGCCCAGGCAAATTATAGTTGATTCGCGCATTACATACATCACGCGTTTGCGAAGCGTGATGTATAAACTTTTAAACATCTGCCATGCCCTGTTCTTATCCGCCTGACAAAATTCCTCATCAAGAAGGTTTCCGGCGTCCGGATCACATAGACTGGATTTTTCACAAAGTTGCACAGCAACCAATTCCCAGATATTTAAGCCACTTGATGTATTGTTATTATCAGCCATAGGCACTGAATTCATGAACGCCCTCATTAATAAATAAGGCGTAATAGATAAACCGGTTATAATTTGCCCACTCAATTCAGTTTGAAAAAATGGGTCTGTCCCTACCTGACTTATCGGATAAAATGCATCAAGTTCTTCAGCTGCAAGGGGATTCAGATATCCTCCCAAACGGGCATCTTCAAAATTATCAATGGCCATCATCCGGGTTTCATAATCATTGTGCTCCTTGGTAATTTTGTCCTTACACCATTCATAGTATTCGTATTCAGGATGTAAGGGCAATAATACAGCAGCCCACTCAGGCTTGAAGGCTCTGGTGAACTCATCAGGGGTAAGTTCCCAGGGTTCAACGCCTTCAACAGTGGGGAGATTTACCAAAATCGGAGTTCCATCTGGTTCTTTATACACCAATTCTAAATTGGTATAATTTCTCGCAGTCGACCTTGATATTTCTGACCAATTGGTTACATTATGAAATCTTTTATCTAAAACATTGAACTGAAATTCACCATATTGATGATCTACTTCATATAAATCATTCTGATCATCATATTTCATCTTTGCATATTGCCCAAATGGTGGAGTAAGGTCAACAAGCATTTGGGTGAGCAGGCTCTCACATGGATCGTAGTATTCAGGATCGCAACTACCTTCACAGGCCTGCCTCAGGCTTTCAAAAGTTAATCTTCCTGTCACATATGAACCCAGGGTATCTGAATGTATTTCTTCCCATTCTTCGATAAAGTTGTTTATAAATTCCTCCTTCGCACCTGTTGCCATAATTGTCTGACACTGGTCGCAGTCAACTTCACAGTCCATTTGACCAATTCTTTCCAGCTCCTCATTTAATTGCTGTTCCAATGAACCACTGCATATTTGATTCTCTAAATAATCATTGTAAAACTGTTCAAGTTTCTCCTGGTTAACAGTAAGTCTTTTAAATACCTGGTATTGGCCGGGATCCATGTCCTGAATAGTAAATGAATAAGTCAATCCCTCTGGTGATTGACTGCAGGAATTTGCCAGAGATTCATAAGAGAAATTATTTTCCACGTATGGTAACCCACCATCGTTTAATATTTCGCCACATTCATCAGTTACGATAATTTCCAGATCATATGCACAATGATAGCAAACCCCCTCTGGTAAACACTCGGGGTCAGGTTCATATGAACCTCCAGACATGTTGTAATAAAATTCAACATCCCCCCTATCCGTTACAATAAGCGGTTGACTTGAAACCAATTCATTCTTGGAAAGGATTCCACTTTGCAACATATCTAAGACCATAGACTGCTTTTGAGGATAACTTTCCAGTGCATTCAAATTCTCGGGTACCTCACCAGCCAGATAGGTTGCAACAACCTGGTCTTTTTCATTCAGTAGAGAAACACTCACCTGCCTGTTGGGATCCATTACTGCATTTTTTTTGTAAAACCGAGCAAGTCCGGCCTCACTGCCAAACAAACGGTCAAGTTCCAACTGTGAAGGAACACCATAGAAATGTCTTGTATCCCGGCCATTGCCAAACCGAAATTTCTCTCCCGGAGAACTTGATTTAGTTTGCCTACCTGTTAAATCAGATGTATATTGAACAGTGGTAAAAGGAAAACCCTCTGCATCAGGCACAAACTTCATATATGGCTTAAGTGGGTCTGACAGTTTTTGATTTTGGTCAGAATAATATGCTCCTGCACCGGTACTGTTATCCAAGGGTTCTGCGTCAATGTTGCATTCCGGCATGTTTTCATACCCAAGGATATTGCCCTGAGAATTCTTATTGAACTGTGGGTTGTAATTCAGGTGATCCTTAAAGGCGGGGACCGGGAGTATTGTCATCGCTGCCCGTCCCATTTTGTCATAATGGGTCTCACCGATTACAGAAGTTTCTTCCGTATTAAGGTAACTCTGCTGCTGCCTGCTTCTTAACGTGCGATCGAAGTAATTAATCTGTCGTCCGGCCTTACCTTCTTCCGCAAAAATTACCTGGTATTCCCAGTTCATATCAGGTTGGTGCCCATCTGCTAAGGCAATAAAATCAGTGAATACTGAAGCATTGTCTGCATGAGCAGTACTCCAGGGAGTAACTGAACGGCCATCAACCGGGTGGTACTTCACTGCCCTAACTCGATACAAAAGCCTTCCCTTGGGGTAAATGGCAAAAAGACTGTAAAACGGGCTTCTTACTGTAACTCTTGATGCATTCCTTAAGAAATATGCATCTGCCTCCTGACCATTAATTTCATTGTTTACCATCAAACCGTATTCATTACTCTGGTCATCGAAAAAAGTCCACTCCAAATCATATTCATCAGCATCTGCCCTTAAATCCCAGCTGATGGTGTATTTTAAGGAAGGATCCTCTCCAACTTGAGGCTCAAGTGTAGAATGACTAACCTCAATGGCTTGCTCACACTCGAAATTTAAGGCAATGTCAATCAAAAGATTTTGATTGATTTTTAATGCAGCAATCAGAGCTATTTCAATTTCAGTTAGGTTTTGTTGAGTTTGTTGGGTTTGTTGGGTTTGTTGCCCAACCTCACCTTGCAATACGTTAGCAATTGCACTAAATACTCCTGTAATTCCTCCTGTGTATATCTCAAATGATTCAATGATTAAGCCGGCAGAAAATACATTGTTGGCGGTTCGTATCACTGATAAACCTTGCCAGAGGCCAAGTCTTTGGGGAGTATAAAACAAATCAATAGTATCATTCACTGATGTTAATACACTATCAAGATCATAATAAAGATGTTTTACACGAAGTCTTATGCTGACAGAGTCAGTAAATACAAAATCTCCAAAAGCTTCCAATTTAAATTCCGTAACAAACTGTCCATTATAAACCGTTTGAATATCTTCCGGGTCCATTATCGAAAATACCGGATGATGGATTTTTAAGGTGTCTCCCTCATCAATCTGATCTCCTTCCCATTGCAAATTATAGGTGAGTCTCCCACCGGTATTATAAGTTACGGTAGTTTGAGCTTGTACCTTGCCCAAAAAACCAATTAGAAAAAATAAGAAGTATAATAGTCTCATAAGCTTATGATTTATTGAAGCATATTGTAAAACTGATACCCTGAAAGCAATGGAGTAAGTTCAACCTTGTTATTGGTTCCCTTTTTAATGAATCTTGAGTAATTAAATTCGGGGAACTGACGTGGGCTATTAAAAAACTTCTGTTCGGTAAATTGAATTTCCAACCTGAAATGTTTCTTAATATTTACTCCGAATTCAGCTTCGGTTTCATAATTGATCTCATACCTTTTAATGTAAAGTGTGTTGATATCAAAATCAACAGAAACTGACTTTAATTCACCGTCCTTGGGCAGAATTAAAATGCGATTTAGATTCCCCTGAATGTTTACCAATAGGAATTTTGCATTCAGCTCCTCCAAAGCTTTGGGTTCCGGAATCTGAATCAACTGACGCATGTCCAGGTACTGATCCAGATAGATAATCTTTTGTTCATTATCAACGTTGATCGAATAGGGCTTCTGATACAATAACTCAACTTTTCCATACCGGCTGTATGCACTCTCCGCTGATCTGATGGCTCTGCAATTGTCAATAATCTCTGATGCAGTCTTTTCCTTATCGTAATAGTAAAGCATCTTAAATCTTAAATCCATGCCGGGACTATTGGCATACAAAGCACAAACCTTCCGGTACATTTCCATTGCCTCAACATTGGACGTAGCCTGCTTACCGGGTTGTGCATGGAGCTTACCGGCAATAATTAATATGAGCAGTAAATATTTCATTACAATCCTTTGATTAATTCCTGACGATGCTCTTTTAATGTGACAATTCCTCTTTCGGTTTCGCGTTTCACCCGAATTAATTTACCCTCTGAATCGTATTCATAAAAAGTTGCGTAGTTGTTTTCATCAAGGGTTGCATGCAAGCGCAATGTAAATGGATCATATACGAATGCTTTCATGTTCGACTTGAATGGGTGAATTCTGATATCATCAAAGAATACTGTTTGATTCTCTTCATTGGATAGTTTCACCTCTATTACCTGATCTGATGAACTTACATCAAAATAACCGTATATTCTTTGCCAGCCTTCAATGATTGGTCCTGAAGGGAAAAATTCAACAGGTGTACTACCCTCACCAAAAGATACTATTACCGGGGCCTGAATTCCTAAGCCCTCCTTACATGCAACCGTTGATTTAACCCATGCGCTGATTACATAACGCCCTTCAAGTGGTGAGAATTTCTTTATGCAATCTCCATTATCGAGTTTATAGACTCCATTCTCATTTCGCGTAATTTCATCGTTATAAGCGTCATTATTGATGTTACGACTGAGTATTATATTTGATTCACTGGGCAACTTCAATGAATGTAGTCCTGTATGGGCCTGGTCGGTGCTTAATTCAACAGTATTCTGTTGAGCAAGCACATTTCTAAAGCTCCAATGATCATCAAAACAAGGCTCACTTGCATCAGCATCCGTATCGAATTGGTAATCCTCAAAATGGTCATTGGCAATCTGCTGATATCTTGCATTGGAAGCTACGGCTGAATTCAGAGTACGGTTATAAGTAAACAATGCAGATGAGTACCTGTATAATGGGTCACGCTGCTCAACATCGTTCCCATTTTTATCCCTGAGGGTAACCTGAGCATCCCACTTCCATTTGGATTCGTCAGCTACTTTCTCTAATTTATTCCCATTTGAGCTGCTAAAATTCCAAAATGGACTCCAGGTAAGAAATTGCCCTTCCTGCCTGATATTGGTTGTGGATGTGCTCATGTTCCGATCACGTTCCTCCAAATAGGTATATGATCGATAAGGTCGCCATGTGCCTTTTAATCCTTTGGCATAGGGATTAACTGGCTGATCTAAAATATCGGGGTTCTCCACGCATTCTCCATCATTGCATGAAACACAGGAAAACTCAGCTGTGCTGATCTTTACAAAACGACCATTGAAAATAACTCCAATGTCATAGTAAATGTTTGTTATACCATCGCTGGAATGATACCTGGCAAAATCCTCACCCAGATAAGTCCCTTTTGAAACATCTACTAAATCCTGATTAGAGGAATTCTTTTGTCTTACATGCAGGTAATTATTTGCTGCCAGATTTGCTTTAAATAAACTACTAGCTCTGCCGTTATTAAGTATCCTGATCTTACAATTGCCAAATTGAACCGACAAACCAGGAAACAGTCCAGATACGGGTAAATATTCAAGTGGGAAATTGGTTGTAATAAATGTTCTGTCTGACTCTGAAATACTCATGTTTGAGTGCGATTCAAAAAACGAGAGCAATTCATTTGTCGAGGTAATAGGTGTATCTCCAAAACCATAATTAAGGTAATGAATAACAGCATCTGTAAGCAATGCCCCGATCTTATTATTGGCTTCACAGGTGGTTGATGGGTTGATCAGATAAGTCCTTGGCTGAGCAGGTGAGGGACCTCCGATATCACTGTTCCAATGATCATATCCCGAACTGCTTGGATCCCAGTAATTTTGCTGCAATTCTCCTTCACCTTCCCAAATATCAAGGCCTCCTCCTGTATACAAGCACATTTGCTGAAGATCAACCGGATTGCACTGCTTTTGAAAGACTTTTCCACATTCAATTTTATTATAATCGTTGTATTCAATTGCAGTTGCTGCCAACACCCTATCAAGATCCTCCAGTTCAAGGCGGTTATTTTTTATAGGATATTCATAAGTTACAATTGTCGCAACATCCGATCCAAAGAAGTTTCTATTTCCGCTTCGAAGAATCTTTATTGCAAAATTTCCATCACCCAGTGGCACACCATTAGCATTACAAATGTACTTACTGTTATTTTTTGTAAGTACGTAATATTTGGCAGGTAACGGCTTAAAGAGTGTTGGATTTAACGAATTAAAAACTTGAAGTTCATCTCCTTCAACAAATAAGTTTCCAATTCCACTCGGAATAATCCCATCCTCTAAAGCAACATCAAGTGCATACAATCCGGAGTTCCTGCTTGCCAGGCCCATTTGAGAGTATCCCCAATACGCAGGAATTTGTATGTTAAAGTATTTATCGTTGTAACCGTTGTTCACACTGGTTAGAACTGGTCTGCAAGTTTCCTTATCATACAACAGATTTTCCGTAATTACTACACTTCCATTAGCCGTTGTGGTAACTGTTTTATCTAATATACCCGCCTTTTTTATATACTTAGTCACAACAGCAGTTCGGGTATTTTGATTAACCACAGAGAATAATGGAAGAGCTGAAGCAAAAGCCAATACAGGAGGAACTGCCAGAGTAGTAAGTTCATAATTAATCATAACTCCGGGGGTAGTTGTCATCGAATTATTCTGATTTAACTCCTGGAATATGTCAATATCAACACCAATTACACTGGATTGGATATTACTATTTTGATCTACTGTTTGTACAATATTTGATGGAGTTGGTTTGATTGTACCTGACTGATTCTTGTAGAAATATTCTGTTTTATTAATTAAACTACCAGCTTTATCAAATGACTCAACAGAACGGGGCTTCCCGTGCATGTCATTTACAACTATGCTGTGGCCCTGGATGGCAGTAAAGAATGTTGGAAGATCAATATTGAAGAATTTTAAAGGGTTTCTTAAATAATCTGCAACATCGATTTTGGTACTAAGCGTATAGGACGGATAGTCATAGGCTGTGTAATACCTGTTTACTGAAAAGCCAGTATTTTTAGAAGAATTATTTCCAAAGGGGGTTATTTTAACATGAGAATAACCTACAGACGCAGAAGGGTAAAGCTGCTCTCCCAGTGGGTCTTCAATATAATAGAACTTATTGGGGGCCAGTGCTACCTTTTCTTCGATTGAGGTTGGAACCTTACCTAAGAATTCCTCAATTCCCACCATTGGTTCATAAGATGCTACACCAGATGAGTAAGTGCCTCTTGAATCCGGTAATTCAATATCATAATCATATTCCTGGCCATATTCAATAGTTGAATACCCAACTTCAGAGTCATCCTTAATAGTAACTTTACTTACCCGATGGCCTCCTCCATACTTGGTTCTATCAGGATCCTTCAACCTGATCCATGATTTAGTTATATCAATAGTATTGCATTTTTTATGTTGCCTTACAGAATTTTTATTAAAGTTCAGAAATAACTCCTTTATGTCCAGAAATTGCTGCTTTAAAAAATTTGCTGCATTAACCGGATTCATGTTTTCAAAATCCAAATATCCACCTGGATAAGCCAAGTCTGGTAATTCAAGTCTTAACGTTTGGAGTCCGGCGAAGGCAATGGGATTTATCTTGCTATCCTCACCTGATAAGTTCTTAATTCTTATCCAGCCGATGGTACGTGTCCCGTCCTGAAATACTCCATAATTTTGAATTTTGCAATAACCTTTCACACGATCAAAAAATTCCTCACTATTATTTAAATCTAGACTGCAGTCGAAATAAATATTATCACCAAGGCCAGATAAGTACTGATTAAAAAAATCCTCCCTGTTTGATACTGGTTGTTGCAGCTCCAAATACATGGTATTATTTGGAGTTATGGAAAGGGGGGCGATCTGATGGAGTTTGGTCCGTGTGGTAGGAAGCGATTGCGGATTATCATTGTTGTCAAATCCCAAAATCGGATACATAATACCAGCTGGCTTGTCCATCACGTAAGCATATGTATCCGACTCATATTCAATTTCGATAACTGCTTTTGAGGGCAGGGTAATTGTCTTAAGTTGCCCGGCCCTTGCATTTTCATTAGCTCTTTCCGGATTCTGTTCGGCGTAAGGAAAATCCCTGTTGCTTAATCCACCGTTGTGTTCCGGCTTGTAATTTCCCCAGCGATCGTTGTATCTCTCATTATAGCCATCATCCTCATAATATGTAAAGGAGTAGCCATTGAGCTTTCCTTTTCGGTTTTTACCATAAGTGAAGTATACTTTCTTTAAAGTAAGTTTTCCGTTATTACCCGGCTCACCGTCACCGTTTAGTAGACCTTTGAATAATTCCTGACTATATTCAAATATAATGGTTTTTATCGGAACCGCGCTACTTGAATGTGCTGCGATATCTGATTTTGAGAATACCTGAATGCTGTCAAGTCTTTTTATTCTATTACTCCCATTTCCTCCATGCTCGCCACCCGATTCCAAGCCATCAGTTCTATTAGCTGATGTATAAAAAAGTGCAATCTGATTCTTTGATTCAATGGAGTGAGTATACCATATTTCCTTTTCTCCATATATATAACTTCCTTTGGTATCATTATCTAATACCTTAAAACCCGGGTTATTGTTTGCTTCTAAATGGGGGGTTCTCCATTTAAAATTTCCGTAAGCTTTTGAATAATTAAATTTCACCAAGTTTCCGATATCATCATCTGTTAATCCATCCCCATTCACATCAACATAGTCAGGTGATGCAACAGCAGTTAATAAATAGGAATGCGCATATGGAGGTGTCTCAGTTGCCTCAAAGAAATAGTCTCTCCCATTTTTATTTTCAACCGAAGCGTCTTGCGGGGTATATAATATCGTATTCAGATCATGATCCAAGCCATCCTTGGCATTAAATGTGACCTCCCTTTTCTTAACATTGTATGCTGGTATTCCGAAAATGTATCTGATACCCTGATCCCCAGTAATAGTAATCTCAGAAATTTGATCCATAGGATGCTCAAGTCTGGAATAGTTTTTAATCAGGCTTTTGTTAATACTTCCAAATACCAAAATATTTTCTGGGTATGATTGAATGTTTTTGATCAAAGCAAACTGATCAGCCTGACTTGCATCCAAGTACGTCATTAAGGTATTTGTGGGTATTCGTTTTTGTTGCATAAAGTCATCCGCAGTTCGGTTATCTGAGAATTTCCCATCAGGCAATAACATACTTAAAACTTTATTGTTGCTATGCTTTACAGCACTAATAGCACTTGACTCAGATAAATTAAACGGAAGGCAGGAAAGTTGCTGGGTGTTATAAAAATATGCCGGTTGAAATTCCCGATTCGAATTATTATAATTCTTAAAAGGCGTGGAGGATTTTGTGTGCCATTGTGTAGTTGTATTAAAAGTAAGAGCAACATTAATATCAACCCCAAGGTGAACCAAATCTCCTCCCCCTCCTTCAAATCCAACATTAGTTCCATTGGAAAATGAGGTGTTCAAAGGTTTTCTAAATGTTCCAATTTCTGATCTTTTTATGCGAAACTGTCCGCCTACTTGTTGTGCCATCACATTGAAAATATCTGAAGCCATATAAACAGGAGATAGCTTTGTTGTAAATTTATTAAGAGGTATGTTCTTCTCCTTAACATAATCTAATACATCTCCCTTAGATCCATTTTGAAGATATAAACTACCGTATGATTCTTCTTCAATTACTTTCCTTGATAATCTTTGTTCTGAGTAAAATGCTCTTAATCCATAGTTTGGATGCAAAAACTTAACCGCTCCTCCACCGGTGATTCTGGCGGTTAGACTTGAACTAACAATTGGATAGAATGCGGCTGGCATTGAGGGAGTATAGCCAAATGAAATTGATCCGCCTTTAGATTCAAGTACTTTACCCTTTCTATCAACTTCCGGAGGTCCGCCATCGCTCCGCTTAATAGTTTTTTTTACCTTTTCATTAATGGTTCTGCTTATTGAAATATCTTTTAGTCCTTCCCGGGAATTCATTCCGCCAGTAATTCCAATAGTTTTATATTCTGTTGCAGATTTTGTAAAACTCAAACCTGCGCTTATATCAACTCCTCCAGGCCCAGTTGATATACCAAGACTGCCTCCAAAACCTGATTCATCTTCTAGACTCTTATTTATATTAGCAGCCACATTAATTCCTTTTGAAATGGAGAATCCTTGATAATTATTATATGATAAAGTAAGCGAACCACTAAATTTAGCTTTATCAAATCCTGCAAATTCTCCACTTACATTAACCCCAGCGCCAACAGTTATATTAGGCCTGATATTAAACTCCCTTTTAATACTTTCTCCATTAAAATCATCCGGAACGCCTCTTACCTCCCTGTTTATTACACCCGGATTCAATGTCCATCCAAATCCAACCCAGCTTGCCTCAGAATCCTGACTTGACCCGCCATTATAAACAATATTAATCGGGTAACCTCCAATTTCAAACAGGGGAATATTATAGCTTACATCTCCGGTAAATGGATCAACCAAATCACTGGCTGTTACCTGAGCAAAACCTTCTACCTCCGGTTGTGAAGGACCACCGGTGAGTGCATGCAAACTGGTGGGAAGCAACAGCTGATAAGTAAAAATAAACAATAGGAACCTTGCGATGAATACATTTCCTTTCATAGTAACTGAGTTAAAGGTTAAGTAAAATATTTTGATTGGTTAGAAACTGATCATCAAACAGCAGCCTTAAAGAATCTTTCTTGCCGGTGGTTATCACGGTGTCAAATGATACAAACTGAATTTTCTCAAACTTGATGTTTCCACTTTGCTCAAAGTGAGAAAACGAAGAAGGAATAGTGTCGTTTCCGTGAATCAAAAACACATGCTGACTGAAATTGAATATAAACTCATTATGATTTAAACCTTCAATGGAATCAGTCAGATTAAGCGCTTTTCCACTTGAGCTTTTTATATATAAAGCTACATCTGTTGTTTTTGAATCTCCTGATGCGGCTAACAACCTGGATGCAAAACAATAATGCCCTTTACAAAACCAGACCAACTCCTTTTCCTTAAAATTGCAGGAAAGAAAAGTAATTGCAACTAATAAAGTCAACGTCTTTAACATTTCAATACTTCTGATAAATGAATGAAAAATCTTCTCCTACCCGGGTTTTAACATTGACATAATAATTTCCAACAGGGAGTATAGGGAAATCTTCAATCCGATTTAAATTAATGGTGTTTGAACCTTTATAAAGTAAAACCGGACCCTGAAATGCCAGTTCGCCTGCCGGTGATTTTTTTCTAATGGTAACAATCATTTCCTTCAGGGAGTACTTGTTGTTATATTGAACAGCGAGTACAGGATATCTGAAAATTTGATTGTTTCGGTGTTGAGAAAGAATCCAAAAAAGGCCCTTATACCTTGAAGAAGCCGGTGTGTAAAATACAAATACTTCACTTAGGGCAACAGGTATCTGATCATTGAAAAAGGTAACCTGCCAGCTATAGGTTGATGAGGAATCTAACTCATCCAGGGCTGATGGATACATCAAAGTATTTGAAGATGTTGGCCCAGCCTGAATAATAGGAATATTCTGATTGATAGCCTCCGCAGGTGATTGTTCAGGCCCAACTTTACAAACCTTTATGACAAAGCTGGTTCGATCATTCATTCCCATTGCATTCCAGGTAAACGAGGGACGCAGGTTGTAGATAGTATCCGTATTCAAAGGTTCGTTTAACTGAATACTAAAATATTGGGCCGACAACGGATTGCTTAATGCTACTATAAGAACACCCAGTATCAACCCTGGGAATTTTGATGGAATTTTATTATTATTCATGACTAGCCTAATATACATATGAAACTTGAATTTGACCGTTGAAGATGGGAGCACTGTTTCCTACAATCGTTCTTTCTGCCAGGATGTTCCCCTGAACCCGGCCTTTACTGACAATTCTGCAACCTAAAAATGCATTGAGCCAATATGCCTTATTAAGAACAATGGAAGTTAATCCACTTTGAATTTGCAAAATCTTTTTAAAGGGAGCTCCAAATCCACATCTTGATTGGATATATGTTGTAAGTGG
>Ga0058867_1095760_pt1 | contig 15428 bp, 15 predicted proteins | sample TNRReaAerobicRNA_FD_59632 | JGI IMG/M metagenome (GOLD analysis project Ga0058867, IMG submission 59632) | Wastewater treatment Type I Accumulibacter community from EBPR Bioreactor in Madison, WI, USA - TNR Reactor, Time E -22min-Aerobic_ RNA... | ecosystem: Engineered > Bioreactor > EBPR >... | reverse complement strand
CGCCATGATGGCTGGGGTCCCCGCCCGACAGATTGGCTGGATGAGCGATCATGGCGAGCGCTTGACCTTACCCATCGAAGGTGACGGCTGTGCGGTTTGTCCGGCCACGGGAAAGAAATACCGTCTGGATGCTGGCAATCTGTCCAGCGAGAAGGAGTTGGAATGCAAGTAGAAGCCATTTATGACCATGGCCGCCTCGAACTACCGGCGAACTTTCGTCTCAAGCACGCGGTGGTGAATGTGCTCGTCATCGTTCCCGATGACGAGGTCTTGGCCGACTCGCCCAGCGGGCATGATCAGACCGCCGCTAGTCTTGCCCGCACGCCCGATCAATCGCCGCGAGAAGTTTCTGCACCGGGGGGCGCCATCCGCACGGCCATCGATGAAATTCTCGGTCCCTGGAAACAGCAACTCCACGCGGGCGCAGCGCTACGCGACGAAGATTTCGATCGCTTGCGCTATCAGGCGCTGGAGGAGAAGTCTCTTGGCCGCCAATAAGCATCTCGTCCTCGACGCCAGCGTAATTCTCGATCTATGGCTCCGCCCCGAACGTGCCATGGCGACCGAGGCACTGTTCGCCAGCGCGGAGCAGGGGCGGACGTCTCTATGGGTCAGCGCTGCAAGCCTTCCCACACTCGAGTTCGTCGCCGTTCGTCGCTGCAAGGAGCAAGGAATCGATCCCACGGTGGCTCGCTCCCTGGTCAAGCGCCTGATGCTCGACCTGTTGAACCGCGTCAGGGTCCTGAGCAACCGCGGCTACGAACAGGCGGAGTTGTACGCCAAATCCACAGACTTCGAAGATGCGCAGCTTGCCGCCAGCGCCCGCAGCATCTCAGCAGGGCAGGTGTGCATCGTTTCGTCCGATGCCGCTTTTGACGCTTTGGGCGAGTTTTCTTTTCAAAGGCCCAAACAGGCGCTGGAATGGCTACTTCAGGAGAGCACCTCCGAGCAGGAAACATTGAGTTTCATTGATCTCGCGGCCCAGCAGGTCGCGCTCCGACCACAGATCGAACGAAATATCGACATCGTGCTGCACCACGGCCAATACATCATGGGGCCGGAAGTCAAGGCGCTCGAAGAGAAGCTTGCGGAGTACAGCGGTGCCAAGCATTGCATCACCGTGGCCAGCGGCACGGAAGCGCTGCTGATCAGCCTGATGGCCCTCGGTGTCGGTGCGGGGGACGAGGTGATCACCACCCCGTTCACTTTCGTCGCTACTGCCGAAGTCATCGTCTTGCTCGGAGCGAAGCCGGTGTTCGTCGATATCGAGCCCGATACCTGCAACATCGACGCTAGCAGAATTGAAGCCGCCATTACGCCAAAGACAAAGGCCATCATGCCCGTAAGCCTGTACGGGCAACCCGCGGATATGGACGAGATCAATGCCATTGCCGCCAAGTACAAGCTGCCGGTAATCGAAGATGCGGCGCAAAGTTTTGGTGCGGAGTACAAGGGAAGAAAGAGTTGCAACCTGTCGACGATCGGTTGCACGAGTTTCTTTCCTAGCAAGCCGCTAGGGTGTTATGGCGATGGTGGGGCGATCTTTACAAGTGATGATGCCATCGCTCTCGCCTGCCGGGAAATCCGCGTGCATGGTCAGAGCAAGCGCTATTGGCATACGCGTATCGGCGTTGGTGGGCGTATGGATACCCTGCAATGTGCCGTCGTCCTCGCCAAGCTGGAGCGTTTCAATGAGGAAATTGAGCAGCGTCTCAAGCTTGGTGAGCGTTACCAGCGACTCCTGGAAGATGTCCCCGCAGTACCACGCCTGGTTGTACGTTCCGACAGAAATTGTGTCTGGGCGCAGTTTACGATTCAAGTGCCGGATCGCGATGCCTTCCTCCATGCCCTCACTGCCGCCAACATTCCCACAGCTGTCCATTACCCGGTACCCTTGCATCGCCAGCCGGCCTACCACGAGTCGTGCCGGGTTTCCGGAAGTCTGGACTGCTCCGATCTCGTCGCATCGCGCGTGGTGAGCCTGCCGATGCATCCCTACCTTGAACAACGAGCGCAAGAGCGAATCATTGAGGCAGTTGTGAGGGCTGTCGCATGAAGATCCTGACCGTTGTCGGGGCTCGTCCCCAGTTCATCAAAGCCGCAGCCGTATCACGAGTGATTCGTGACCAATGCGGCGGGAGAGTTGAAGAAGTGCTGGTCCACACGGGGCAGCATTACGACGCGAACATGTCGCAAAATTTTTTCGACGAACTCGACATTCCCAAGCCGAGATACAACTTAGAAATCTCCGGCGGGCACCATGGAGCGATGACTGGCCGCATGTTGGAGGCTATAGAAAATACGCTAGTTAAGGAAGTGCCGGACTGGGTACTAATCTACGGCGATACCAATTCCACTCTGGCGGGAGCACTGGCGGCAGCGAAACTGCATATCCCGGTGGCTCACGTCGAGGCTGGGCTGCGGTCTTTTAATATGCGCATGCCGGAAGAAGTCAATCGCGTGCTTGCCGATCGTGTTTCCTCTCTTCTATTTTGCCCAACCGAAACGGCGGTTAATAACCTGAAGGCAGAGGGGTTGCGCAAAGGAGTAAGCAACGTCGGCGACGTAATGTACGACGTAGCACTATATTACCGTGATCATGCCCGTAGCCGCAGCCGCATCCTGCAGAGCTTAGCCTTATCAGAGCGAGGTTTTGCCTTGGCGACATGCCACCGTGCCGAAAACACCGACGACCCGCAACGATTGGGCGAGATTCTGTCCGGACTAACCCAGGTGGCAAAACAGGTTCCAGTGGTCTTCCCGTTGCATCCACGCACACGCAGGCTTTCTGAGGAATACGGCTACTCCGACTACCTTTCAGCCTTGATCGTAACTGAGCCCCTGGCTTTTCTGGATATGGTGGCTCTCGAGCAGTCTGCGCGTGTAATTCTCACCGACTCGGGAGGCGTACAAAAAGAGGCGTTTTTCTATGGCGTTCCCTGCATCACCATGCGTGACGAGACGGAGTGGGTGGAAACAGTGGAATCGGGTTTGAACTGTCTGGTAGGTGCATCAAGGGCACGAATAGCTGTAGCGTTCGCGAATATCGCTGACACCCCATCATTTATCCCTTGTGCGGGCGTTTACGGGCAGGGTAGGGCCGCCAATGATATTGTTAGTAAGTTGCTGTGATTTTATTTGATATATCGCGATGCACGAAGCAATGAAACACTTTTCCCCTTACCGGCGCCAACGCTTACGCCGTCTGACTAACTACTCCGTGGGCAGCAGCATCCTCAATCGTTTTTGGCTCCCGTGCTGCGGGGGAGGGGGCAGCCGGTACCGCGTCTCGCACACGAAGCAATATCTAGTGGGTGCGGCTCCTCGTGAGTTCGGAGAGCTACCGAGGTGAGTGCTCGTGCCATCTTGACCTTGCTTTCCGGTGGAGGGGTAGCTCTTGCAGTTCCTCTCCTGTTAAGCCCAATTCTTTCGCGCGCTTATACCCCCAGCGATTTCGGGGATGCAGCTCTTTATATTGGTCTTGCCTCTTCTATTAGCACACTGGCTACTGGGCGGTATGAATCCGCAGTTCTGCTTCCGCGGCGCAACAGTCATGCTTTGCACATCGTATATCTTACGGCCGGGTTGATCATTGCTGCTTCTATCATTTGCGGGGTTGCCTTAATTGCTATGGGCGGCTTTATTGGCATGCCCAATATATACTATACGCTCCCGTTAGCAGTCTTGCTTATTAGTCTGTTAGCGCTGCTCGATCGCCACAACAATCGCCTGAAGAACTATCGGGTGATGTCAGCGCAGCGCATAGTTCGTGTTGCCGTTGACGGGGCAGTGGCGGTTGCGCTTGGCCTGTTGTTTAAACTAGACATTGGCTTGGTTGTTGCTCTAATTAGCGGCTATACCGTTTCATCCATTTTAATGCTAAGCGTTTTTTATGCTGCTGATCGGGCAAATCGCGCGCCAATAAGTCTCCAGCGTATTGTCGTTCAGGCTAGAAGATACCGAGCGTTTCCTGTGTACAATATGCCCCATGCTTTTATTAATTCGTTATCCGCAAGCTTCCCGGTGCTTCTGCTACCGTTGTTCTTCCCGGATTCTGTGGTGGGGCTATATGCTTTCGGATTCCGGATTGTGCAAGCACCGCTGTCCCTATTGTCCTCCGCGGTAGGCAACGTAGTGAGTCAGCAATTGGCCGAAGCGTACGCTTCGGGTGGATGTGTCTACCATATCTTCCGTAGGTACCTTGTCCGTCTTTCCTTGTTGTCACTAGCATTGCCCCCCATTCTATTTTTTGGGAAAGAGATATTTTCCCTCGTCTTCGGACCGGATTGGGCTCTTGCGGGAGAGTACATGAAAATTCTGACTCCTTTTCTGATGTTAAACTTCGTCTCGGCGACTTTCGCAATGTTGCCTGCATTGTATAACCGCCAACGCACAGCCTTAAAAATCGAGATAGTTTTCGCCGCTGTTAAGGCGGCAGGAATTTTCATTGGAGGCTATTTTGGTAGTGTTACGATGGCGCTTGGGTTTCTTTCGGGCGGATCTTGTATTGTTATTCTGTCGTATCTTTTTTGGCTAGGTCGCATGGCTTCGTCCCCGCGGCTCGCGAACAACAACGCGCCGGCTAGGTAGTTTCCTGCATACCTATACGGCAGAATGGATTCGTCTTTAGAAGTTTCTTGAGGGGCCCTTATTTTTACTACAATGGGGCGTTTGGGACTCCTGACAGCAGGAAGCCAATTTGCGAAAGCCAAGGTCCGTAATTAATAGCGGGCTTGTGTTTATATTGTTTATCCTCTAGACATTGGGGGGCGGTATTGCCGATATGACTTCAACTCTGGTGATGATTACAAATAACTACCCTTTCCTTGCCGATCACGGAGAGGTGATGTTCGTGCGTCCTGAGATTGGCCCGCTGAAGCGCCGGTTCGATCGGGTCATCATCGCACCCTGCGATACGACTGGCCCAAACGTTGACCCAGATAGTGGCTGCGAGATCGATACCACGCTCACCAAGCTCCTCGGTCGGGGATCAAAGGACCTTTTAAGAAACATTCCATTGGCCATAAAATCGAGCTCCAGAAGCATCTATTTTTTGGAGCTCGCTACCGCCTTCATTCGCTACGGTCCAAAAGGGCTGCGACGGGCAGTTTCATGGTCGCTTCGAGCTGCTGTAGCGAGCTACTGGGCAACCAGCCGCTTCAACACAGATGATGCCATCGTGTTTTACACCTATTGGAATACAGGAATAACAAAGGGGGTTTCGGAAGCAGCAAGGAGCGTACCAAACTGGTCGGTGGTCACGAGAACGCACGGCTTTGATTTGTATTACAACAGGGAAACACCGCCATATCTCCCTTTCCGTCCCCAAGTATTTTACGATTTGGACAGAATTTACACGATAGCGAAACATGGCTACGATTTTCTGGTTGAGCATGGGGCGCCTTCAAAGCGATTAGCGCTTGCGAGGTTGGGAATTCCTGATCCAGGCTTCCGAAATCATTTTTCGACGGATAGCACGTTTCGCGTTGTTTCGTGCTCATTTCTCGTTGCAGTTAAGCGCGTAGCCCTGCTCGCACGGTCGCTTTGCTACTTTGCTCGAAGCTTCCGGAATGTACAGATCGAATGGAATCATGTGGGTGACGGTCCAGAGCGCGCAATGATTGAGAGTATATTGGAGACCAAGCCAGTAAATCTTAAAGCCTGTGTGCGTGGGCAGATGTCTAACGAAAATGTTTTTCGGTACTATAGAGATAACTGCTCTGACTTGCTAATTAATCTCAGCGAGTCAGAAGGTATTCCGGTGACAATGATGGAGGCGTGCGGCATAGGCCTTCCGATAATTGCTACTAATGTTGGAGGGGTTAGCGAGATTGTCAGTTCAAAGAACGGAATATTGCTGCCAGCGGACGTTTCAGAGAAAGAGGTCGCCAGCGCTATTAATGAATATTATAGGCTGCCGCTGGCCAAGAAGGTCGATCTGTCGAACGGCGCGAGAAGTGTGTGGTCAGCGCATTTTGACGCCGAACGAAATCACTCAGAATTTGCTGACAGTCTATTAGATTTATCCCGAAACGAGGGAGCGCCGTTGGGGAAGGCTATCGCATAACCTCGTTGTTGGTTGCTTGTCGCAAGGACGAATCTTGAGAGGGTGAAGTTCGAGTGTGGGCTGTCTTAAGCTGGACACGGGATGCTAAAGTGATTCCTATGCCTAGGCTGACTAGTCTGGAACTAACAAATTATAGCAACTACTAAGAATATCCTGGGGTGTTAATGAAGATAGAAGTAGCAACTTGTAGGGAATCAGCCGTAGCTGCGATGCGAAGGAAGCCGCGAAGGATTGTCAGTTCTAATGTTCTACTTTCCATCGCTCTGTGTCTAGGATTTGTATACTGTTTGTTACCCACTGAAAGCTCCGGTGTCAACGTCGGCTTGAATGTATACTTCCGCGCACTTGTCGCTTCGGTTATTGCTGCGTTGGTCGCGGTGCGATACAAGCCAAGGATAAATATATTATGCGCATGTTATTTAGGCGTGCTTTTTTTAGTATCTATAATGGCGGCACTCTTCAGTTTTAGTAACTACCTGTTCCTATTGTGGCTCTCTGTTGGCTTTGGGTTAACACTTGCTGCCGCTGCAGCCAAAGACGCCGTCTTCCGAAGTGCGCTAGCTAGGGCAATCCTTGCCTTAATAGTCTTTTCCGGGTTAGCTTTAGCGCTCCAGTTGGCTTTATATGCGGCGAGCGGGGTGTCCGTAGATCTTCACCAGATCATTTTTCCATTTAGCGAGGCGCGGATAGCGGATCACGTTACTTTTCTGCGCTTTGGAGGTGTTTACATTGAGCCTGGGACGCTCGCCCAATGGATCTATCTTGAGATGTTGGTTTACCTTGCTCTTAGCCAAAACGCTAAGTCATATGTTATAGCTTTTGTTGCTACGACTATGCTTCTTACTGCTTCTACCTGGGGCGTTGGAGTTGCATTATTACTAACGGTGGTGGCTCTTGCTAGGGCAAGTAGTCACGAACGCCTGTTGGTGATAGTTGCTCTGTCCGTGCTAATATTTGTTTTGATAGAGGTTGCTCCAACAGCCGATGTGTTTGACTTCTTCGACGCAAAAATTACATTCGAAACGGAGTCTGTCGGGTACAAGGGGGATACGTACGACCAGTTTTTCAGGGCACTTGGGGGTATGGTTTTTATCGGGCAGGGTTTTGTGCCGGACTTTTGTCACAATTGCCTATCCGTTCAGGATGCTGGGTTGGGCCTTAACATGGTGGTCGTTATGGGATTGGTTTTCGCGACGGGAACTTGTTTGTTGTACTTTTATTCGATTATTCGGGGTGGTGACTTTTGGTTCGCAGTTATGTCTATACCGTTGGTTTTCACAAAAGCATTTTTCTGGGATTTTTTGGTATGGTTGCTTTTTTTTGTGGTGATCACGGCTCCTAAGTCCGAGCCAAAGCGTAAGGAGCCGAATGTGGCTCCTAAATTCTCGAGTTAGTGTGGAATGTCTAGACATTTAACAGGTGCGCGTCGGGGGGGTCTCCCGCGAAAGGTCGGTAGGCTGGAATGAGTCAGTTCGTGCTATTTAGTAAGACCCTGTGGGCGGAGCCTCCCCGGTTGAGGCATCAGTTTGCGAATATGCTCACACTATACGGTAACGAGGTTGTCTTCTTTGAGAAGCCAAGATTTCCATATCAGACGGCGGAGATGGATAGAGAAAGGTTCCCTGCTTCGAACGGGAATATTATTGTAGCGCAAGGGGCTCAAATAATACATCACCAACTGCGGGTTTTCGGTGCATTGTCACAGCTCAACGCAGCTTGGGAGGCGCGCTCAATTCGCAAAGCGGCAAAAGCGCTAGTTGGCGAGAGCGCTATAGTCATTAACTTTAATTACGATTACTATTTTCTTAGGCGTGTCTTTAAGTTCAACAAAATAGTCACGGTTATAAATGATGATTTTATTGCGCAGGCGAAATTTTTTGCTAGGCGGCATGTTAAGGCGCGTCTTAGAGAGACTTGTCGCATGAGCGATACGGTATTGACTGTCTCCTATCCGCTGATGGCGCAGTTGGCAGACTGGTGTTCACCCGTTCTGTTTTTGCCGTGGGCGGATTGTGAATACCGTGCACCATCCGTTACTAAGGCGCGAAATGGTGTATTGTTATGGGGGCATATTGATAGGCGGATTGACTTTGAGTTGCTATCACTATTCAGCGAACAACGTCCGGGTGTGATGGTTTATATTGTCGGTCCTGTTTCGAGCGATGTTGAGGGGCAGCTTTTGTTGCTGAAACAACAGCGTACGAACGTTATTACTCTGCCGCCTACGCAGCTTGATAGCTTGCCATTAGATTTGTTCTTTGCTGCCATAATCCCATATAAAAAGAATGTGGGTGATATAGAGGCGGTCACGCTTTCTAATAAATCGTTTCAGTTGATGAGCCGAGGTCTGCCGTTAATCGTACACGGCATGCCGAGTTTCTTGGAGCATGAGGCTGTATTCAAATGTGCGAGCGCATTGGATGCGGTTGTCTTTGCCGATCGAGCGCGCGAATGTTTTTTGTTGCTCCAGTCCGCGATTCGCCAATTAATTCAAGATAATCAAGTTGAGTCGCGGTACGAGCAGTTCAGGGCCGCAATTGGAGATTTCTGATGTAAGCGCTCCTGTTGAAGTTTAAGAAGGGTAGGCTCTATGTCGTTTCGTGTGGAAAAGGGTGCTCGACTTTGGATCCGATCCTGGCTTTCAGCGATTCCAGTTTGCGCAACAGCTGACCAAACCGGCTCTGTTCCGAGACGGCTTTGAGCTTGCCGCGCTTCATGCCGATCTCCCAATGGACGTCCCGGTCCTTCAGTTTTTCCCACTTGTCGGCTCCGATATAGCCCGCATCCAGAACGACGTCCTTCTCTTCTGTCACTTAGCTCTACACATCTGGAGGCGATGAGGTGGGCGATGCCAGATAGTTGCTGACCTGCCCTATGCAAGAGATTTGTGTGGCGATTCTGCCCTATATGTCGAAGCCGCGAACGGCGTGGCTTTGGCCGATGCAATTCTGAAGCTCGGCGGGGCGTGCCGCTTCGGGAGGAACTGATAGCCAAGGATCGCAGCAAGATGGTTGAGTTCCCGACTGACTGGGGCGAGTGCGCTCGATGCATCAGGGGCTGTATTCTCACGCGTATTAAATAGGTGCTTCGGGGAAGTTCGTTACACTGCATGTTGTTTATCATTATTCTGATGTGGGCTTGTTTTATTTGCGTTGGGTAAATTAATATTATGTTTGAAGATCGTGTCCTTTTAATTAGCGGCGGAACCGGTTCTTTCGGCAATGCAGTGTTGCGCCGATTTATCGCCAGTGATATTAAAGAAATCCGCATCTTCAGCCGCGACGAGAAGAAGCAGGACGACATGCGCAAGCATTATAACAACGTCAAGCTGAAGTTCTACATCGGCGATGTGCGTGATTCCCGCGCGGTTTCCTCGGCGATGCGCAACGTGGACTTCGTTTTTCACGCGGCTGCGCTGAAGCAGGTACCGTCCTGCGAGTTCCACCCGATGCAGGCGGTACGCACGAATGTGCTGGGTACCGAGAATGTGCTGGAGGCCGCCATTGCTGCCAAGGTCAAGCGCGTTGTTTGCCTCAGTACCGACAAGGCCGTTTATCCGATCAACGCTATGGGGATCAGCAAGGCGATGATGGAAAAGGTGATGGTGGCCGCATCGCGCAATCTCGAGGGTACGGGTACGGTGATTTGTGGCACCCGCTACGGCAACGTGATGGCTTCGCGTGGCTCGGTGATTCCGCTGTTCGTCGATCAGGTGCGCGCCGGCAAGACGCTTACGGTGACCGATCCAGCGATGACCCGTTTCATGATGACACTCGATGATGCGGTTGATCTGGTGCTCTATGCGTTCAAAAACGGGAATAACGGTGACATCTTTGTACAAAAGGCCCCGGCTGCCACCGTAGAAACGCTGACTAAGGCGGTGCTAGAACTGATGCAACGACCGGATCACGAGGTCCGCGTGATTGGCACCCGCCACGGCGAGAAGCTTTACGAGGCCCTGCTCAGCCGCGAGGAGCGTGCCAACGCTGAAGACCTGCCGGGTTATTTCCGGGTGCCAGCCGATGCGCGCGACTTGAACTACGACAAGTTTTTCGAGGAAGGCGAGTTGAAGATCACCGCTGCCGAGGAATACACCTCGCACAATACTGAGCGCCTGGATGTGGCGGGTATGAAAGCCTTGCTCCTGAAACTTGATTTCATGCAGCGCATCGCGCGCGGCGAAATGGCAACAGCAACGGATTAATCGGCAAATTGAGGGTGGGACAAATGGAACAAAACAAATTGGCGGAACACCAACTCGAGGCTTTCTATCACGATCTGTTTGTTGAGGATCAAGCACGAGACTTTGTTGCTCTATTAGGTGGCAATCCTTCATGCGGCGAAATTGTTGATATGGGTGGAGGATGTGGTTTCTTCGCCCACCAGTTGAAGAGTCAAAGCGAGTGTAATGTCAAAGTTATCGACATGGATGTCACCTCGGTGAAGGCTTGCCATGAGCTTGGAGTGGAAGCAATACAAGGAGACGCCTTAAGTCCTGAGATAACTGGACGAGAAGGCGTAGTTTGTTTTAATTTAATCCTGCATCACCTTGTGGGAGAAAGTGAGACTAAAACGCTTGCTATGCAAACGGAGGCTTTGTCGGTATGGAAGAGGCCCCATGTGAAATACATTTTTGTCAACGAGTATATTTATGAGTCTTGGTTTTCGGATATTTCCGGGTGGCTTATTTTTCAAATAACAAAGAGCCCCATTCTGTCTTGGGTCGGGCGAATCGTTGCCGTTGTTGTGCCATCGCTCAAGGCAAATACGTTTGGTGTTGGTGTTCGTTTTCGGTCAAATGCGGAGTGGATTCGGGTTTTCTCACGCGCTGGCTTTAGGGTCAAAGCAAGCCTTCAGGGTCAGGATGAAGAAGTTTCATTGCCCCGACGGATGCTGTTAATAAAAGCGATACGACGGAATAGCTACCTACTGGAACCGAGCCAGGCAATTAATTAACATTGCTTATTGTCGCTCTATCGCTATAGTGATCAGGTGAATTGGTTCTTCGTTCGTGTCTTTGATGGGGCTTCGTAGATATGCGTATCGTGATCACCGGGGCCGACGGTTTTATCGGCCGCAATCTCTCGGTTCGCTTGGGCGAATTGGGTTATACGGACGTGCTTGGCATCACGCTCGATTCCTCGCGCGACGATTTGCTGGCGGCGCTGACAGGTGCCGGCTTTGTCTTTCATCTGGCCGGGGTGAATCGGCCAAAGGATGTGGGCGAATTTGCGACCGGCAACGCTGGATTCACGGAGGAGCTGTGCGCGGCGCTGGCTGAAACTGGCTGCAGGGCGCCGGTGGTGCTCACCTCGTCAACCCAGGCGGCGCTCGACAATCCTTACGGCGAAAGCAAGCGGGCGGCCGAGGATGCCCTTTTGCAGCATGGCGCGCGCTGTGGCTCAGCCGCCTATCTCTTTCGCCTGACCAATGTTTTTGGCAAGTGGGCAAGGCCCAACTACAACTCGGCAGTGGCGACGTTTTGCCACAATATCGCGCGTGGGCTGGATATCACGGTCAATGATCCGGCGGCCGCTTTACGCCTGGTCTACGTCGATGACGTGATCGAAGCCTTTGTCGGGCTGCTGAACGCGCCCGGCAGAGCGAGCGGCTTCGTTGCAGCGGGCCCGGAGTATGAGACGACGGTTGGCGAACTGGAGCAGACGCTGCGTGGCTTTGCGGCGAGCCGGGCGACGATGCTGACGCCGCGGGTGGGGTGTGGTTTGCTGCGCGCCTTGTATGCCACCTATTTGAGTTACCTGCCACCGAAAGCATTTGATTACACGGTGCCGCTGCACGGGGATCCGCGCGGGGTCTTTGTCGAAATGCTGAAAACGCCCGATTGCGGCCAGTTTTCCTACTTCACGGCGCATCCCGGGATTACCCGGGGTGAGCATTACCACCACAGCAAGACCGAGAAGTTTCTGGTCATCAAGGGCACGGCGCGCTTTGCCTTTCGGCACATCATTAGCGGGGAGCGCTGCGAGCTGGTGACCAAGGGTGGCGAGGCGCGCATTGTCGAAACGGTACCGGGCTGGACACACAACATCACCAATATTGGCGACGATGAAATGATTGTGATGCTCTGGGCCAACGAGATTTTTGATCAGCAGAAGCCGGACACATTCGCCATGAAGGTCAGGCCATGAAGAAGCTGAAAGTCGTTACTGTTGTCGGAACACGCCCGGAGATCATCCGGCTGTCGCGCGTGCTGGCCCGCCTGGACGAACATTGCGAACACGTACTGGTGCATACCGGGCAAAACTACGATTACGAGCTCAATCAGATCTTCTTCGACGATCTCGGGGTCCGCAAGCCGGATCATTTCCTGAGCGCGGCCGGCGCGACCGGTGCCGAGACCATCGGCAAGGTCATCATCGGGGTCGATCAGGTGCTGGCGGAAGTGCAGCCGGAGGCCATGCTTGTGCTGGGCGACACCAACAGCTGTTTGGCGGTCGTACCGGCCAAGCGCCGCAAGGTGCCCGTTTTTCACATGGAAGCCGGCAACCGCTGCTTCGATCAGCGTGTGCCGGAGGAGATCAACCGGCGCATAGTCGATCACACGGCGGACATCAACCTCACCTACAGTTCGATCGCGCGCGAGTATCTACTGCGTGAGGGTTTGCCGCCAGATATGGTGATCAAGACGGGGAGCCCGATGTTTGAGGTCCTGTCGTATTACCGGCCGGGCATCGACGCGTCGAACGTGCTGGATCGACTTGGCTTGATGGCTGATGCATTTTTCGTGGTCAGCGCACATCGCGAGGAGAACATCGATTCCGATGCCAACTTCCACAAGCTGGTGGCGGTATTGAATGCGCTAGCCGAGGATCACGATCTGCCAGTGGTTGTGTCTACACACCCGCGTACCCAGAAGCGGGTGGATACGACCGGAGCGACCTTTCATCCGCAGGTGCGCCTGCTGAAACCGTTGGGTTTCCATGACTATGTCAAACTGCAGATGTCGGCCAAGGCGGTGCTGTCGGATAGTGGCACGATCAATGAGGAGTCGTCGATCCTGAACTTCCGGGCGCTGAACATCCGCGAGGCGCATGAACGCCCCGAGGGTATGGAAGAAGCGGCGGTGATGATGGTCGGGCTGGAGGTGGAGCGAGTGCGCCAGGGGCTGGCAATCCTCGACTCCCAGGCGCGCGGCAGCGAACACAGCTTGCGCCGTGTGGCTGACTACAGCATGCCCAATGTGTCGGACAAGGTGGTGCGGATTATCCACAGCTATACGGATTACGTGAATCGCGTGGTCTGGAAGAAGTACTGAGGGGGTGCGGAGCATGCGGCTTGCGTTGATCGCGGACACCTTCCCGCCGCTGCGCACGTCGGGCGCGGTGCAACTGCGAGACCTGTCGCGAGAGTTCGTTCGGCAGCGCCATTTGGTAACCGTCATCCTGCCGTCGGCGGACCTGGCCGAGCCTTGGTCGATAGAGGATATGGAGGGCGTGCAGGTGTTGCGCCTGAAGGCGCCGAAGACCAAGGATATCGACTACGTGCGGCGTACGATCGGCGAGTTCCTGATGCCTTTTGCGATGCTGCGCCAGTTGCGCAAGAGCCCGTTGGCCGACGTCAAGTGGGATGGGGTATTGTGGTACGCGCCGTCCATCTTCCACGGCCCGCTTGCCAGCGCGCTCAAGAAGGCAAGCTCCTGCAAGGGTTACCTGATTATTCGCGACATTTTCCCGGAGTGGGCGGTGGACATGGGCCTGATGGGGCGTGGCTTGCCCTACCGCTTCTTTGCCGCGGTGGCCAGGTACCAGTACTCGGTAGCCGATGTGATCGGGGTGCAGGCGCCAGGCAATTTGGCGTACTTCGACCGCTGGACAAAGGGGCCGGGGCGATGCTTGGAGGTGTTGCAGAACTGGTTGGCCGACGCGCCGCATGCCGGCTGCTCGGTGTCGCTGGCCGCAACGCCCCTGGCAGGTCGGAAAGTGTTGGTATACGCCGGCAATATGGGCGTGGCGCAGGGCATGGGCATTCTGCTTGATTTGGCCGAACGCCTGCGTGCGCGGCGGGATGTCGGTTTTCTGTTCGTCGGCCGCGGTAGTGATGCCAAGCGACTGGCGGCCGATGCACAAGCGCGTTGCCTCGATAACGTGGTGTTTAGAGACGAGATTCACCCCGACGAGATTCCCGGTTTGTACGCACAGTGCCATGTCGGCCTGGTCGCACTGGACCCACGCCACAAGACGCACAACATCCCTGGGAAGTTCCTCACCTATATGCGAAGTGGCTTGCCGGTGCTGGCCAACATCAACGCAGGGAACGATCTGGCAGGCATGATTCGGCAGGAAGAGGTTGGCCGGGTGAGTGAAGACGGCTCGGTGAATACGCTACTGCGCATGGCGGAGGAATTGTTGGATGGCGTCGACGCAGATCTCGAGCGCCGTAATCGGTGCAGGGATCTGTTCAAGCGTCTTTTTTCAGTGGAGACAGCTGTTCAGCAGATCGTATCAGCGCTCGGCGGGGAAGGAAGAACGGGTCAATGAGTCTGACGAGTTATTCGGAAACTTACCTTGATTCCTGCTTGCGCGAGGCGCCGGCTTGGCGTGCGCTGTCGATGCGGACCACGATCGTTTGGCGATCTTCCAGACGGATCATTTGTCTGCGTCCCCCCAAGAGCTTCGCCGAGCGCTTCTTTTAAAAGCACCAAGAGCGCGGCGCTTGTCGCCAGCTTGCAGATTCCATCGAGGCGACAACTTCTCTGACACAGGCAGGGCCGGCTTGCGGAGCCGGAGTGGTCGGGTACGCTGGTCGCTACTCACGCCTTAGGAGTGGCTGCCGGGCATCCGGCGTTCGAGCTTGGCGACGGAATTTTCCATCCGGGAGATGCAACGTTCCATGTTTTTTAATGGAGCGTTCTATCGTCGGGATGAAACGTTCCATGTTTTTGATGGACCGTTCTATCAGCGAGATGGAACATTCCATGTTTTTGATGGAGCGTTCTATCAGCGCGATGAAACATTCCATGTTTTTGATGGAGCGTTCTATCAGCGCGATGAAACATTCCATCTTTTTGATGAAGCGTTCTATCGTCGGGATGAAATGTTCCATCTTTTTGATGGACAGTTCTATCGCCGGGATGAAATGTTCCATCTTTTTCATGGACCGTTCTATCGCCGACATGGATCATTCCATGTTTTTCATGGAATGATCGATCGTCGGCATGGACCCTTGCTTCTCCGGCATCGATCGATCGATGCGTCCATGGCATGGGCACCCCTGTCCGGCAACGGCCGGGAGGGTCGTTGCCGGCTAGGCGGCTTGCTTTACGGGGCTTCGCTGCTCTTTCTGGCCTTGCGGGCAAAGCGGCGACCGAGGTCGTCGAGGGTTTCTTCGAGTGCGCCGGTGT
>Ga0058867_1031087_pt1 | contig 15684 bp, 13 predicted proteins | sample TNRReaAerobicRNA_FD_59632 | JGI IMG/M metagenome (GOLD analysis project Ga0058867, IMG submission 59632) | Wastewater treatment Type I Accumulibacter community from EBPR Bioreactor in Madison, WI, USA - TNR Reactor, Time E -22min-Aerobic_ RNA... | ecosystem: Engineered > Bioreactor > EBPR >... | reverse complement strand
GTTTGCGTCAACCAGCACAGCGAGCTGTATCACTTGATCGGCCTCCCCCCTGACAAGTGATCCGCCAACGACCAGCACGGCGCGCCACAATAGCGAGCAATGCAGCGTCGACAGCAACAGAGCGCAAGCGCCAATCGTCGTCAGCTTGCCCGGGATACTTTTGCAAGGCACTCCCGGTCATACGCCGCCAGAGTCAGCTGCCCGTCATTGGGTCACGCGAAACTGTTCTGGTGGTGTAGTGCAAGGGAGATGGCTGCCTGGTACGACAAGCCATCGCTTTGCAGCAGCAGTCAATGATGTAACGGAACTCAGGACGGAGATGCTGGCCGGGTGTGCTGGAGCCATCTGCATCAATGTGTGAGAAACCACACGCGCCTTACGGAGAGCAGTAATGCAAAATGAACCTCAGTTGTTTCACCGGCAGCATCGTTTTGACAATGCCTTGGCAAGACAGACTTCCGACGCCTTGCATAGGCGTAGCTACCCTCTTGCTTTGGATCGCGAAGGTGTGCGCGAAAAGCGCGCCAAGACCAGGTGGTGTTTTCCACTCATGAATTTCTGTGCGAAGCCTCTGACCATGATTTCCTGTTGCGCCCTTCTATCCTCGTCACCGCTGTCGGCGGATGAGGCCGATGTGTTCAACTTGACCGCGACGGTGTCTGCGCAGTGGGATGACAACCTTTTCCGCCGGCCGCCTGACGCCGATCCGCAAGCGGACACCATCACGACCACCACCATCGGCGCCAATCTTGACAAGACCATTGGCGTTCAGCGTCTGATTGCCAACGTGAATATGGTCGACTACCGCTATCAAACCAACGACTACCTCGACTTTGTCGCTGTCAACTACGATGCCAAATGGTTGTGGTCTGCGGGCAAGCGCCTGACCGGAACGCTGTCCTTTCTGCGTAGCGAATTGCCCAACGACTACGCCGACAACCGCAGCGCCGGTCGACGAAACGTGCAGACGACGGAAGTCGAGCGTTTCGAGGCCAACTACTGGTTTCATTCCAGCTGGGCTGCCGTAGCCGGCCTCGTGTCCACCAGCCTCACCAACCAAGTTCCCACGCGCACGGATGGCGACTATGACGCAAACGGATACGAGCTCGGTTTGCGTTTTCGCCCCGCGTCCGGAAATACCGCGACGGCCCGCGCTGTTCACCTCGATGGAAACTACTCGAATCGCCTGCTGAACAGCGTATTCCAGTACGACAACGGATTCACACAGGACAACTACGGCGTCGAGCTTGATTGGCGCCTCACCGGGCACAGTCAGTTACGAGGCCGGCTCGACTACCTGGACCGTCAGCATCAGCACTTTTCGCAGCGAGACTATGCCGGCTGGGTCGGCAACCTGCAGTACCTTTATGCCTACAGCGGCAAGAGTGTTTTCAGCTTTGGCTACAACCGAAAGCTGGAAGCATACCAGCAACTCACCTCCAGCTACTACGTCCTCGACCAAATCACGCTGGCCGCGCAGTGGGCAGCTACCAGCCAGATCACCGTAAATGGGCGGGTCGCTTATGGGCTCCAAGCGTATCGAGGGGCCATCATTCCGCTCCCGGCAGGTCTTGAACAGCGCCAGGACGACACTTCCAGCCTAGGCCTCGATGTGGCCTACACGCCAGCGCGCTGGCTGCAACTAAATGCCGGCGTCACACTGACTGATCGCAACTCCAACTACGATGCGTTCGATTACCGCGACCGCATCGTGTTCATCTCCGCCACCGCAAAATATTGAAAGCCTCTGCAAACTGCCATGCTCAGCTCAGGAAGGAAACACATGAAAACCTCGACGACAATTATCGCCGCACTCGTTTCAGCACTCGCAGTCAGTGCCTGCGGCGAATCTGCCTCGGAAAAGAAAGTCGCGACACAAGCGGCGGCGAAGGTCAATGATGGCGAGATCTCCGTACATCAGATCAATTTCGTTCTTCAGCGAGGGCCGTCCATCCAGGCGGAGCAAGCCGACGCCGCCAGACGACAGGTTCTGGAAGGGCTGATTGACCAGGAACTGGCTGTACAGCAGGCGCTGGAGGCGAAGCTGGATCGAACGCCGAATGTCATGCAGTTGCTCGAAGCCACGCGTCGCGAAGTGCTGGCGCGAGCCTACCTGGAGCAGGCGGGCAGCGGTGTTGCCAAACCGACAACCACGGAGCTGAGAACGTACTACGCCGACCATCCCGACAACTTCGCCAATCGCAAGGTTTATCGTCTGGAGGAGCTTGCCTTTATGAGCACCCCGGAAACTCTCGCCAAGGTCAAGGACCAGCTCGCCAAAGGCCAGCCGGTGGCAGCGATCGCCGACAGCCTCAAGGCCAGCGGCGTTGCCGTGAGTGGCGGTCCCGCGATCAAATCCGCCGAACAGATTTCGCTCGATCTGCTACCCAGGATTGCCCGGGCCAAGGAAGGGCAGCCGCAGGTCTATGAAGACGCCGGCCGCGCCGCCATCGTCACCGTTCTGGGCACCAAGCCCGAGCCACTCGACGAGGCGAAAGCATTACCGCTCATCGAAAGCTACCTGACCAACAAGCAAAAGGCCGAGCGCGTGAGCGACGCGGTCAAGCAACTGCGTGGCAAGGCCAAGATCGAGTATCTCGGTGACTTCTCGGGCAGTGCGTCCGCAGCACCCGCCGAAAAAATCGCGACGACCCCCGGCGACGCAGCGATCAACAAAGGCGTTGCCGGACTCAAGTAAGCAAAGCGAGCGCTAACCATGAGCTATTTCAAGACACTCCTTCTCTTCATCCTGCTCCCACTGAGCTTCGCGTCCCTTGCGCAGGCTGAGGACAAATCGGCAGATTACCGCCTCGGGGCTGGCGATGCGATCAGGATAAGCGTCTTCCAGAACCCCGACCTGACCGTGGAATCACGTGTCGCTGACAGCGGGATCATCACCTATCCCTTGATCGGCGCCGTACAGTTGGGAGATCTCACCCTCCGCGATGCCGAAAAAGCCATCGCCGACAAGCTTCGAGAAGGAGGTTTCGTCCAGAAACCGCAGGTCAATATTCTGCTGACGCAGGTCAGGGGAAACCAGGTATCCGTGCTCGGGCTGGTCAATCGCCCTGGCCGCTACCCGATCGAAACCGGCAACACCCGGCTGACCGACATGCTGGCGACGGCTGGTGGAGCGATTCCCGATGGTTCAGACGTCGTCATCGTCACCGGCATCCGGGACGGGAAGCCTTTCCGCAAGGAGGTCGACGTGCCTGCCTTGTTCGTGTCGGGAAACAGCGATGAGGACATCGTCGTCGCGGGTGGTGACGTCATCTACGTGCACCGGGCGCCCGTCTTCTATGTCTATGGTGAAGTCCAGCGCCCCGGCCCCTACCGGATCGAAAGGGGGATGACCGTGCTGCAGGCGCTGGTCCGGGGCGGCGGCCTCACGATGCGCGGCACCGAGCGGAGCCTGCGCATTCATCGCCGCACAGCAGATGGCAACCTGGCCGTGATTGCCCCCGAGAAGTTCGATGTTATCCAGCCCGACGACGTACTTCACGTCGAGGAAAGCTTCTTCTGATCGCCGCGCCAACCGAAAGATCCCCATGACTCTCAACCAGTTTCTCCTGATCCTCTGGGCACGCCGAACGGTGGCGCTGGCCGTGCTCGGGTTGACCGTTCTGACCACGCTGACGGTCAGTCTGCTGCTGCCGAAGCAATATACGGCAGCAACCTCGGTAGTCGTCGACGTCAAATCGCCCGACCCGATCGTCGGCATGGTGTTGCCTGGCATGATGGCACCCGGCTACATGGCCACCCAGATCGACATCATCAACAGCGACCGCACGGCGCAGCTCGTCGTCAAGTTGTTGCGCATGGACGAAAACCCGCAGATCAAGGAACAATGGCAGGAAGCGACCGACGGCAAGGGCCAGCTCACTGCCTGGCTGGCGCAGTTGCTGCAAAAGAAGCTTGACGTCCAGCCCTCGCGCGAAAGCAACGTCATCCATATCGGCTTCACAGGACAAGACCCGGTCTTCGCAGCAGCGATCGCCAATGCCTTCGCCCAGGCCTACATCGCTACCAACATCGAGTTGCGCGTCGAGCCGGCTCGCCAGTACGCCGACTGGTTTGATCAGCAGGTCAAGGCCCAGCGCGAACGCCTCGAGGTGGCGCAAAAGGCACTGTCGGATTTCCAGCAGAAGACCGGCATCATCGCCGCTGACAAGAGCCTTGACTACGAGATGCAGAAATACAACGAGCTGTCAGCGCTGCTCACCCAGGCCGAGTCGCAGGGTGCTGATTCCACCAGCAAGCAGAAGATCGACCGCTCGGACACCTTGCAGGAAGTCATGCAGAACCCGCTGATCAACCAGCTCAAAGCCGATCTCGCACGCCTGGAATCCAGACTCAAGGAACTCTCGGGCAACCTCGGCGAAAACCACCCGCAGTACCAGCGCATGCTGGCGGAAATTAACGAACTCAGGACACGCATGCGCAGCGAGACGGCCAAGGTGACCAGAGCCATTGGCACGGCCGGACTGGTCAGCGAGGCCAAGGAAATCGAGATCCAGGCTGCGATCGAAGCGCAACGGAAAAAAGTGCTTGATCTCAAGATCCAGCGTGACGAGATCGATGTGCTGGCGCGTGAAGTGGAAACTGCACAACGGGGCTTCGACGCAATCGGGCAGCGCATGACACAGAGCAAGTTCGAGTCGCAATCGCTGCAGACCAACATCGCGATTCTCACGCCAGCCTCGCAGCCACTTGAGCCCTCGAAGCCGAAGCTCCTTCTCAACCTGCTCGTCTCGGTCTTCCTCGGCACACTGCTCGGGATCGGTGCGGCGCTGTTGCTCGAACTCGCGCAACGACGCGTGCGCTCGGCCGATGATCTCGCGCAGATGCTGGACTTGCCGGTACTCGCCGCGCTTGGCTCGGCGCTCACACCGGGTCGGGGCAAAGGCAGGCGTTTCTCGCCCACCTCCCGCGTCGATCGCAACAATCCAGGAACACAGCTAAAGATTTCGGAGGCCTGACCCGTAATGAACGTAATGACTGAAAAACTCCATCTCGGCCCAGGTCCGTCAATTGGCGCCATGCTGATCGACAGCGGTCGCCTGGCACCCGCGGACGCCGAAACCATCCTCAGGCTGCAGGGTGCTCAGGGAATGCGTTTCGGCGCCGCCGCCGTCCAGCTCGGGCTGCTCAGCAACGAGGACGTTCAACAGGCCCTTTCGCATCAGTACGACTACCCGTACCTCATGGCGGGCGACGAGTGCGTCAGCGAGGAAGTCGTCGCCGCATTCAAGCCCTTCACTCCGTTTGTCGAACAACTGCGCGCCCTGCGCAGCCAACTGATGCTGCGCTGGTTCGATGCCGATACGGGCGGCGGCAAGGCTCTGGCCGTGCTCAGCCCGGATTCCGGCGAAGGCCGCAGCTTCATCGCTGCGAACCTGGCCGTCGTTTTTTCCCAGTTGGGTCAGCGCACCCTGCTGATCGACGCCGATCTGCGCAAGCCCCGCCAGCACCAGCTTTTCAGGCTGCCCAACAAGCTAGGCCTGTCCAGCATTCTCGCCGGCCGGGCAGTGCTGACCGAAGCCATCGGCTGCATCCCTGGCCTCAATGGCCTTTGCATCCTGCCCGCGGGTGCCGTGCCCCCCAATCCGCAGGAGCTGCTCAGCCGAGAAGCTTTTGCAAATCTGATGGAGACCCTGCCGGGTCGATACGACGTGATCATCGTCGATACGCCTGCCGCGACCGAGACTGCCGACCATCAGACAATCGCCGTTCGCGCCCGTGGGAGCCTCGTTGTCGCACGCCGAAACGTCAGCTTCGCGCCACGCCTGCAAGCGCTTGTCCATTCCGTGCACGATTGCGGCGCCACTGTCGTTGGTTCCGTGCTCAACCAGGGGTAGAACTGATGCCGGTCTGCGCATTCCCTGTCGACCCAGCCGCCATCGCGTCGGCAACACACAACGCGCATTCCGGCAGCGAGCAGGCAATCGACGACAGCCAGCTGACTTCCCGCCGCTCAACTGCCGGCACGCCCGGCAAGACCCAGCCGGGCGAGGGCGAAAACGCCAAGCAGCGCACCGAACGCGTCAGCAAGAAAATCGTCCCATCCGGCGGAACGACCGGGCAGGAAGGCTTGATGCGCTTCGTCCAGCATGCCCACCAAGGTCGTGAGGACAAAGGCCAGCAGCAGCAGGGCAACGCCATGCAGACGCAGCAGTCCGGCAGACAGCCCGATCAGAATCGCCAGCAGCATGCACAACGCAAGGTGTGCCAGCTTGTCCCACGGCACTGGAACAAGGCCGACAGCAATTGGCTGCGCGCCAAGCACAAACACACCCGGCACCAGAACCAGCAACAGCACCAGCGAAGCAATACGCAGCTGCTGCAATCGGGCGGGGAGTAGACACGGCATGGGAATGGTCGCTCCAGCAATTCCGCGCGCGTCGCGGCAGGCGCGTGCGCAGTGGTTGGCATGGCTGCCGATTATCGCAGGACTGATGGTCCTTTACCTGCCAAGCTTTCTTGACCTGTTTCGAACCATTTGGGCAACCGACGAGCAAAAGCACGGCCCGATCGTTCTGTCCGTCGCCTGCTGGCTGGCCTGGCGAAATTGGCCAAACATGTGGCTGGCCAGTCACGGCCAGCAGACCAGTACCTGGGGCTGGCCGATCTTCATCGTCGGGCTGCTGCTCTACATCATCGGGCGCTCGCAGGACATCCTCCTCTTCGAAGTCGGTTCCATCATCTGGCTGCTGGTCGCCATTCTGTTGCTCACACGCGGAACGGCGGCACTGAAGGCGCAGTGGTTTGCACTGTTCTTCATGCTGTTCATGATCCCGTTACCCGGTGCGCTTGTCGATGCGCTGACCATGCCGATGAAGACGGCCGTCTCCTTCGTCGCCGAACACATTCTCTTCTCGGCGGGCTACCCCATCGCCCGCAGCGGCGTAGTCCTGCAGATCGGCCAGTACAAGCTGCTGGTGGCCGATGCCTGCGCCGGTCTGCACACCCTGTTCACCCTGGAAGCGCTGGGTCTGCTTTACCTCAACATCATCCGCAGCGACTCACTGCTGCGCAACGTCACGCTGGCCATCCTGATCGTGCCGATCTCCTTCACCGCCAACGTCATCCGCGTGATGGTGCTGACGCTGATTACCTACCACTTCGGGGACGAGGCGGGGCAAGGCTTCCTGCATGCCTTTGCCGGCATGGTCCTGTTCCTGAGTGCGCTGCTGCTGATCATTGCCGTCGATTCGCTGCTGCAATATGCCGTCAGGTGGCGGCATCGTCGCGCTGCGCGGGGGGCAAGACCGTGAAGCTCTGGCTGAGAAACGTCCTCCTGCTTGCACTCATGCTCGCCGCATCTGGCCTGGCGATGGCCTTGCGGCCAACTGAAAAGATTGCCGACCAGGGTGCGCGTATGGATATCGCGCGAATATTTCCTGAGCAGTTTGCCGACTGGCGAGTCGCTCCCGGCATCGTGCCGGCCCTGGTCAGCCCCGACGTCAAGGAAAAGCTCGACGCCCTCTATGACCAAACGCTTTCCCGCACCTACGTCAACGACGACGGGCAACGCATCATGCTCTCCATCGCCTACGGCGGCGACCAGAGTGGCGACAAGACACAGGTACATCGGCCGGAGTTCTGTTATGCGGCGCAGGGCTTTCAGTTGAGCAATAACCGCGAAAGCCAGATCACGACCGAGAGCGGCGTCCTGCCGGTGCGACGCCTTGAAGCGGTTCAAGGCAGCCGGAATGAACCGATCACCTACTGGATCACCATCGGTGACGAGGTGACGCTGCCCGGTCTGGGCCGCAAGTTGATCCAGCTGCGCTACGGACTCACCGGAAAAGTACCCGACGGCATGCTGGTGCGCGTGTCGTCGATCGATCAGGACGTTAGCAAGGCCTACCAACTGCAAGACCACTTCGTTCGCGACATGCTTGCCGCCATCAATGCGCAAGATCGCATTCGCGTCGCCGGTCGTTTGATTCCGTAACTCCCTGAACAGGCAAAGTCATGACAAAAACAGCACTGATTACCGGCGTCACCGGCCAGGACGGCGCCTACCTCGCCGAATTCCTGCTCAACAAGGGCTACATCGTGCACGGCATCAAGCGCCGCGCCTCGCTCTTCAACACCGACCGCATCGACCACCTGTACCAGGACCCACATGTCAACAACCGCAACTTCATCCTGCATCACGGTGACCTTACCGACTCGACCAACCTGATTCGCATCATCCAGCACGTCCAGCCCGACGAAATCTACAACCTCGCCGCGATGAGCCACGTGGCCGTCAGCTTCGAAACCCCCGAATACACGGCCAACGCCGACGGTATCGGCACCCTGCGCATCCTCGAAGCCATCCGCATTCTCGGTCTCGAAAAGAAGGCCCGCTTCTACCAGGCCAGCACTTCCGAACTCTATGGCCGCGTCCAGGAAACCCCGCAGAAGGAAACCACCCCCTTCTACCCGCGCAGCCCTTACGCCGTCGCCAAAATGTACGCCTACTGGATCACGGTCAATTACCGGGAAGCCTACGGCCTCTATGCCTGTAACGGCATTCTGTTCAATCACGAATCACCGCTGCGCGGCGAAACCTTTGTCACCCGCAAAATCACCCGTGCGCTGGCACGAATCAAGCTCAAGCTGCAGGACTGCCTCTACCTTGGCAACATGGACTCCCTCCGCGACTGGGGCCATGCCAAGGACTACGTCGAAATGCAATGGCTGATGCTGCAGCAGGACCAGCCCGACGACTTCGTCATTGCCACCGGCGTCCAATACAGCGTGCGCCAGTTCGTCGATACCGCCGCGCGCGAACTCGGCATCGAGATCACCTGGCAAGGGCGAGGCGTTGAAGAAACAGGGACCGACCAGAACGGCAACATCATCGTCAGGGTCGATCCGCGTTACTTCCGCCCCACCGAAGTCGAAACCCTGCTTGGCGACCCGACCAAGGCCCGGGAAAAGCTTGGCTGGACACCGAAAACCACCTTCGCCGAACTGGTTGCCGAAATGGTTCGTGAAGACCTGAAGAGTGCCGAACGTGACGAACTGGTCAAGAAACACGGCTACGCCGCCTTCGATCACCACGAGTAAAGCAGGCCGGGTATGGACAAGAACGCAAAAATCTACATCGCCGGCCACCGCGGCCTGGTTGGTTCCGCCATCGTGCGCAACCTCCAGGCGCATGGCTACAACCAGCTCATCACCCGCACCCATGCCGAGCTCGACCTCACCCGGCAGGAAGCGACTGAAGCCCTGTTCGCCAAGGAAAAGCCCGATTACGTTTTCCTCGCCGCTGCAAAAGTGGGCGGCATCCACGCCAACAATGCCTACCCGGCCGACTTCATTGCGTCCAACCTGGCCATCCAGAGCAACGTCATCAACGCTGCCTACCGCAACAGGGTCAAGCGCCTGCTGTTTCTCGGTTCCAGCTGCATCTACCCCAAGCTCGCCCCGCAGCCGCTCAAGGAAGAATCACTGCTCACCGGCCCGCTCGAAGCCACCAACCGGCCCTATGCGCTGGCCAAGATCGCCGGCATCGAAATGTGCTGGAGCTACAACCGGCAATATGGCACCCGCTTTGTCGCCGCGATGCCCACCAATCTCTACGGCCCCGGCGACAACTACCACCCAGATGACTCCCATGTCATCCCAGCACTAATTCGCAAGTTTCATGAAGCCAAGCAAGCCAAGGCACCCACGGTAAGCGTCTGGGGCACCGGCACACCACGCCGCGAATTCATGTACAGCGAAGACATGGCCGATGCCTGCATTTACCTCATGACCCTCCCCGATGACACCTTCAACACGCTGCTCGGCAGTGAGGAAGCAGCGACGGGAATCTTCATGCCACCGGTCGTAAATATCGGCGTCGGTGACGACCTGACCATCAAGGAACTGGCCGAAACGGTCAAGAGCGTGGTCGGCTACGAAGGGAATACCGAGTTTGATGATAGCAAGCCGGATGGCACGCCGCGCAAGCTGATGGATGTTTCCAGGTTGCGTTCTCTGGGATGGCAAGCGAAAACGAGCCTGCAAGCGGGTCTGGCCAAGGCCTGTCACGATTTTCAAGCGGGTTTGCCGTGAATCAAGCAGACCAAATGAACGTCGCGGCGTCGGCACAGCCCTCCCCAGACGATGCGTCTACGGTTGCTGTGGAAGCGGTGCGCAAACAGATGTTTCTCGACTTCTGCGCCGCGCTCGATGCGCATGCCATGCCTTATGTGATTTTATCTGGCTACAGCGGCTATCCGGACAGAATCGATTCGGACATTGATTTCATGGTCTCCGAAGCCGATTTCCTGCGCCTGCCGGCGCTTTTCAATGACGCCAGCAGCGTGCCTGGCGCGCGGCTGGTACAGCTACTTCAGCACGAAACTTCCGCTTGTTACTATGTCCTCGCTCGCCAGGTAGGTCATCGTATTGCCTACCTGCATCCCGATTCCTCAGCCAGCTATCGTCGCAATGGGCGGCTCTGGCTTTGCAGCCAAGCGGTCCTCGCCAACCGCCGCAAGGTGCCCACCGGCTTCTGGATTCCTGCGGCGGCGGCCGAATTCGAGTATTACTTCGTCAAGCGATGCGACAAAGGTTTGGTCGAAGCACGTCACATCGACACCCTTGCCGCCCTCCTGACGGAAGACCCGGCGGGCTGTCGCGCCGTGCTGGCGCGGCTTGCGCCGCTAACCCTGCCAGACGAGCTGGAGTCCGCAATTAGACGGGGCGACGTGGCGTGGTTCGAGCAACACCGCGAGCAATTACAGCTCGCCTTGAGCGACAGCATGTCCCGCGAACCCTTCGTCGGGCGGCTGCTCAGCAGAGCCAGCGAGTGGCTGCGCCGCGCGCGCCGTATCCTTAAGCCAACTGGCCTCGTCATCGCCGTGCTCGGGCCGGATGGCAGCGGTAAAACCACCGTCATCGAGCATCTCGAACGTGAACTCGCACCGGCCTTTCGACGGCTGCGCCGCTTCCATCTCCGCCCGCATTTCGGCGCCGCTCTTGACGGTACTGTTGTCACGGATCCGCATGGCAAAGAACCGCGTGGCCACCTGGCCAGTGCCGCGAAAGTTGGCCTGTTCATCATCGACTACTGGATGGGATGGCTGCGCTGGGTGTATCCGGCCAAACTGCGCTCGACACTGGTGGTGTTTGATCGCTACTACCATGACATGCTGGTTGACCCGGCCAGATACCGCTTGCCGCGCGGCAGCTTTCTCCAGCGTCTGCTCGTCGACCTGGTGCCCAAGCCGGATATCTGGCTGATTCTGCACGCACCTCCCGATCTGCTGGTGGCAAGGAAAGGCGAAATCACCCTGGCGGCCGCCCAAGTTCTTTCCAAAGATTACGCCCATCTTGCCGTTCAACTACACGCCATCTCGATTGATACCGGCTGTGGACTGAAAGAGACCCTCGCGGCAGCAGTTGCCGCACCGCTCGAGTACCTCGCTACGCGTACCTCGGCCCGCATCGGAGCCGCACGATGAGCGACTCTCCCCGCAAATCGTTGCGTATCCTGCTCTCTGCCTATGCCTGCGAGCCCGGCAAAGGCTCCGAGCCCGGCGTTGGCTGGAACTGGGCGCTGGCATTGGCGCGGCGTGGGCATGATGTATGGGTGCTCACCCGGCGCAACAACCAGGAGGCCATCGAGCCCGAATATGAACAGCTAGAGCCTGCTATTCGTAAACGCTTGCACTTCATTTATTATGATTTGCCACGCTGGACGAGTTGGTGGAAAAAAGGTGGACGAGGGGTGCACTTGTATTACGCATTGTGGCAACGCAGCATTGTTCCGCTAGCTAGGGCTGCCCATCAGCAGCACGCATTCGACGCGGCGCATCACATTACTTTTGGTGTGTGGCGCCAGCCAAGTTTTCTGTACAAATTGGGCATACCGCTAATCTTCGGCCCGGTAGGGGGGGGTGAAGGCGCTCCTGGGTATCTGATACGGGCTTTGCCATTGAAGGCGCAAATCGCCGAGATCGTACGGTACACAGTCAATTGGATTTCGTTGGCAAATCCCGCCTTGCACCGTTGTATGAAAAGATCACAATATATCGTGGCCAAGACTCCCGAGACCGCTGCGTGGATTACACGTGCAGGCTATACAAGCACCACATCGCTGGAAATTGGCATCAATACCCCGCCGCCTGCGGCTCATCGCACTGGCCAAAGGCCCCTTAAATGCCTATATGCAGGTCGTCTGATTGGCTGGAAAGGTATTCATTTAGCAGTACGTGCCGTCGCCAAAGCACGACAGCGAGATGCGGATGTAGCCATAACGCTGGTTGGACGTGGTCCAATGAAGTCATCCCTGCAAGTGTCAGCTAACGCGCTGGGTATCTCGGAACACGTGACCTGTATCGACTGGCTCACTCAAGCCGAGTTGCATGAGCAATACAGAAATCACGACTTGCTAGTTTTTCCAAGCCTCCACGACTCGAGCGGCAACGTCATTCTGGAGGCGTTTTCGCAGGGACTGCCCGTGCTCTGCCTGAATTTGGGTGGACCGGGCGTTTTGGTAGATGACACGTCCGGCATCGCCCTAGAGACGACTGGCCTTTCGGTTCAACGCCTTGTTGAATCGATGGCTGACAAGCTAGTCGAGTTAGTTGGATCCCGTTCGAAATTAGAGCAGTTGTCTTTAGGGGCCCGCGCTAGGGCACTTGAACATACTTGGGATGCCGCGGTGGAAAATATCTATGTACCGCTAGAATTAATTCATAGTCCGGCCATCAACGTTCCTGAAAAGGGATGACGCGAGGCTCAGCTATTTTCCCATTCATGCTTTCTCAACGCTGATGAGCAGTACCATGTCCACCCGTCGCTGGCATTTCAGCCGCCCTGCGTAATGAAGGTGGTTCTTCGCCACAAATGTTATGAATTGACGGAATTATGAGTGCCATCCAGAACAAAGTCGAATCGATCGGCAAGTGTAGTGGCAGCATGACCAAACTCTTTCCCCCCTCGCACTCCCACCTATGGTCTCTAGGCGACCAGGCTCTGGTGAGCGGCAGCAATTTCATCACCGGGGTGTTGCTCGCCCGCGTGATGGGACTTGAAGCGTTTGGTGCGTACGTTGTGGCGCAAGCCTACCTTCTCTACGCCAACACCTTCCAGGCTTCGCTCGTCGTCGCACCCATGATGACGGCAGTCCCTGCGGAATCCGACGAGGTGATTCAGCGCAAGCAGCTACGTGGTTTTTTTGGATACACCTTGCTAGTGTTGTGTGTGACCCTCGTCGGAGTGCAATGCATCGCATGGTTGATGGGGCTGTGGTCCGAGCACCTTAGTCTCGGGCCGATGATCTGGCCGTTGGCCTTTGCCATGGCCGGATACCAGTTGCAGGACTGGCTGCGGCGCGCACTGTACGTGAAAGTAGCGAATCGCGCCGTCTTTTTCAGTGATTTGCTCGCATATGGTGGCCAGTTGGCCATCTTGGCCTGGTTGATCTACTCGGATGACTTGACTCCCAACGCCGCTCTGCTCGCCCTTGCCCTTGCTTTTTCGGGTTCAGCCCTAGTGACCGCCGTAAGCCATGGCTTACGTCCGGCTTATGCCGAGGCGGTCATCGTGATTAAGCAGCACTGGTCAGCGAGCAGGGATTTCCTCCTGACATGGCAGTTGCAATGGTTGGCTTCGCAAGGCGTCATCCTTCTCGGAGCGGGCATGATTGGCCAGCAAGCCGCAGGAGCCATCCGAGCCGCCCAGAATCTGCTGGGCCCGGTCAACGTCGCCTTCCAGTGGATGGACAACATCGTGCCGGTGCGTGCAGCACTGCATCTCCGGGATACTGGACGACATTCGCTGATCGCCTATCTGGGACGACTGGGGCTCGTAGGCGGCGTCGCCCTCGGCGTATTCGTCCTGCTCCTGCTGCCCATAGATGAGTGGCTGATGACATTATTGTACGGCGAGGAATATCGTCCGTTCGCAATTCTGGTGGTCTTTCAGGCGCTCTACTATTTCTTTGGCTACGGCTATCGCATGGCGGCTTATTATCACCGCGCCATGGGGGAAACCCGGATTCTGGCACATGCGAGCACCTGCTGGGCGGTACTTTCCGTTGCACTGGCTCTGCTGACTGTGCGCGAGTTCGGTGAACGCGGCATCATGCTTGCACTGGTTTGCGGAGAGGTGGCAGCGCTGGTCTACCTGGCATGGTCCTGGCGCGACAGATTCGCTGCGTCGGCCGCTCGCGCGGACAGCGCGGGCAAACCCGCTTATGTGGTACATCGGCGGCGCGATGGGAGTGTCCATCTGGTGCTGCCTTTTTTCAATAAGCAGGTCTTGAAGTCGGCCTTGCGCATGTACTACCCCTCCCGTTGGACAGGACGCCTGTATCGACGGGCTCTGGCGGCTACCTTGCCGCTGCGGATATGGTTGGGCTGGGTCGAAACCGTGGAAACATTGGCAGATCTATGCCCTGATCTCACGCCCATATTAAATGCCGTACCGGAATCAAACCCTGCATGCATCGGCCTGCTCAAGGGCGCGCCCGGCCCGCGCGCAAAGCTGACGCTCAAGATAATGGATGGTGCTGGCAATAGCCTCGCCTACGCGCGAATTGCGGATTCGCCGGGGGCGATAACGGTTTTGCAGCGCGAAGCGCGAGTTCTGACGGAAGCAGCCAAGCGGGAATCGTGCTTTCCGCGCGTAATTGTGCAGGGAGAATACAGCCACCGGAAAGCTTTCTTCATTGTCGAGTCTGCCGGGCCCGAGCAGTCGGCCGAACCCACGCTTGCCGAACGGCATTTTGCATTCCTTACTCTCTTGCTGGGAAGTGAGACCATTTCCTGGTCCTCGGCTATCGACCAGTTGGAAAAAGAGGTTTCGCACCTGCTACGCGAACCTGGTTTGGCCACGCTGATCGCGAAGTCACTGACTGTCCTGCGAAAAACGACGGGGCCTGACCTGAAGGTTTGTATTGAGCACGGAGATTTTACGCCATGGAACATCCGCGCAAGCACATCGGGAGATCTGTTTGTGCTGGACTGGGAACACTCGCGCGCCAGGGGGCTCCCGTGGCTGGATGCCTTGCACTTCGTTTACCAGATGGAGACACTGGTACGCCGAAAAAAACCAGCGGCAGTGCTTAGAGCACTCCGACAATTATTTGTCTTGCCAGTCACAACGGAGTACGCCGCGAATGCCGTTGGAACGAAAGTTCTGCAAAACCGTTTCATCATGATCTATTTTCTAAGAATGCTGGTTGTAGGTGCGGCTGATGGATGCTCGCCCACTTCGCGGGATCAAGTTGCGCGTTGCGAAGTACTCGAACTTTCGATGGCTTGAACTCCACACGCCATGAAAAACACTGCTCTTTAAGTTGGTCGATCCCTTTTCAGGATGACGCCCTCGGCCTGGATTCTCAGCGTCCTGGCGTTTCTGTTCATTCAGGCTGTGACCGTGTTTTTTATTGTGCTGGCGCCTGAACTGGGGCTTTATATTTTTTTGTACGTGCTGCTCGCACTAGTGGTCGTTCTAGTTTTTCGCCTGGCGTCGCCGCAAGCGCCGCTCTGGATACGCGTTCTGTTCCTGGTGGTCCTGGGTAATTTCGTCCTCAATTACGGCTTCAGCAATTTCTCCGTCGGGTTAGGGAGTGCACGGGTGACCGTGGGAGAATTGGTGTTGCTGCTCAGCCTGACGTGGGTTGCCATACGAGCCTGGGGAGCCTTGTGGATTGAAGGTGCGAGCACTTTCTTGTTGCTCGTTTATGCG
>Ga0058867_1091233_pt1 | contig 15853 bp, 10 predicted proteins | sample TNRReaAerobicRNA_FD_59632 | JGI IMG/M metagenome (GOLD analysis project Ga0058867, IMG submission 59632) | Wastewater treatment Type I Accumulibacter community from EBPR Bioreactor in Madison, WI, USA - TNR Reactor, Time E -22min-Aerobic_ RNA... | ecosystem: Engineered > Bioreactor > EBPR >... | reverse complement strand
GTCTGGGTGATCGGCTACGGCATCGTCCAGGCGGCGACTCCCCGGCTGCTGCGTAGCCGGGTCGATGAGCAACACGAACCCGATGGGCGCACCGCGACCGTCCTCGCCTTCGTGCTCGCCGCGCTGCCGGCCGGCATCGCCCTGGCGTTGAGTGCGGGTGTGGCGCCGGCGATCGTCGTTGTTGCCGGCTTGATCGTCTTCGGGGTGGTTTTCGCACTTAACTCGGCGGTGCACTCCTACCTGATCCTGGCCTATACCGACAGCGACAAGGTGGCAATGAACGTCGGTTTCTATTACATGGCCAATGCCGCCGGTCGGCTGGCCGGTACGGTCCTCTCGGGTGCTCTCTATCAGTGGGGTCTGCAGAGTGGCCCGAGCAATGGTCTTGTCGCCTGCCTGTGGGCTTCCTCAGCGTTCGTTCTTGTTGCCGGCTTGCTGTCACTGCTCTTGCCACGCAATCCCGGCCCGCGTAGTAAGCCGATCAAGATGGGCGACCTGGGCGAGTAGCTCCGGAGGGAAGAGCCATGCCCATCGGCGGTGCCACGCCGGAGCGCCAAACCGTACTCGGCGAGTGGATGGAAAGCCCGGAACGTGAGGCGCTCACAGCTCAAGGGAAGTGCGATCCACTTGGTGGCGCACCTTGCCAGCAAGGGTAAGGCAAATCTGAGCACCTGGGCCACCGGGGACAAGTGAGCCGTGAGTCCTGTTGTCGTGGCGTCCATGTTGACGTGCCCCCACTGTGGATTCGCCCAGCAGGAAACCATGCCGACTGACGCTTGCCCGTTCTACTACGAGTGCCGCAACTGCAAGCCCCCAACCCTTGCGATAGCAGCCCTTCGGCCCCATTTCTTCCCATGGGTCCGGTAGAGGAGCCAGAGCGGCCGTCCGCGGCATGTGCCGTCAACGACCGCTCTGGCCGAGGACTTGCCAGTGAGCAGTTGTCCGGAACGACTGCTCCACTCTGATACCTGCCATTTAACCACTGACAACTCGACCGGCAGCTGTGGGTCGATTGCCGTCACCAAACCACGAAAGCTCAGTGGCCGCTCCCAAACCACAAGCGGCCAGCCAGACCAGTTACTGCTGAGGCCGAGCGCCAAAGCCCGGATCTGACTGAGAGCAGTCGTTCAGATTCTTCAGGCCACTGGCAGCAATCGACCCAAAACGGCCATCCGGACTTCTCTGAAGCTGCCGTTCAGGCAGACTGGGCTACTGCGAGTTTCGTTGCCACGAAGCTGCCGTTCGTGACCTCACACATCCGGCCAGGAGCCGACCTTCGTGTATGCCAGAGAGCGGCCATTCAGATGACTGCTCAACTTTAAGACCTGCCGAACCAGCTACGTGTGCAATTTGGCCATTCCCGACAGTCAGCTGTTGCATTGGGAGATGCGGCAATGCAATCTACAAATGCCGCTTGAAGCTGGGGTTTTCGGAACGGAGACGGCGCGGAAATTGCCACTACAACGCTGTCGCGGAAGGCTTCGTCCAGTTGCTCAAGAGGGCGCGGGTCAAGCGCAAAAAACCTGCGCTAGGCAGGAAGACGCGCGACGTATTGTGTTCGACTACATTGAGGTACTCTACAACCCGAAGCGGTGACACTGCTACGCAGACGGTAGATCTTTGATGGACTACGTGAAGTAGTAGTTGATGACGCTCGGGGTGGTCTAGAGAACCCGGGGCGATTCAAGCAGGGGAGTAGTGATGGCGCAGTTTAATGACTGGTGCATATCAGTAGACGACGTGGTCGGAAACCATCACCGCATGGTAATGACTGGGCAGGCGGCGAGCCTTCTGACGGGCATTCAGGCAACCGCAGCCATCGTGCCGGGACACTATGCCTCGGAAGAACAAGTGGCGCGCGCGCTGGCGCGTCTTGGCAAGCCGGCGGCGGCAGCGCTGATCCAGGGGAAGCTCCCGACGACGAAGGCGATCCGTTCCGGCGACCTTGGCGAGATCTACGCCACCGAATGGATCGATGCGCATAGCGGCGGCTACCACGCCCCGATCAAACGCCTGCGGTGGAAAGACCATCGCAACATGGCGATGCGTGGCGATGACGTGATAGGCATTCTTCAGGACGCCCAGACTCAACGCCTCCATTTCCTGAAGACAGAAGCCAAAAGCCGCATCACACTCAATGCCCAAGTTCTCAAAGAGGCCAGAGCTGGTCTCGACAAGGATGGTGGACTACCGTCCGCGCATGCGCTGTCTTTCATCTCGGCCCGCCTACTCGAGCTGAACAACCTACCGCTCGCTGACGCGATCGATGATGCGCTGCTGAAGCACGGCATCCTGCCGCAGAATGTCCGGCATCTGCTTTTTACCTTTTCTGGTAACGCACCAGACGCGCTGTTAACCGCTTCCCTGCAGGCCTGCCCTGGACCGATCAATCAGTGGGGGGTCGGCCTGCGCGTTGAGGGGCACGCCGCCTTCATCGGCGCAGTCTACGATCAAGTAATCGCCAATGCCAACAACGCCTGAGGCAATCGCGGCCGACATCGCCGAAGCGGCAACGGCTGGCTTTCGCGGCCGTCTCATAGCACGCGGTCAGGCGCGAGCGATCATCTGGCGCGACGGGGTGCTCCCGCCAGATGCTCCGGCCTTTGCGCCGCAGCTCAGCTATGACTTACATTCTTACGGCTACGCCCTGTTCGGACTGGGCCTTCGCTTACGTGAGCTCGGTGGTGAGGCCGCGCAGGCGCGAACAGCCTTCGAGCAGGCCGCCACCGCCCTTGAGGCAGTGATTGCAAAAGGCAATCGCGAGGAGACCGATCGGGACTTCCACTTCATTGTGGCAGCGGCGAGCTATCATCTCGCTCATCTCTCCGCTCGTGCGTTCTCGCTGCTGGCGTTCGTCGAAGCCGATGAGAACTTCGCGCCAACCGAGCGGGTCCTCGCGCTATTAATGCGGCGGAACTTTCACGGACTTCGCACCATTGTGCTTGACTTCCGAGCCTCCTGTGAAGGCAGCGACGCGCGAATCGCTGCGGGAATCCAAGCCAACCTCGATCAACTTGAGGCGGCAGCAGAATTGGCAGAGGATGGCAATGACTTCCTTTTCGAAGGCCTGGATATAGCGCTAGTCGACACCTTTATGTCGGCGATGGCTCTATTTCTGCTCGCGCTCGAACGCGGCGAGCAACTGCTGCTTGACCAGGCGTTGGAGCGGCTCCGCACGGGGCTTTCTATCTGCAGCGAGATGAACATGATCCCGCAATGGTGGGCCCATCGCATCGCTATCCACCTCCTTTCGGACCTATGGTCGAGCACCTTTCATGAACGGGTACCGCTCCAACCAGTGGGAGGCGAGGCGGCCGACTGGCTCCAACTCCGCGAGCTTTTCATCGCCCTGTTGCAGCAGCGTTCTAAAGCCGAGGTGGATCTGTGGCCTTCCCAAATCGAGGCGGCGAAACGCGCGGCTGACCAGTCTGATGATCTGGTTGTCTCACTGCCCACCAGTGCCGGCAAGACACGCATAGCCGAACTGTGCATCCTGCGTTGTCTGGCTGGCGGGAAGCGAGTGGTCTTTGTAACGCCACTGCGCGCGTTGTCCGCCCAGACCGAAACGACGCTGCAGCGCACCTTCGGCCCGCTCGGGAAGACGATTTCCGCACTCTACGGCAGCATCGGGGTTAGCGGTTTCGATGAGGACGCAATCCGGGAGCGCGATATCGTCGTCGCCACACCGGAGAAGCTCGATTTTGCCCTCCGCAACGATCCATCCCTTCTCGATGACGTTGGCCTACTCATCTTCGACGAGGGGCACATGATCGGCCTCAACGAGCGCGAGGTACGCTACGAGGTGCAAATCCAGAGGCTTCTTCGTCGCGCGGACGCGCATGAACGGCGAATCGTATGCCTATCGGCGATTCTCCCCGACGGCGACCAGCTCGATGACTTTGCTGGATGGCTACGCCGCGACCATCCTGGCGGCCTGATAAAGCACGACTGGCGTCCGACGCGGCTGCGGTTCGGCGAGGTGGTTTGGAAATCGACTACCGCGCGTCTGAATCTGCGCGTCGGCGAAGAACGGCCCTGGGTTCAGCGGTTTCTCACCGGAGTGGTGCCGCCGACCTGGGTGCCGCCAAAGCGTCGGCGAACCAAGCTATTCCCGTGCGATCAGCGCGAGTTCTGCCTAGCAACGGCATGGCGGCTGGTAGAGGACGGGCAGACTGTCCTTATCTTCTGCCCGGAACGACGTAGCGTCGAGCCGTTTTCTGATGTGATCGTCGATCTCCATGAGCGCGGCGCGTTACGTTCATTGCTGGAGGCAGATCCTGCTGTCCTCAATACCGCGATAGCGCTTGGCGAGGAATGGTTGGGGCCGGACAGCGCTATCCTCAAATGTCTTCGCCTCGGTGTAGCGCTGCACCATGGCGCCTTGCCGACAGCCTACCGCAAGGAAGTCGAAAGCCTGCTGCGGGACAACATCCTCAAGGTCACCATCTCGTCACCGACCCTGGCGCAAGGTCTCAACCTGTCGGCCACGGCAGTAGTTATGCATTCCCTCCATCGCGCCGGCGAACGGATTGAGATATCTGAGTTCAAGAACGTGATTGGACGGGCCGGACGAGCCTATGTCGACGTGGAAGGCATTGTGCTCTTCCCGATGTTCGATAAGATCCCAAGGAAGCGGAGTACCTGGGAGTCGCTCATAAACGATCTCGGTGCGCGCAACATGGAGAGCGGACTTGTGCAGCTAGTCGCGGCGCTGTTGTCACGAATGAGCGCGTGCATCGGTGGAGATCTGAACCAGCTTGTCGAGTATGTCGCGAACAACGCTGTAGCGTGGACATTCCCCGAGGTCACGAACGAGACGCCCGAAGACCGTGAGCGCGCCCTTGCGGATTGGAACCGCCACGTCGCAACGCTCGACACGGCGGTCCTTAGCCTCATAGGCGAGAATGATATTCCTGACGATGGGATCGAGGCCGCGCTGGACGACATTCTGCAATCCTCTCTCTGGCACCGCCGCCTTCTGCGGCACAACGAGCAGGTGCAGCAGATACTTAAAGCGGGTCTCGCTTCGCGCAGCCGGCTTATCTGGAGGCAATCGACCGCAGCGAGCCGCCGCGGCTATTTTCTGGCTGGCGTCGGGTTGGAAACCGGCCACGAGCTAGATGCCATCGCAACGGACGCCAACCTTCTTCTGATCCAGGCCAATGGAGCCATCCTCAATGACGATGCCGAGGCGGCGATTATCGCGATTACGGCTATCGCCGAACGCGTCTTCGCGTTCTATCCCTTCACGCCCGATCCTATACTGGTTAATTGGCGCGACGTTCTCCGCGCCTGGCTTCTTGGTCAGCCTGTCGTCGGCATCGCTGCCGGTCAGGAGTCGGAAACACTGCGGTTCATAGAAGGCGGACTCGTCTATCGTCTGCCGTGGGCAATGGAGGCCCTTCGAGTTCGTGCGGTCGCCAACGGCGACACCGTCGCCGAATTACCGCTCGATGTATATGAGCTTGGATTGGCCGTACCTGCTGTCGAAACGGGAACGCTAAGCCGCTCCGCCTCGATTCTCATTCAGGCAGGATTCAGCTCAAGGCTTAGTGCTATCAAGGCCGTCATCGACACCGGCGCGACCTTTCGGACGGGCCTTGAGCTTCGCCTGTGGCTCAGTTCTGAAGCCGTCAAAGCATGGAGCGCGCAACCTGATTGGCCTACTCCTGAGACGAAGGCGATGTGGACACAGTTTACGCACAGCTTTAACCCGCGCGACAGTCTCGCCTGGGCGAAGCGCAGGTACAGAGCAGGGGTAGTGTGGCTCGGCATGCCTCCGCTGCCAGGTACGCCTGTACAAGTCCACCATTGGGCCGGTCAGTCAAGCGTGCTTTCGGCTGACGGTGCACCGTTGGGCACATTACAGACGATACTTAATCTCGCGAGGGTGGGTCTGATACGTGCCCAGGTTTCTCAAGATGTCGGGCAGATCGACCTCACTTATCTGGGGCCTGACGACCTGTTGGGCGCCACGCCTTTCTAGTAACTACTGTCGAACACATGGCTGTTATACGCGGCTGGTTAACCGGCCGTCCGTATGGCCGACTATTTGCCGGTGAGCATTCTTCTTGAACGGCGGCTGTACTTTGTTATCCGCCTTACAACTGGGGGCTGCGCGAAGGGCCGGATTGGGTCGTGATGCGACCGACCTCTCGTCGACTTCGTCGCCGGAAAGCGGTCAGTGAAGTTTCGCTTCCCGGAAGCGGCCATTCATCATCGAGTGCTGACGACCCGGAAGAGCCGTTCAGCGAGTGGAGGGCGCTATGACGGCACCCCGGCGTATATCTGTCATTCAAACCGGACGCCGGTGGACGGCATCGGGTCAGGTGCGGTCAGTGGGACTGGGTTCCATAGTTCGCCCGGATGTAAGCATTGGAGTGACATTTGCACCCGGCAGCTCGCGGCTAAGCGACCGACACGCGAAAATGCGAAAGGGAGCCGAAGCTCCCTTTCTTAAGATAGAACCAGCGTCCGCTCAGAGTTTGCGGCGACGTCCGATGGCCAGACCGGCTAATCCAAGGCCGAGCAAAGCCAGGGAGGCCGGCTCCGGAACGCCGCTGGGGGTGCATCCGGGCGCAGTCGGATTCGCGCTGCAGAAGTCCACTGCCGTATCCTGCACGCCAACCGTGAAACCGTTCCAGTACTCATTCGAACTGCTGCGCCACGTGACCGTATCGAACGTTCCCAGGAACCGAAGCGCACCATGAGGCTCGCTTCCGCCGACATTGTTGCTGTTGAGCTGGTACTCGAAATTACCCCCGCCAAGATCGACGACGACTTTGCTGGCACCGCCGCAACCCCAATAGCCGCAGTCGTTGCCATCGACACCACCGAGGCTGAGCAACTCAAAATCCCGGTTGAAGGCGTAACCGTTGCCGTTGAGGCTGACAAACGCAAACACCGGGTTGGCGACCGCCTGCGAGAAGTTCAGGGTCTGCAACCCCCTTTGACTCAGGGCGACGATGTCGTTACCAGTCGGGATGTTGTCCACGGCCGCACTGGTGTATGGCGACGTCGCCGGATTCCTTCCGGCTCGATTGTTCTGCCAATAGTCGATGCCACCGCTCGGCTGATAGAAGCCGATGCCCTGCGCATTCGTGTAGGTCACGGTGACGGATGAACTACCCGTCGTGATCGTCCCCTGCGCCTGAAAGCCGGACCCGGCATCCAGGTCGCCGCCAGTCCAATCGGTCCAGAAGATCGGGGCTGCCGAGGCAGCACCGGAACACAGGGCGATGGCCAATGTGCCTAAAGCACGTGTAGTCTTTTTCATGCGGGTTTCTCCAAGTCAACGCAATATGTTTACACATTATTGGAGAAAGCAAAACTCGTGCCAGAAACCTAAACAAAGTGAGGCTTTCTATATTCGACAAGCACTTAGAGAATGCGACTACGGTCGGTTCGATAGCACTGACGAGACACATGTCAAAGAATCCGACACATCTGTCAGGCAGGCAGAAACGAGAAGATATGGGGACACCACGGTTTCAAGTGCGTGTAGGTCGCCAGCCCCTTGCATCCGAACTCAGGCGAAAACATCCCCAACGTCAACTTATGGCAATATCCGAATGGAATTGAGCCAGTTGTTGGCCCCCGGCGAACTTACCGGTGGCGTAAACCGCCCTACTCGCTGGGTCGGGAGCCGAAATACGCGGCCATTAGATGCAGCCGTTGCTGAACGACAGCTTTCTGGACTCCGTGAATGACGACAGTGGCCTAGTTTTTGGGATTGGTCATACGGCAGGTCTCGAAGAGCAGCGGTCGCTAAGATGGCGGCTTTGTAGAGACGGTGTGCGGCAGCAATTGGCCGGTAGGTTGAGGTCGCCAAGGGCCGCTTCGGAGCAGTCCAGTTCGCAGAATCTGGACCTGGCTGACTGGCCGGTTTGGAGAAAGCTGACCGACGGCTTGGGGTCGTGATGCGACCGACCTCTCGTCGACTTCGTCGCCGGAAAGCGGTCAGTGAAGCTTCGCTTCCCGGAAGCGGCCATTCATCATCGAGTGCTGACGACCGACATCTGCCGTTTACCACTCCGGGGCCTCCGCCGGCAGGTAACGGGGTCGAGAAGTCGTTCCGTGAATCACCCAGCGATAGCGCCTCGGCCGGAGCGCTCGTTCTGGGCGGCGATGCGAATCGTCAGCTATCGGCCATGACTTTCCGGGGCGATTCAACGCGAGCGTAGGTTCCATCCAGCAACTGCTGATAGTCTTCCTTAGTGAAGGCAGGGGCTGCCAAGAGATTCTGCGCCAACTTGCGCTTGCGCTCCATCAGCAACTGCAGCTGGACATCGAAACTGTATTCCTCGGCCTCGGGCAACACCGCAAGAGGGTAATAGATGTGCACAGGGCGAGTCTGGCCGATTCGATACACACGATCCGAGCACTGATCCTCAACCGCTGGATTCCACCAGCGCGACAAATGAATGACGTGGTTGGCTGCGGTCAGGGTAATGCCAACTCCGCCGGCCTTCGGCGAGAGCAGCATGACGTCGAATCCCCTTTCACGCTGAAAGGCATCGACCCTCGTCTGCCGCGCCTCGGTGCCGACTTCACCGTTGATCACCATGGGAAGCTTGGCCAAACCATAGCGGCGCTTGAGCAGCATTGGGAGCTGGTTCGCTTCCTGCAGGTCAAGGGACTCAAGGAATACCAACGCCTTTTCGTTCCGTTCCACAACCTTGTCCAGCACCTGCATCGCGGCGCACATACGCGCAGATTGCCCGATGTCGAGATCCTGCCCACTGCCCGAGTCGCTTTCAGCCAGCATCGGATGAAGGGAAATTCTTCGTAGGGCGTGAATCATCCCGAGCGTTCCTTGGGGCCCCGCAAGTTCGCGGGTGGCGAGTGCGCGCTGATAGGCCTCAAGCTGCCGCGCGGGCATCGGGACTCGAATTACGTGCTCGTGCTTTGCGGGCAATCCATCAAGGTTGTCCGTTTTCAAACGCCTCAGCAGAAGCTTCGGGCGCTCCTCGCTGCTGCCCTGTTCATCCTGCCAAACCATGTGACGGAGGGTCTGGACATCGGAATCTGGCGATTCGTACCGTGCGCTAAAGTCCTTGAGATCCAACAACGCGCCCGGCTGAACAGCATCGGCAATGCACCACAGATCCGCCAGGCGGTTCTCGACCGGAGTGCCGGTCATCGCCACGGTAAATTCGGTATTGAGACCTTTGACGGCATGGGTCATGCGCGCCTTGGGAGATTTGATCTTCTGAGCTTCATCGAGAATGACCGCGGCGAAGGGGATGGCGCCGAAACTCAACTGATAGTCGGAAACTGCCTCGTAGTTCGCCAGGACAACGTCTCCGCCGACCAATCGAGCCGTATCGAGCCCCGCCGTCCCATCCAGGTGTCGCCCTCGTCGCAACGCCTTCAGATGTTCGCCATACGCCCGGACAATGGTGCCAAGCCCCGGAGTCAGCAAATGAGCGTCGATTTCCTGTTCCCAGTTCCGCAGCAGCCCGACCGGAGCGACGATCAATAAGGGCCTTCGTTCAACAGCACCGTCCTCGATCATCTCGCGAAGCCAAGCGCAGAACGCCAACGCCTGATAGGTCTTCCCGAGTCCCATGTCGTCGCACAGCATCGCGCCCCGGCTGCCTTCAACCCAATGACGCTGAAGCCATTCAATGCCGGCGCATTGATGAGGCTTGGGGGAAGTCTTCAAGCCACCAGGCAGACCCGGCCTCCCAAACCGGCCCGCGGTCGTCGACCGTGTGAAGGACGCGTCCTCGAAGTTGGTCTCGATGATCAGGACGTTCTTGACCGGCAGCGGGTGGGTATTACCGTCGGTTCTGCTTCCATCGTACCGACGCACGGCATCGTGCAACCGCTCCAATGCGTTCAGATTCGCAGCTGTCGCGGGAACCTCGACGCCGCCAATCGATGCGGTCTGTTGCCCCGCGGCAAGCGCATCCCGCATGTCGTTGAGACCGCTTTCGAGGGCCGCACGCTCCAACGGCACGTCAACGCCGTTCAAGCGTATTCCAGACGACACCGGCGCACTCCAGTCCTGCGAGGGAATTTTGATCCACGGAAGCGCAGGCTCGGACCACGCCCCCAGATCCAGAACTCTGTCTGCGTAGCGCTCGGTTTCAATGAAGACAGTCGGCGCAGACTCATCCAACCCCATGAGCTCGCGTATCACCGCCTCCGGATGCATCGCTGCGCGCTTGCGCTGCTCCGCGGGAGCCTGGCGGAGTTTCCTCACCGTGGCCAATGTCTTTTGCAGCGCTTCGTCGGCCACGACGTACAGGCCTTGGCTGAGAGGAAACGCCGACGCGCCCTCGCGCAGTTGATCGAGTCGCTTGGCGAACAACGGCTCATCAACTTCGGGGAGCGCTCGGACGTGCTCGAGCTTATCGCCCTCATCTGCAGCACGCGTGGTAAGCAGTACAGGGTCAAGTTGCATCTCACCCCGTTCGTCGGTCACCAGCGAAAAAGTAAGCCCACTAGCCGACACCACCCGGAACGACCGGAGAAAGGAATCCGAAATCGCTTCCACTCGGGTTTCACCGAGCGTCTCACGAATGCGTGCCCAGCAACGAAACTGATCGTCGAGCGCCGCATCCGGAATCGCCGAAAACTCGTCGACCAGGCGGAGAGCATGAAAAATCGGCGCCGGAATTCTGTAGGTCTTGCCGCCCGAGGCAAGCCAAGGGCCATCGCGCGTTACATCTCTTGCCGCAATTGCCTTGCCGGGCTGCAGCCAGCGCAAGGCAATTGCCGCCCCCGGTTTGCCCATGGCACCGGAAAGCCGCACATCAAACGGAAACGGGGCATTGGGCGGTAACCCCAGGTCGACGGCCACCGCTTCTGGCCAGGCGACCAGCTGCTCGGCTGGAACAACGAGCGAGTCAGGCCCCACATGCTCCGGAAACTCCTCGGCAAACGCACTGATCGCGGCTGCGGTATGAATCGGCTGGTTTGCCAGCCATTCATCAAGTCCGTTCTCTAGGGTCCAGGCGGCACCGGCACGAGTAAGTTCAACGTTCATAGAATGTCTCGGTCACCGAGATACAAGCGGGTAAAACTACGGATGAAATCGCGCGCCTTTCGTTGCCATGAACCGGACTCGGAGTGGACATGGCGAAGCTCGGGGTTTTTGTTCTGGCCAAAGTGGAAGTCCAACGAGGTGTGCATTCTCAAGTCATGCGCGTGGTACCGGGCGCGATAGAACGTTGGTGCCCCGGTGCTCCCCTCGCGGTAGGCCCGCAAACTGCCGTTATGACTCCATTCGGTAAAGATCAGGTCACCGATCCGCAGCAGCAGCACCGACTGATTCGAGGCAGTTCCGCCATCGAGTACCCCGTACCGCATGGCAAGATCGCTCGACACGTCCCCGATCACCTTCTTCGCATCAGGGCCAAGAACGAGCCAAGCATCCTCCACATACCCCGCGTCATAGTAGGCCATCCAAAACTTCTGCCGGTAGCGCCAAATATCGTCGGCCGTGCGTGCGAGGATGCGCATGAAGCAGCGCAGGGAATCTCCTGCTAGCCAACGCATCAGCACGCTTACCGCGTCCTCAGCTACGCCATGCCACTGATAACTGGCATGCGAAGTCACCCGAGGATCCCCGTACTGTGAAACGAAAAGCCGCATCAGCTTGGAACGGTGGAGATCCGGAGGCATCCCCCGACGCCACGGTCTAAGCAGGGCCTCCGCAAACCTCACCCGCTGCGCTGTCTTGACCACTCGTGCGGGCATCCTGTGCTGCTCCAGCTCCAGCAAACGAGAAACCACCGCCCACTCACGCAGCCGCTCGGGGTTCACTTGGAGTGCCGAGGCGAACACCTCCCCGCCAAGAGCGCTGCCGAAGAAACCGTCCCAAAGAAGAAGCTCTTGCATCGTTTCACTCAGCCCCTTGGCTCCGAGCAAGAACTCCTGGGCGAGATGGTTCGGAGCCTGCTTCGGATCGAAGAACGACCTGCTCCGTTGCAAGTGCTGCAATCGTTCCGCAAGTGCCCCTCCCGCCGCGTCGATCACGATGCAGAGCTTCGATGCGAAGTCCAGGAACTTCGCATCGCCTGAATCAAAGGCTTCACAGTAGGTATACAGCAGCGGAAGTAACCAGCGGCGCGCTCGACGGCCTCCGCCCGCAAAGGCTTCCGGCAGCACTTCGGTCCAATACTGTTTCAGCAACTGGGGGTGCACATCGGGCAAGGGCGGTTCGCCTTTCACCCAATAGGCAAAGGGCAGTTTCCGCAGTTCGACTCTTGATAGCCCTCGGTATTGCTCATGCCGTGCACGTTCGAACGTCACGCGCAGGCGCTTTCCGATCTCTTCCATCGGAGGCGGCGGCGTCACCGAGACGCCTCCCATGTCGCGGGCGACTTTTTCAAGGGAGGGAAAGGTCTTAGGCAGAGTCGCAAACAACACGATCAGCGCACCACTTGTTCTTCGAGCGCCATCAATTCGCCGAGCACCTCACCGATCGGGCGATACGTCAGCACAATCCGAAGATCGACGCGACGATTTCGCCCGGCAGAAGGATCGGTCCCTCTGAGGGGGCGCGTGTCAGCATAGGCGCTGTAGGAAAACAACGGCTGCCCGGCTTTGTTCCGGTAAGCGTCGAGCGCACTTCCCACGACAAGGGCCGCCTGCACGGCGCGTGCCCTGTCGAGAGACAGATTGATATTGTCGTAGCCGTTCCGTCTCAACGGACGACTGTCGGTGTGTCCCTCGATAAAAATCGTCTCGATTTGATGCCCTCCGCGGTTATCGGGGCAGTTGCGGCTATGGGCCAATTCACTGGCCACAAAACACGGCAACACGCCGGTGAGTCCCTGAGACGCAAGCGCCAATGCCCCCCTGCCCTGTGGCGTCAATTCCGCGCTCCCCAGAGCAAACAGCACATCCTCGGGCAGTGAAATCACGCCACTTTCGGGATCCACGCGGATTCCAGGCAGCGCTGCTTCAATACCCTTCCCGATGGCCGTGGTCACGATCCCTCGGGGATCCCCTGCGCGGAGAATCGCGGCGCGCTGATCTTCCACCACCTGTTGTTGCCGACGCTGCTCAAGCGCAAGAACGACCACCAAGATGATGAACACGAATAGCAGCCCGATCATTAGATCGGACGCAGACGCTAGGTACCCGCCGTCAGACTCAGTCTGCGTTTCGCCCGCGGACGCCCCGTTCCCATGAAAATTCCACATCGCTTACGCTGCAGCCATACGGGGAGAAAGGATTTCACCGAGTTCCTCGATCGACTCCTCGAGTCCGACCACCCCCTTGTCAAGGCTACCAATGGCCTTCGCAAGATGCTGATCCATCGTCCGGTGGAGCTCGGCAACCTCGTTGGAGTATTCGGTTACGCCCTCGAGCATCGACGCCACGGTGCTCTTCAACGCGGCGGCCGTTTCAACAACGGTTTCCTTTAGCTCTTGGCCCATTGCCTCTTGCAACGATGCAACTCGTTTCGAGTACTCGTCGACCCCCTTCGCAATTTGCGCGGCAGCGCCCTGCAAATTCACGACCGAGGCCTCGATGTTGTCCTTCATGCGCTCCATGGTTCGCTCAGAGCTTGCGATGGATTCATTCAAGACTGTCGCGACCCGCTCGACCGCTCCGAGTGTCTGAGGCATTGCGTCCTTGACGGCCTGAATCACGCCACGCTGTTCATGCGAAAGTTCTTCAATGCCATCGAGGGCGTTGAGGACGGCACCTGCGACACGTTCGAGCCCCTGCATCGCTTCACCCAGCCCAGTCGACACCCCGTCGAGTTTCCCGATTGCTCCATCCATGCTCGCCAAGGCTCCACGGAAGAAGTCCGCGCCCTGTTCGCCGAGTTTTGCAGCGTCGGAAATTGATAGGTCGAGATCGTTCAAGGCAACCTTCAGCGATTGCGCCGCAGCCTCAAGATTGGCTGCACCAGTGCCTAGGCCCGCAGCAACCGCCTCAACTCGCGCGACCAGATCGGTTCCCGCGCGATCCAGCGCCGCGACGGCAGTTTCCGCTCCACGACCAATTGCATCGCCAGCACCGTCCAGTCGGCTCGACAGTGCAACCAAGGTCTCACGCAACTGCGTCATTTCGCTGTCGGTAGCCTTCTTCAGAGTGGCGCTGAAGTCCTCCATCATGCGCTCCAGCGCTTCCTGATTCATTGTCCCGATCTTGTCGCTCAGCCCTTCAATGGCAAAGACCAGCTTGGACGTCATGGCCTCCATCTGCGGACTGAACGCTTTCGTGATTGCGCCCGCAAGCGATACCGCAAGGTCGGTCTCGAAGCGCTTAAAGGTTCCCGTTTGCTCGCGCGATTCGTTCAGCAATTCCTCCGTCAGCGCCCCCAAGTCGGTCGAAACCTCAAGGTGCTTCGTGCTGCTCTGATGAATATCCCGTGTCGCATTGAGCTGGGCGAACATCACCATCTCGCCCCCACTTACCGGCACGAGGACTCCAAGACGTTCGAGCACCAGTTCAATTTGCCGATTGAGCTCTGCCATCTTCCGCTTGGATGCGAACGTCCAGGAAATGGACGCAATCAGGCCAGCCAGAGAGGTCAGGAATTTCGCACCGGCAGTACTCAGCAGGCCTCGCGTCGCGTTCAAAAGATCGGCTTGCTGCCCCGCCTGTTCCCCTAACGCGGACGTTGCGTGGGTCAACGCGACCGTCAAAAAGAAGAAGGTAAAAGCCAGACCGACGCCAACGAGAAGATTGGGGACTGCCTCTGCAAGCGGCAGGTTCATCTGATGTGCCAGCAGTCGCTGCGCAGACCAAATGTCACGCGGAGCACCGAACATCACGTGAATACGTTGCCCGCCGTGCGGCAGCGCGATTACACGCCCGGTAGTTTCCTGCCAGGCCGGCCGAAGTGCGGGGTTGTCCTTCACCGCTTCCTTGGCTCGCTCATTTGCCGCTGACCACATATCGGCCTGCGTGGAGAGTGCCTCGGTCAGCTTGCGCAGCCCCTGCACAAGAACGGCAATGCGCGGGCTGAACCACCCCCAGTAGCCCAGAGCCGCTGAAACCACTATGCCTACGGCTATTACCCCGACAACATTGGCATGCCCACTCGCGATCTGTAACCAGCTGCTCACTTGGCTCTCCCCGTTTTACCTCATTTACCGCACTTCAACTTGGCGCCACCCCGCCACGCAGATCGGTGGAATATACCTTTCAGGTAGTACTCTTGTGTAACTATACGACCAACAGGATCCCGAATGACATTGCCTATTTTGCGCCGAGGAGAGATCGCATCCGACGAGCGGAGACTCAGAAGACCCTCATCGTCCACCGCGTGCGTGTGCACACGACGTTTCCATGTATCACCCCCGAGGTTTGTAGACTCCCTTGAGGAGTGCTTTGCTTCTCTTAGCGGATAGATTTCTGAGTGGAGCCAAGTGCCAGCTTTGGCCTAGGAGTTCGCATCGGCTGTCCGACAGGTCTCCTAGCATAGCCGTCGCTTGAGCGGCGGCTATGCCCGATGGGCGACCGGCAGAAGTTGGCCGTGTCGAGACAGTGCAGGCATCAAGTTGCTTGCCGAATTCCGGACATTCAGCCGCGTCACGGAACGCCTTGGCTATTCAAATTGGATGACCCCCTCGACCGGCAGGTTGTGGCCGACTGCCGACGGACGCCATTCTGCGCCCACCGGCTGCTTACCGGCGCATAGCGGCCGGTCAGGCGAAGAAAGTCACAGGCCCAGCCGATTGACCGCTTACGGCTGAGCGCTCCAGGCTAACGTCGTCGGCTTTCAAAAAAAAAACCGCGACCGTCTGCTCATCGCGGAAAGCCACCAAATGAGGCCTCCCTCAGGCCTCTCCAGACAGTGCTCATCTACCCATCGCTAGGCCGCGCGGTCAGCTAAGGAGCCCGACCCAACCTGCGCCATCAAATGCAGGCGCGCACT
>Ga0058867_1066459_pt1 | contig 16036 bp, 5 predicted proteins | sample TNRReaAerobicRNA_FD_59632 | JGI IMG/M metagenome (GOLD analysis project Ga0058867, IMG submission 59632) | Wastewater treatment Type I Accumulibacter community from EBPR Bioreactor in Madison, WI, USA - TNR Reactor, Time E -22min-Aerobic_ RNA... | ecosystem: Engineered > Bioreactor > EBPR >... | reverse complement strand
TTTTTTTTTCGCCCTTGTACTTGCATAACTCTTTTTCGCTGATTATTGGGCAAGTTAGCGGTTTGTTTCCAAAAATGATGTGTAGCCTTAAACATAGGCAAGGTTGTTTAGTAAGGTTTAACCTAATCAGTGTTAAGCCAATCGTTATCAATTCATAAGGGTTAGCGGATCAATCCATTTACCGTCGGCTCGGATCAGGTCTATCAGCTTATCAACGGCAAATTCCGTTTTTACGCTCTTTTCGACCAAATCTTTACCGCGATAGAGCGAAATCTGATCTACACCCGAACCTACGTATCCGTAATCGGCATCCGCCATCTCACCGGGACCGTTAACGATACATCCCATCACTGCAATTTTCACGCCTTTCAGGTGTTCGGTTCGCAGTCGGATGTGTGCCGTCGTTTCTTGCAGATCAAAAAGTGTGCGACCGCACGACGGACACGAGATATATTCTGTTTTCGTTATACGGAGGCGTGCCGCCTGCAGGATGTTAAAAACCGTTTTATTTATATCTTCTTTGGTGATTTGTTTGCTATTTGTTGTTAACCACAGTCCGTCAATTATGCCGTCGGTTAATGCCTCACTTAAAGCACAAGTCGCATGGATTTGAAATAAAGCTAAGGGCGTGTTGTCAGGATCATGTTCCGAAATGTTAACATGGTGTGCCAAAATGACAGGGAAAGTGATACCCGCTTCCATCAGTTGGACGATAAATGCCCGGTAGGTCTGTACCCCTAATTCCTGCGGAAGATCAAACACAATTACAACCGTAGGGTCGTGTGCGATTATTTTTAGTTCCTCAATGGAAACGTCTTGATAACGAATGAAATTTATTCGTTCACTTTTTGAGCCGTTAATGTAAGCATCCGCATTTTCAAAGAGTGGGAAAGCATTTTCAAAGTCGCCGTTCATCCGCCACGCTTCACGATCATAGACGGCTTTTACGCCCGTCGGCAACATGAAGGGGATGATACTCTTGCCGGCATAGATGTAATCCGTTCCGGTATCGGTCATGTTCCATTTGTCGGGAATAGGGTCGAAAATATGCCCCACTGCTTTCAGATCACTTTCGGAGATACTTTTCCCTTGAAAATCTGAGACAACGCGCGGTATTTGTCCGCCTCCGATATTACCGACAGCATTGGTTAACCGCCTAAAGGATTGGAAGGGATCAAAAGGTAAATTTATTTCGGGTAAAGTAATTTCCGCCGTAGTATAATACGTATAATGTTTAACGATTTCACGGGCTACGGGTATTTCAAATTCCGGTGGTTCGGTTAAGGAAACCCGTACGGTATCGCCGATGCCGTCTGCCAGTAAAGCCCCGATTCCCAAAGCCGATTTGATGCGTCCGTCCGAACCTTCGCCGGCTTCCGTTACGCCCAAGTGGAGCGGATAAATGCCGCTACCTCTTTGCTTGAGTTGGGCGACCAAAAGACGGTAGGCTTCGGTCATCACTAAGGGGTTGGAGGACTTCATGGAAATGACGATCTGGTCATAGCTAAGGTCTTCGCAGATGTCCACAAATTCTAAGGCGGAAGCCACCATACCTTCGGGCGAATCCCCGTAACGGCTCATAATCCGATCCGATAGCGAACCATGATTCGTGCCGATGCGCATCGCCGTACCGTATTCTTTACATATTTTTACCAGAGGTGAAAATCGCTGGTAGATACGTTCTAATTCAGCTTGGTATTCGGCATCGGAGTATTCGATGGTTTCAAATTTTTTCTTGTCGGCAAAGTTTCCCGGGTTGATGCGTACTTTTTCCACGATTCGCGCCGCGATTTCCGCCGCATTCGGGGTAAAATGAATATCCGCTACCAAAGGCGTAGCATAGCCCCGTTTCCGTAGTTCGTTATTGATATTCAATAGGTTTTCGGCTTCATTTTTACTGGGGGCAGTAATGCGGATGTATTCACAGCCCACTTCGATCATACGGATACATTCCTCTACGACGGCAAGGGTATTCATCGTATCCGAAACGGTCATGGATTGTAAACGGATGGGATGATGCGCCCCCATCGGCACGTCGCCAATCCTAACCTCACGGGTTGGGACACGTTGATAACGAACCAATGATTCACAATAGGTACGAAAGGTTGATACGATGGAAGCGTTCATGTACGGAACTTTAATATGTTAAACGTAAAAGGAGGCGGTTTCGTTTATTCGGTCAAAAAAAAGTTTCGTAATCGAAGAGAAAGAGGGGTAAAACCAAATCTTTTAGCCCAATGCCTTCCCGTAACTTTAATTTTACGTAACTTTGGAAGTTGAATCAGTAGTGCATATGCTTTTCAAACACCATCGTTTATACGGCTTGCTTCCTATTTGGGCTTTTCTTATCGGAATAGTCCTCTGTTCTTTTGCCGAAATACAAGCTCAAGTGGTACGGTATGTGCCAACCGAATATCTTACCATCAATGAGGCTTATCTTGCCTGTGCGCCCGGAGATACAATCGTTGTGGATGCCGGAACGTATCGAGAATCGTTACGCATCAAACAGCCGATTACCATCTTAGGGAATAATGCCAATGTGAAAGCTACGGGTAATCGTAATGCTGAAACCATTATCGAAAGCGACAGCCTCAATGCTGTATTTGTTATCGAATGCGATTGTGATGTAACGATTGCGGGCTTTACATTTTCGCCGGGTAAAAGGTTCGCCCTGTTTGCTTCGGGAAACCGCCCCAATATTACGTTCCAAAATAACCGCATTCTGGGGGATAACGTCGGCGGAGGCGTTCATCTGAACGGTATTTCGGGGATTACGGCATCGGATAACTTATGGAAAAAGGTCATTCAAGGCGACAGCCCTGCGATCTATGTGTACAATAGTACGGACGTTATTTTATTGCGGAATACCATTGACTCCTCTTATGCCGGTATTCGTTTGGATGGTGTGCAGGCTTCCGACCGTTCCAATGCCATTCAATACAACACGATACGCAATTTATCAAGCTACGGGGTACTCCTTTCCGATAGTACCCGCGCCCTGCAAAACGTCTTGGTGGCGGAAAATTTAATCGAAAGAGTCAATAATCGCCGATTTACCGATATAGGCGGGATCACCATTGACGGGAAAGCGAATAAAGGGTTCAACCTGATTAAAATTCAAAATAACCACATTAACGTAGCCTATAACGGTTATGCGGTCAAAAATTTGTCTAACTTGACGAATGACGATATTACGTTCCGCTATAATGCCTTAACCAATCATACCAATGCGGGACTTTATCACGCTGGAAGTGGTGTACTTGATGCAATCGGTAACTGGTGGAATGACGGTTTAGGTCCGCAAGACCTTGCCAACCCGGATGCCAAGCGCGGATTACGCATTCGCAGTCTTGCCTCCGAGACCGTTAATTACGCGCCTTGGATTTATCGCTACACGGATTCCGCTAATGATACCATTGGTATTCAGCTCCGCCAGCCGACGACTTACGGCGTAAGAAAATCTTTTCCTAAAACCGCTTTACCCCAAACGGCGAATAATATCGCTACCCGAAACGATAGTTTGCTGTTTTTGGATAGCGATTATACAACGGATGACGTTCGTTTCACGAAAGATTTAGTGTTGACTTCCAAAGTCCGTCCCACCCTTCGAGATATTACTGTTGGTGCGGATACCGTTACGAAAATTGTTAGTGTTGTCGGGAATTTCAATGCTAAAAATATCACCTTACGCGGTGTTGGTAACGGAGGCAGACTCTTAGCACGAGATACCGTCTTTTTCAGTGAAAATATCACGGAAGACAGCCTGCGCCACGCCATCGGAACGGTGCAAACAGCTCGGACAATCGGAGCGGGTGGCGATGCTTTCGGCAATATCGGTTTACAGTTGGAGGCAGGGAAAGATAACCTCAACCGCGTTACCATTACCCGCAAAACCGGTACAATCGCCGACCAAAAAGTGGATGGGCTTCCTTCCATGCAAATTTATTTTCATTTACAGACGACGGGTAGTAACCTTGCTTCAGGCAGAAGGGCGACTTTTCGTTGGTTTACGGCATTTAATAACGGCGTTGATCCTGCTAACATCGTCCTATGGGAACGAACTGATCCTAAGCAGGGCTGGAAAGCACGTACCAAAGTCCAATCTGTTATAGGACAACCGCAAGTATGGTTAGATACCTTAACAAAACGTGGGGAGTTCACCTTTTCCGCATCGCCACGTTGCTTGGACTTAGTCGCAAAGGCAGGCAAGGATACTTCCGCTTGTATCGGTTTAAGCGTTGATCTGCACGGCGGACACACGGGCGGAAATGAACCTGTATTTTATCAATGGCAACCGACGGAGGGACTTTCTAATCCTAATAGTGCAACACCGACTTTCTTATTGACTACCAACCGAATCTTTACCCTCACCGTAACGGATAGCAAAGGCTGTATTTCCACCGATGAAGTACATTTTTCCGCCCTTAAACAACCGATCATCAATGCGGGCAAATCCATCAACTTATGTAAAGGACAATCTGGACAATTTAATGTAACGGGCGGTATTGCATACATTTGGGAGCCGTCGAACGGTTTATCTGACCCTTACGTAGGCAACCCGTTTGTAACCGTGAATCAGAATACACGCTATCAAGTGATTGGTTTCGGCGGTAACGGTTGTGCGGATACGATCTTTGTTGAAGTTAATGTATATGAAAGTCCGATCATTGACCGTCGTAATCCTGATGTAGCCTTCTGTGCGGGGGATAGTGTAGGCTTACGTATTTCGGCACGGGGTAATTTTTCCAATACCTTTACCTACAACTGGCAGCCGAGAACAGGTTTGAGCCAATATAATGCGCCCTTCACCACTGCCCGTCCCGCTAAGACGACCCTTTATACCGTAACCGTTACCAATGAATACGGCTGTACGTCTTTTGATACGATAAAAGTTACGGTTCATCCTACGCCGAAAGGTTATGCGGGAGAAGATAAAACCATCTGCGCGGGTACACGTATTCAGCTCAGGGCAACTGGAGGAGCTACTTACCTGTGGGGACCGACCGAGACGATGATTGATTTTCGTTCGGCAGGTCCATACGTTTTCCCGGAAGTAACGACGACTTACAGCGTGCAAGTTACCGATTCGTTCGGATGCACCAGCGTGGATGAAGTTACCATCACCGTTTTGCAAAATCCCGCCGCGAATGCCGAAGGTACTACCAATATCTGTTCTGGAGATCAAGTACGGCTTAATGGTTTCGGGGGCAAAACGTTCTACTGGTCGCCCCCCGATTTATTGGATGACCCTACGGCTTCCAATCCGATAGCTTCACCGAAGGAGACAACAACATTCACCCTGCAAGTAACCGATGATAACGGTTGTAACGGACTTACGTTTATTACAATTAATGTTCAGCCCCGCCCCGAGATTGAAGTTACCAAGAGTACCAAGATTTGTCTGGGTGAAACGATAAAACTATCTGCTACGGGGGGTGTAAAATATTTGTGGGAGCCTGCCATTTACTTGGATAATCCCGAAAGTGCAACGCCTAACGCTACGCCGGATGTGCAGACGACTTACACAGTAACCGTCTTTAATGAGTTTAATTGTTTCCGTAAGGAGCAAGTAACCGTTTTCGTCGAGCCAATTCCTTTAGCTTTCGCGGGATATGACCAAATCATCTGTCCGGGCGGAAAAGCACAACTTTTAGCCATCGACGGTACGGGCTATTCATGGCAACCCGCTACGGGACTTTCTAATCCGAACATTGCAAATCCGGTAGCTACGCCTTTGGAGACTACTACTTATACGTTATTAGTACACGGACGATTCGGCTGTACGGCGATTGATTCGGTTACGATATTTGTTTTAAGGAATAATGAACCGCTCGTGCGCCCGTCCAACAATGTATTCATATGCAGAGGCGGTTCGGTCTTGTTGGAAACTTTTTACCAAGCCGAAGCCGCTTACCAATGGTACAAAGACGGTCAGAAACTCAACGGGGCGTTAAGCACCAACTACCGCGTTTTCCAAGCGGGACGCTACCAATTAGAAGTTACCCTCAACGGTTGTGCTGTAAAGTCGGCGGATGTGGTCGTTTCTGAGGGCGGTATTCCGGCGATAGATGCGGGAGAACCCGTTTCCGTTTGTTTTAACGGCACCGGTGCGCAACTGAATGCTACGGGAGGCGTTCGCTATCAATGGTTTCCACGCGCAGGACTTTCCAATGATACCATTCCGAATCCGATTGCTAACCCGCAGGTAACGACCGTATATACGCTGTACGCCACAGATGCGGGAGGCTGTACTGGGAAAGATTCCGTTACGGTGGCGGTGAGTGTTCGCCCGAATGTACGCATTACCACCAATAGAGAACCGACCCTTTGTTTCGGTGAAAAATTGGAGATGCGTGTACGCCCTGTTGAATTTGCGAAATACCGTTGGTTCAGAAACGGACAGCCTCTACCCGATACGGATAGTTCTGTTTACAAAGCCGAATTATCAGGAAGTTATACTTGTCAAGTAACCTTAGTGGGTTGCGATCCCGTAGAGTCGGATGTAGTAAACGTAACCTTTTTAGCACCGCCGACCGTTTCTGCGGGACCTGACTTTTATATCTGCACCGCCGGCAAAGGCGTTAAGTTACAAGGGCGTGGCGACGGACCCCGAGGCGTACAATTCCGTTGGGAGCCGAATATCGGTTTGAGTAATACCGCGTTGGCTGACCCAATTGCGTTACCGTCGCGGACGACTACTTATACGTTAACGATTGTGGACGGGCGCGGTTGTCATGCTTCGGATGAAGTTACTGTTTACGTTTCGCCGACGGCTTTACTGCCTTCCCCGCAAATATTACCGGCGGGAGATATTAAGTTCTGTTCGGGCGATAGCGTAACGATTGACGTGCCTTACATTCAAGGTATTACGTATCAGTGGTTCAAAAATGATAAAGCCATCATCGGTGCGGATACTAATTTCTTGGTGCTGAAGGAAGCAGGTATCTATAAAGTATCGGTTTCTTCGGCGGGTTGTCCGATCCAATACTCCGCCAATAAATTGGTCTTGGTGAATGATGCGCCATTGGTTTCCGCTGAAGTGAAAGATGCTTCCTGTCCAACTTGTTTTGACGGTGCGATTCGCTTGGAGATTTCAGGCGGAACTCGTCCGTATAGCATTACCTACAACAGTCAACCGACCGATAATCCCAACATAACCAACTTGCAATACGGTACGTACCAAATTAGAGTCAAAGATGCTGTACATTGTGAGGTCGTCTTATCCGCAACGGTAAAGCCTTATCCGACTTCGGTAGCGGAGGGCTTATCGGAAAGTTTTGCAGTTTATCCCAATCCGAATAACGGTCAGTTTGAAGTGATTTACCCGCAGGGAACTGTTCAGCAGGTAGCTTTAACGACTTTGACGGGGCAAACGGTCTATCAAACGTACCCGTCGGGCGAATCTTCGGGGTTAAATATTTATGCTAATTCCTTGTCATCTGGTATTTATTTGTTGAAGTTGAGTGATGGCAACGGAAATCTAAAAGCCGTTCAGAAGATTATCATCGAGTAAGATCACGGTACAAATACTTTTTCACCAACCGCCCTAAAAAGGCGGTTTTTTTATACTTTGGCACGAATTTTGTTAAATATACCATGACGAAGTACATTCTTCGGTATCCATGAAACAACCTTTACGATGAATGAGAGAACGAAAAAATCGCGAGCGTGAGAACCGACACTAACTAAAGAATGAATGAGGTTTGTTGGGCGGGAAAGCTAAGGATAATTCTTGATAGCACCCAAACAATTTAAGCAAATTTAAGCCCGCGATTTTTTCGTCCAAATTATCGGAAATGCAAGAATATTGCCTCTATCTGCTCACGGATTGCAAGTCCGCAACCGATTTACCACAAAGTTTTTAGGAAAAGGCTTTGCGCAGTACAGTATTGCCAAATTTCCCGCTTCGCTAAGAAATTATTAACTTTGCATCGGTTCTCAAAATAACGCTCTTCATTCATCATATTCAGATTTGCTCATGGAAAAATTGCGTATTCTTTTCGCTACGATGGAGATTGATCCATTCCTCAAACTCTCGGATGCGGCTACCTTCATTCGGCAACTTCCCCAAGGACTTCAAGAACGCGGACACGAAATTCGGATATTGATGCCCAAATTCGGGGTAATCAACGAACGTCGTAATCGCTTACATGAAGTCGTCCGGCTGTCGGGTATCAACATTCGGGTCGGTAATGAGGAAAAACCACTGACTATTAAGGTGGCTACGATCAATAACACCCGTCTTCAAGTCTATTTTTTGGATAACGAAGACTATTTCCAGCGCAAATCCGCCCTCGTTGACCAAAACGAGCAGTTTCACGACGATAACGACGAACGCGCTATTTTCTTCTGTAAAGGTGTCATTCGTACCGTAGATAAATTGGGTTGGACTCCGCACATCATTCATTGTCATGGTTGGATGACTTCGCTCATTCCCCTTTATATGAAAGCCATTTGTGCCGAAAATCCCGTTTATAAAAATACAAAGGTCGTTTACACCCTTTACAACGATCAGAATAACCACCCGCTTTCAATGAATTTCGCGGAAAAAGCAGGTTTGGAAGGCATGACCACGCTGAACGAAAAGATAAAAGCCCAATCAGCGCAAACGTATTCCGACTTCTCGATGTGTGGGATGAATGCCGCCGACGTTGTTACCAAAGGACAGCCGACCTTGCAAACGCCGATTGAGGAGCGCATCCGTGCCACCAATTTGGACGTGCAGTATGACTTTAACGGTGAAGATACCAAAAGTTACATCGAATATTACAATACCCTCTATAATACCATTGTCAACTAATATGTTGATCTTTCAGATAAAAAGGGCTATCCTTCAACCGATAGCCTTATTTTTTTGTGTGAGTGCATTGTTTTCTGCCTGCACGCAACCCGATGACATCGGTCAAAACATTCTTTCCACCGCCGACATCAAGGAAGCCCCCGACACCTTCCGCGTTCAACTGCGAACCTTCGACGGTGGCACGTCCCCTTATAGCGACCGTACTTATTATACCCAGATCAGCTCCTCGACTTATCCCGCTTATGTGGATGTAGAAGTCGGCATGTTGGGGAGTTGGTTTGACACCTATTCGGGAAAGACGGATGCCGCCTTATTCGGAGTGTTAAATATGACGGGTTCAAACTTACTTTTCGGGACGAATCCGCAGACCGATTCGATCAGCCTAAAGATGCGCTATTATTCATCTTACGGTAATTTGAATGATCCGATACAGGTGCGGGTGTATGAGATGAACCAAAGTTTTGAAGATCGTATCTATCAAAATAATGAGACCTTTACCTGTAATAGCCAAAATTTAGCTAACGGTTTTACCTGGTTACCTAAAACGGTGAATAGCACTAACATTAAGGATACGCACTATGTTACCATACCTTTACTTGGTGAATTAGGCAACCGTTTTCTGACGGCTGACCCTGCCGTTTTTAAGGATAATACAACCTTTACTAATTATTTCAAAGGGCTGTGTATTCGGGCGGAATCGGTTAATGCACAGGGGCAGGGACGTATCACGGCTATTGATATGACCGATCCTTTCCCTGAAGTGAATCTGTATTATAAATATGATTCTACTTATAAGGATTCTTCCGGTCAAACCCAAACGAAGCGGGCAAACAACAAAGTAACCTTCACCTACGGCAATTCGCGTTATCATCGTTATTTTCAGCGGACGCAAACGGAAGGAACGCTACTCGCCAAATTACTCCAATCCACGAACACCAATGATAATGATGTAGCGATGGTACAGTCCACGCATCCTACGCGCTCGTTGGTGCATTTGCCGAATTTAGCTTCCTTAAAGGATTTGAATATCAATTATGCGCAACTGTCTTTTCGTCCCGTTCCGGCAACGCTGGGCGATACGGCACAAACACCAGTTCCCCAACGGCTGTATTTAATGTTTGCTGGGGATACGACGAAAGGCTTAGAGGATTCCTTACATTTTGCAAAAGCGGACTATGATAAAGTAACCAATGAGTATGTATTTATCATCACGCCGTTTATTCAGAGTATTGTGAACGGACAGCAACAGCCGTATTTTATCTTGCGCGGGTCTCGTTATCCCTATTCGGATGTGGTTTTTCAGCGTACTTTTGTCGGTAACTTTAACAATGCTTCGTATCGTCCGCGTTTGCGAGTGCTGTACACACCCAAGGTTTATTAGCGGTATAACAGCCTACTCGTGGCAGAAAAAAACTCCATGCGATATTTTTTATCGCATGGAGTTTTTTTATAGAGATCATATGTCTAAATTACCGTTGAATAACTACCTTCATTTGTTGGACTTGTCCGCTATGGATGACCTTAATCAGGTAGATACCGTTAGCCCAGTCGGAGGTTGCAATTTGTAATTTGTCATATGGAACGGATGATTCATTTTGGTACATCGTGCGACCGTTCATATCAACAACTTGAACATTCAAGCTACCCGTCAAGGTCGGATCAAACGCTAAGTAGAAATGATCGGTTGCCGGGTTGGGGTAAAGCTGGACCATCATACCACCTTCCGAGATGACCGCATTTTCATCTTTGAAGGCAACGGGGGACGTTTCCGCTAACACTTGATAATCCAATAGATTGTCAAATACATTATTGTATCCGTACACGCGGTAATATAACGTATTCGCTGTCTGTCCATTACGAATGATAACGTCGTTATTTGTTCCCGATTGATATGAACCCGTAACAAATGTTCCGCCGATATACAGTTCTAAGTTATAATTCAAGGGTAACTGACTCAAGGTAAAACGGATATTGGTTGTTGCGGATAACGTAACCTTAAACCAATCTACGTCGCCCGCGCCGCAAATTCGTCCTAATTTTGATGTACCGATCGTTAAGCCCGTAGCGGTTGTGGATGAATTGTTGGATTCGTTGGCATCAGTACAGCTGGCTGTGGTAGTAAAGTTTTGTACAGACGCAAAAGCGGAATTGTTACCTCCCCCGCAATTAGCTCGAATGCGCCAGTTGTAAGCCGTCGAAGCCACCAAGCCCGTCAGTTGATAAGTCGTATTGGTCGTTATAACTGCCGTCCAGGTCGGGGAAGCATTTGTTTTATACTCTAAAGTATAATCAACCGCACCGGATACCGCGCCCCAGTTACAAGTAGCTACGGTAGTTGATACGTTCGTGGTAGAGAGACTACTCGGCGTATTGCAAACGATCAATGTAGTAAAGTTCGTAGAAGCGGTAAACGCGGAATTATTACCGGCACAGTTGGTTCTTACTTGCCATTCGTAGGAAGTATTAGCCGTTAAACCCGTGATGCCTTGGGAAGTTCCCGCTAAAGTGGTGCTTGACCAAGTTACATCACTAACTTTTTTCCACTGTAAAGTATAGTTAACCGCCCCCGACACAGCCGTCCAAGAAGCGATAGCCGATGTTTGAGTAATGCTCGTGGTGGTCATGCCAGTCGGTACATTACAGGGCGGGAGTAGCGTCGTAAAGTTCGTAGAAGCGGTATAGGCTGAATTATTCCCCGCACAGTTGGTTCTGACCTGCCATTCGTAGGAAGTATTAGCTGTTAAACCCATGATGCTTTGGGAAGTTCCCGTTAATGTGGTGGAAGACCAAGTAACGTCTCCTATTTTCCGCCACTGTAAGGTATAGTTGACTGCTCCCGACACTGCCGTCCACGAAGCGGTAGCGGACGTTTGAGTAATGTTCGTGGTGGTCATGCCAGTCGGTATATTGCAGGGCGGTAAATCGGTTGTGAAGATCAGTGCATTGGAATACGAGGATGAACTGCTCGTACAGTTGGTACGCACGCCCCAGCGATATTCGGAGTTGGATAAAAGTCCTGTCAAGTTGTAACTTGTTCCCGCAACGTCCACTCCCGTCCAATTCACATCCGAAGATAAACGATAGATCACGCGATAATTAACCGCACCCGGCATGGCATTCCATGATAAGGTAGCGGAATTTTGGGTTATATTTGAGGTTACCGTTCCCGTTGGTATTGAGCAGGCAGGTGGAGCAAGGGTCGTAAAGTTCGTTGAAGCCGTGAAGCCTGAGTTATTAGCTGTACAGTTGGCTTGTACCTGCCATTCGTAGTTGGTGGAAGCCAAAAGACTGGTAACGTTATACGTAGTGGTAGCAGTGGTGATCGTCGTCCAGTTGGCGTTGCCCACATCGCGGTATCGTAAGGAGTAATCCAACGCATTGGCTACACTGCTCCAACTGACGGTTGCAACGTTTTCAGTAATACTCGTCGTACTTAAACCCGTCGGTAAATTACAAGGCAAGGGTAAGGTCATAAAATTTGACAAACCCGTGAACGATGACTGACTGCCCGAACAGTTGGTTCTGACTTGCCACTCGTATTGCGTATAAGCCGTTAAACCCGTAAGGTTGTGCGAAGTACCGGCTACAGTGGTATTTGACCACGTTACCCCGCCTACATTGCGCCACTGTACGTAATAGCTGATTGCTCCCGGCACCGCATTCCAAGAAATGGTAGCCGAATTGGTCGTGATGCTCGTTGCCGTTAAACCGGAAGAAGTATTACAGCTTGGTTGGGTGGTGAAGGTCGTACTTGCCGTCCATGTGGAGAACGTTCCGTTACAGTTGGTTCTGACCTGCCACTCATATTGTGTATTCGCGATTAATCCGCTTAGGTTGTAACTGACTTGGGAAGTCGTGGTAGTCGTCCAAGTAACGTCGCCTACTTGGCGGTAACGAATTTCATAAGAAGTAGCGTTCGGAACGGAAGCCCAGTTCAGCGTAGCGGTTGTTTGTCCTACGGCAGTCGTTGCGGGTCCCGTTGGGGAACTGCATCCGCCTCCGTTTTGGCACGTCCAGGTTGCTACCCAGCCGTTGGCAACGGTGGAAGCATTGGATACAAATTGAAGCGTTAATGCGCCCGTTGTCCCTGTAACTGTTCCCGGAGAAGTATTCGTATGATACGTTCCCAATAAAGGAGCATTGACGTTAGAACCGTTGTAAATTTTCAGATAGTCGGAAGAATTTGCCGTAGCAAAGGAAGTAAAGGTCATCGTTACCGACGTAGCTCCTAAGGGGGCGACGGTCGTTACCCAGTTTTCACTGTTGGCATATTTGCCTTCCGAACCTCCCGCATCAGTAAACGTTCCTGTACAGCTGTTGATGGTGGCATTGGCACGATTCGGTGTAACGAAATCCGCCGTAGCGTAGGTACTGTAATTGTTGTTACTGCAGTTGGTACGTACCTGCCAGTAATAATGCCCGTTCAAGGCTAAGCCCGTCAGCATTAACGAGTTGGTTGTTGCCGTTCGGGTAGTCCAAGTATTGGAAAAATGTCTTCTGAAGCGGACTTCATAATTAACTGCACCCGGCACAGCCATCCAACCCACCGTAGCGGCGGAGTGTCCCGTAAAAGTGGTTGTTAAGTTCATCGGGGCGGTGCAGGCGGGCGGTTCGGTACTACTTGTCCAGTTAGCAGACCAACCCGGTGCGGTGGTTGCGCAATCAGAGTCAAATTCAAAGTAGAGGTGTCCCGTATTACCCGAAATGGTCGGCGGTAAAGTCGTCCCCGTGTATGTTCCGATTAAGTTAGCGGTATAATTTTGACCGTCATACACGCGGAGAAAATCGTAATTATTTTCTAAATTAAAGGCAGTAAAGTTAACCGTAACGGTTCTTGCGCCGGCGGGACTGATTCGGTAACGTCTTCTTTCGCGGTCGGCGTAATTTCCTGCCCCGCCCGGATCAGTGAATGTTCCCGTTGCTGTTGTATAAACGGTAGGTGTGAACGTCGGATTCAATAATTCATAAAACCTTTTCCAATCCCAATGGATGCCCGGGTCGGTATGGGACTGGCTGGCGAAGTGTTGGTGTCCTTTTACGATCCAACAATCAGAGATTGGATTGACAACAGCGGAGGCAGCACCCGCGTAAGCCCGTTTGAGGTCGAATCCTCTGCGCGTTGCGATGTCCCGAACGATAGCGGCATTCGCATTGTAAAGGGCAGTGGTGTACCAAGTCGGATCATCCACAAAGCCCTCATTTTCAATACCGATAGCGTACGGATTGGAATTACCTACGTGCCAACCTTTGTCCGCTTCACTTACCATTTGTGTAACTTGCCCGTCCGATGCTCTGACCATATAATGCGCTGAAACTTGAGCGGTGCAGTTTTTGAACCATGAAATCGAACCGGCATAACTACCCTGCATCGTGTGAATGGTTACGTGAGTAATCGCTGTGCCGTTACGGGAAGAGAAATTACAGGTCGTCGGGTCCCAAATCGCTCCCGAATAATCGGCAACCATAGGGTAGGGGGTATCGTCCTTGAGCGTATTTTTTCGACGTAAAAGCGGGTTATAACTCAAACCATGTCCTTTCTTCACGGTTACATTTCCGTTATCATCCGTTTCGATGAACGAAGCACTCAAGACTTTATAATTCGTCTTGCCGAAGAATTTTTCTAAGTCAACTTGATAAGTTGGAAAAGAAAAACTTTGCTGATAATCAGGCGTTTGTAAAAAGGTTAAAATGCCGTAGCTATACGTATCCAAGCTGAAAGCATCCCCCAAGTTACGGTCCGGCAGTTCGGAAAGGCTTAGGATAACATCTATATATTCTTCAATCCGTTGGGGCGGAACGGACATTAATTTTATCTTTGCCTCGAAGGCGCGGGCGTAGGCTTCGATACTGTTCTCGGGCGTAGAAAGAATAATGCCCGGACTCATGTTGGAGAGTTGCGATACTGCCGTTAAGTTGTTTTTGAACCAGTTTTTACCGTTCGGCATCAAGCCCATTATCCCGTAAACGGGTGGCATTCCCGTACAAGAAGGCTTCAAATCCTCCGGTGTAATGTGGGTCAGGTGGGTGTTTTGGAAAGCAACCGCTTCCAAGACCCCGCGCGGAACTAAAGGATGGCGCGCATAAACAGCTTCAAAAGCAGAATTATATTCCGTTTTTGGCGTAAATTCCACTTTTTGTTGGGCAAAAGTATTCAAGATACTACCGCACAGCAATAAGACAAAGAGTAACAACTTTTTCATAACGAAATCCGTTGAGGCAAAGAGAATGACAACTTCAAAAAGTTCTTAAAATTAAGACGAATTTTGGTTCAAACTTCAGTGATAATATTAAATTTTTGTGAAAAACGGTGTTTATTGGTTGTATGTGATCCTATTTTTCTTACCATCCGTCGGATGGGGGCAGGAAGATACAACCGATGTGGGTAGGGGAGAACTAAAATTAGAAACGATTAGAATTGTTCATCAATTTTGTTCGGAAGTCGGAGATGCGGATGTCAGAAATCAAATACACTTCCAAAACAGTTTTGATACGAAACAATTATTGCGTGTATCTTCGTTGACCCAACTGTTGGAACAAACGAATGGCTTGTCGGTGCGTTCCTATTCGTCGGGTGGGTTGGCAACTATGGCATTTCGGGGGACAACTTCCGCCCAAACAAACATTTATTGGAACGGAATACCGATCATCAGTACGCAGAATGGACTGTTTGATTTTAATTTAGCACCTACCTATCTGATGGATCGTGCGAATGTTGATGCTTCGGGCGGTATTGGAGGAAAAGTAGAACTATCTAATAATAGTTATAAGTCGTTGGATTATTCTCGCAGGATCATCAATTCAGAAAGTCAAAAAATCATATATGGTGATGAAGAAAAGTTTAGTGAACTACGCATTAAGGCGGGTATCGGTTCGTTTGGTTGGCAAGAACAAGGTCTGCGGACAATGACACAAGATAGTAACATGAGTATTGCTTTTCGGGCGTATCGGCAGGAAACACAGAATAATTTTAAGTATTTTAATAGCCTAAAGCGACAAGATGAAACACTTACCAATGCACATTTTAACCAATGGGGGGGCATATTTTCAACGCAAATCAACCTCAAGCGGAAAAAAGATGAATGGGAAAAAGAAAGTCGCATCGTTCAATGGCTCAAAACCGATGTTTGGATTCAGCAGGCGGAGCGGCAGATACCGCCGACTTTAGCCTCAAATCTTTCCGATACACGCCAAACGGATCGTTCTATCAAAGCGGTTTTGAATTATCATCTAATAGAT